>Ga0316190_10002140_pt1 | contig 14310 bp, 11 predicted proteins | sample Eddworburrow2_MG_FD_204929 | JGI IMG/M metagenome (GOLD analysis project Ga0316190, IMG submission 204929) | Coastal sediment microbial communities from Maine, United States - Eddy worm burrow 2 | ecosystem: Environmental > Aquatic > Marine > Coastal > Sediment | place: USA: Maine | collected... | reverse complement strand
CCGCTCGAACAGGCGAAATCCCCCGACGAGAACCAGAATCACACCCGCCAGGCTGTGTGCCACACCGAATACGACCTTGCCTGTCATGGGGTCCGAAAAGATCGGCGCCAAGGCATGTGCCGTGACTCCGCAGGCGCTGACCAGAGCCCGTCCCACGGCGAAGCTCCAGACCAGCAGATAGGCGAGGAAGAAATAGGAGGCGGGTCGGCCGAGGTACCGAACAGCCCCTTCGAGCAACGTCGTCCCGGTTGCCAGCTGCCATCGGGCGAGGCCTTCATTCAGGACGTACTTGAGAGCCGCTCCCACGAGCACTGCCCACAGAACACCCAGACCAAGGCGACTGCCGACGATACTGGCTGTCGCCAGGTCTCCTGCTCCGACTCCGGTCGCCGCTACAAGAAGACCAGGGCCCACGAAGGCCAGCGGGTTGAATCGCGGCGGTCTTTGTGAAGGGTGTGCCGGCTTCGAGCCCATCCCTCGGATCTTACTCTCAGGGTCGGTCGACGAAGGACGGCAGCGCTATCGAATGAGGGACCAGAAGACGCCGAAGATACCGATGAAACCGATCACCACGTACACCACAACGGTCCAGGTCCCCGGATCCGGTGACAGCATTTCGGTCGTGAAGCCTTGGAGGAAAACGCCCAGGAGGCCCGCTCCCAGAAACTGGAACAGGACGTTTTTTCGATTTCGGAATTCGGTGTGAAGCCGATGGGCCGCGTATTGAACGTCTTTCTGTAGGACCAGGGCGTGCCTACGGGACCTGGCCGTATCCACCGACTCGCGAATCAGCTGGCCGCCATAGTCCCGAATCTGCTTCACCGCGAAGTCGCGAGCGTGCTCGTGGAACTTGAGCTCGGGCTCCTCGCTGGTAGGCTGAGCAGTGGAATGCAGTTCCTCTTCGACCATGGGGTTCACACCTCGTAGCTACTGGGATAGGTAGACCTGGCCTTCAAATCCTCGGCCAGCTCGCTCAGGGCCTGTCTGACAATCGACCGCTCATCGGGAGTCAGAGATCTCGGCAGCTTCAAGCCGCCCGCAACCTGCACCAGGGTAAGCCCGAGACCGATCAAGAGCACCATCGCCAAGCTGAATAGGGTGATGGCGATGACTTCGCTTCGCGCCGCCCACGGGGTCGGCAGCACTCGCACAAACAGCGCTCCGACACTCGAGACCAGCAACATCATGATCAGGCTGAAAACGACTGCGGCCCGGTTGGTGGGCGCATGCAAGAAGAGGCTAACCTGCTTGCCGGCGTCCACCAGAGTGTGGCTCACCGACTCCACCGAGAGGGTATGGGGTCGCCTGCCGATGATGTTGATCAGCGAGCCGACAAGGTCCATGAGTGACAGATCGGCCTCGATGCCCTCGGTCTCCTCGACCTCCACGCGCCGCTTGGCGATCTCATCCAGGATGATCTTGCTGGGTGGGGGGGGGTCGCCAACGAAATCGGCCATCTGTGAAACACGGCAGCCAGCCTCGATCAAAGGACGCACATCGACGCCCGTGGTGACCCCGATGCTGTCGAACATCGCCACGAGTTCCTCGGTCGCGACGTTCCCAATGGAGTGCCGGACGGTGATGGCTCCTCCAATACCGCCGATCGAGGCGTCGAAGATACGGACACCGGCCTTGTAAGCCACAAACGCGTTGGTCACTCCTAGACCACGGCGGTCGTGGAGGTGAACACCGATGTGATCGAGACCCAGTTGCTGTGAAACGTGCCCGACGACACGCTCGATGTCGTTGGGTGTCGCCAGGCCATCCGTATCTGAGAGAGCGACCATCTCGCATCCCATCTCAATCAGACTCTGGCTGATCTCGCTCACCTGACCAGCCGGCATCAGGCCATCCCTCTGACTCCTGTCGCGGAAGGCATAGGACAGATAGCCGCGCAATCGATAGCCGTCGGCCGCGGCCGCAGCCGCCACCTTGGCGGCGGCTTCGAGCGACTCCGCGACGCTCATGTGTGTGTTCTTCTGCGCATACTCCTCGGACGCCGAGACGAACAGTGCCACGGTGTTGACCCTCTCCGCCTCTCGCAACAGTTCGTAGTACTCGAGAGTTGGAGCCAGGGCGGCAATCTGGCCGTCATACGGGGGCAAACGTCGGAGTACCTCGGCGGTGTCCTGCATGGCTGGAACCACACGGGGGTTCACGAAGGAGCCCACTTCGATGTAGGGCACACCGCTGCGCACCAGTGCTTCCGCCAATTGGAGACGTGCTTCCAAGGGAATCACCGCATGGCGGTTGAGGATCTGCATCCCGTCCCGTAGTGACACGTCACAGATCTTGACTTCGAACATGGTCTCTTGGTTTCCGGCCTCGTGGTCCGTGCGTTGCACGTTTATCGTCTCACAATCACGCAGTGGTCGCTGTGAAGACTTTGGGAGTCGGTCGCCAGAGGAGCTCCACCTGGGAAACGGCCTCAGAAGCTGATAGGAATATCGGCAGCATGCTCAACGCTCGCCGCTCGTTCCGGGCTTGGAGTCCTTGGCCCTTCCTTGCACTCTGGACGGCCCTGTGCCTGCCGAACCTGGCGCTGGCGGCTGAGGAAGAAACCAAGGTCCTGCCTTCCAGGGTCGATCTCCAGGCTCTCTACGAGAGTCGAGATTTCTTTTCTCTACGCGATCGACTCACAAGCAGCCCCGAGGGTGAGATTCAAGATCCCGAGAATCGTTTTTTCGCCGCAGCGGTCGAGCTGGCCTTCAACGACCCGGCCGCCTCGATTCGGATTGCCGAGTCCACACTCGAGGCAGAGGATCTGCCGCCCCTGGTCGCCCTCAGACTGCATCACCTGAGGGTGACCGCCTATCTGCGCCTCCACAGGTATGGCGAGGCGCTTGCAGCGGCCCGCACTCTCTTGAGCTCACCGGTCCGACAAGAGGAACCAGCTATCGAACAGGAGGTCCGCGGCACCCTGCCTCTCCTCGAAGCTCTGAAAGAGGTCCCGCCGCAGGAAGCCCTGATACGCCGCTCGAGCCGCCTGGCGCTGGGAAAATCCCGCCGCGTACCGCTGAGAATCGGCGACAAGAAACGCCAGTTCTCTCTCGACACCGGCGCCAACTTCTCCGTCATCATGGCCTCTGAGGCCGAGGCATTGGGTCTGACCATCAGGCCGGCAGGGGTTGAGGTCGCCACCTCGACAGGCGCCAAGGTTCTGGCGGACGTGGCCGTAGCCAAACAGATGTCCATAGGGAAGATCGACTACACCAACGTCGTGTTCCTCGTTTTCCCGGACGAGCTCCTCACCTTCCCGGACGGCCACCGGATCCCGGGGCTGATTGGATTCCCGGTCGTCGAGGCCATGGGAGAGATTCGCTTCCGTCGCGATGACGTCATGGAGATCCCCTCGAGGCCGCCCGTTCGCAAGTTGGGAAACCTGGCCCTCGCCGGCCTGGACCCCCTGGTACAGATTCGTTACAGCGGCGACGACCTGGTCTGTCGCCTCGATACCGGTGCCAACAAGACCGTCTTCTATGAGCCGTTCTATCGGCGGTACCGCGAGCGCCTGGATGCGCTCGGGAGAAAAGTCCCGGTCACCACAGGCGGAGTCGGTGGCTTTCAGGAGATACCAGCCCTCCAGCTGCCACGGCTCGCAATGACCATCGCAGCTGGAGGTACAAACCTACGGGATGTGGATGTATACCTTCGCCCGATTCGGGCACCGGAGGAGAACTACCTCTATTGCAACATCGGGCTGGACGTGTTGCACCGATTCAGTGCCTACGTCGTCAACTTTCGCGACATGGCACTGGTCCTGGAATGATTCGGCCCAGGGCTACTCGACTGCCACGATCTTGATATCGAAGTTCAGCGCCTCACCGGCCAGGGGATGGTTGAAGTCGAGGACAATCTTGTCCTCGCCCACCTCGTGCACGCGGATCGGCTGCTGATTGCCTTCCGGATCGCTGGCGACAAGCATGGTGCCTACCGTCCGGGCGTCCTCCGGCACCAGATCCGGCTCGACATCCTGAAACCCGTCGGGGTCGACCAGGCCATAGCCCTCTTCTGCCGTCAACACGACCTTCTTCGTGTCCCCGACTTCGAGGCCGATCAGCGCCTCCTCGAGGGCGGGCAGGATCTCCTGCTGGCCCTGGCTGTAGACAAGCGTCTCGCCGCCCACGTTGGTGTCCGCGGTCTCGCCATCGTCCAGAGTGAGCGTGTACTCGATAGAAACTGTGCTGCCTTCTTCAATCACGATTCGTTTCTCCTTTGGAGCGGGGATGGGTTTTCGGTACTGGAGCAACCTGCTCGCCCGAGTCGTTATGACCTGCCCTGAGGGCTGGAGCGGAGAGGAAGTTTGCGACGGGATGGTAACACGCTGAGTCGATTCACTCGAACGCGGCCTGCCTCTTGTGCTAACTTTGAGCCGCTAGCCGACAGCTTCGAGCCGCGCGGTCCCCGACCGCGTCGTTCATAGCGCGTGCAACATGGGAAAGGAGTACAGTCATCAGCAATACAATTTTCGTTGGTAACCTGAACTACGAAACCACAGAATCGGAGCTCGAGGGCCTCTTCTCTGAAATCGGCGAGGTCAAGAACGTTCACGTCCCGGCCGACCGGATGACGGGCCGTCCCCGAGGGTTCGCTTTTGTAGAGTTCGCCGATGGCAGCTCTGCGCAAGAGGCCGTTTCCCGATTCGACCAACACGAGCTGGGAGGCCGCAAGCTCCGCATCAACGAGGCGGAGGATCGCGCCAAGCGATCACCAGGATCGGCACCCTACAACTCAGGCGGCCCCTCGTATGGTGGGGGTGGCGGCGGCGGGGGTGGCGGGGGTGGGGGCGGCGGTGGCGCGAAAGGCAAAGCCGGCCGACCGAAAGGCAGCCGCCGTGGCATGCGCGGCAAGAAGCGCAGCCTCTAATCCCTCTCGATCAAGACCCAAGACCTCAGAGCTCCAGGCCGGAACCCCGGCCTGGACTAGTTTTCGCTCCGCAGCGCCGCAACAGGATCCACTTTAGCGGCCCGTATCGCTGGCAGGAAGGCGCCCAAGAGGCCAATCAGAAAGACGAATGCCGTGCCACCGACCAGGATGATCGGGTCGGCTGGGTTGACGGCGTAGAGCAGACTTTCGATCAGCTTTCCGGAGGCCAGGATAACCGCCAGGCCCACCGCGACTCCGATACCCAACAAGCGCATCGAATAGCCGAACACGAGGCTCAACACTCTCGGTTGGTCAGCTCCCAGCGCCATGCGGACACCGATTTCATGCTGACGTTGGGTGACGAAAGTCGACATCATTCCGAAGACGCCCATCGCCACCAGAACGATACCCACCACACTGAAGATCGAAATCAGAAGGGTGTTGAATCGCCGTCGCACGGTCACCGAGGCGATCACTTCGTCCAGGGTCCGCATCTCCGACACCGCCTGCTCCGGAGCCAACCGACGAATCTCACTTTTCAGCGCTCCGCGAAGCCCGTCCAGTGCCACATCGGATCGAAGGATGAGAAACTGCCTCTCGGCCCAGAATGGCCATCCCGCCCAGTAGGCTGGGTGAGGACCGAACGGTAGAAAGTACTCTGGGATAGCCGGACGCTCCGCTCCCCACTGACGAACATCACCTACCACCCCGACAACGGTGATCCACTGGAGGTCGTCGTGAATGGCAAAGCGCTTGCCGATGGGATCGGCATTGGGCCAGGCAAGGTCAGCAAAGGTCTTGTTGACGACCGCCACCGCCTCCTCCGACCCGAGGTCCTGCTCTTCCAGGCGCCTGCCATGGACCAAGCCAATAGTCATGGCGCGAAAGTACCCAGGAGTCACGAAAGACTGCTCTGCAAGAGGCCCTAGCTTGTCTTCCCAGTCGCCTTCGCGACCCTCGATGGCGACCGCCCCATTGGTGCCCCCGTCCAGAGGCATCTTGCTCGTCGTACCGGCCACCTCCACCCCTGGCAACGACCTGATCCGAGGACCCACTTCGCGTAGAAAGGCGAGCACCTTCTCGGCACTGTCGTAGCTCGGCCCAGCGAGATGTAGGGGAACCGCGGTGACCCCGGCAGGATCGAAGCCGTAACCGGAACCCTGCAGCTTCGAGTAGCTGACGAGCATCAGAGCGGCTCCGTTGGCCAAGATCAGGGTCAATGCGAGCTGCACGATAATGAGACCTCGATAGACACGGGCTCGGCCTGGACTGGCAAAGAGACTGCCCCGGCCCTGGTTGAGTGACTTGGCAAGCTGGAGGCTGGAAGAGCCCAAGGCCGGCAGGACTCCGAGAAGCACAGCCAAGATCAGTGACAGGAGAGAGACGATCACCAGGGTCCCGGGCTGGATTCCATAATCGGCACTGCCTGATGGAGCTCTGGGCACCAGGAATCTCAATCCGTCGAGAGCCCACCAGGCAATAGCCGCCCCCAGAGCTCCTCCCAGAACTGCTAGAGGTAGGTACTCCGCCAGGAGCTGCAGCACCAGCCGTCCACGACCGGCCCCGAGGCTGAAGCGGACGGCCAGCTCATTCTCCCTCGAGGCGGCTTTGGCCAGCATCAGACCACCAACGTTGGCCGAGGCGATCAGCAGTACGCAGATCGCAGCCACCATGAGCATTAGTAGTTGATTGCCGGTCCGACCCACCATTTCCGAGTGCAGTGCTACAACTCGAGCACCGCAGTTCTTATTGGTTGAGGTGTAGGTGGCCTCCAGATCCGCAGCAATGCGATCCATCTCAACCTGGGCGCTCTCCAGGGTAGAACTGTCACCAAGACGCGCGACAGCCATGTAGGAGTGATCGTCGCGGGAGTCGAGCGCAGTACTCAGGGTCAACGGCAGAAGCATCTCGATGTCATAGTCTCGTGTCCAGGGGGTCATCAGCTTGAAATCGGTGGGCATGACACCGACGACGATATGAGCCAGCCCGTTGACCTGAACTGTCTTGCCAATGACATCCGGCGTGCCCCCGAAGCTCCCTCGCCATAGACCATGGCTGAGGATCGCGACCGGCTCGGCACCTTCCCTCTCATCTGAAAGCTGAAATCCTCGACCCAATTCCGGTTTGACCATCAAGACGTCGAAGAGCTCCGATGTGACCCTGGAGCCGCCGAGTCGAGTCGGTTCGTCGCCGCCAGTGAGGCTGAAATAGTAGGGCTTGACCGCGGCCATGGAGTCGAAGGACCGAGCCCGCTCTTCGAAGTCCAGGAAGTTGGGTCCAGAGAAGGGCATGCGGTCGATGTCTGGCTCGGTCTCCCAGATCATGACCAAACGGTCCGGCTCCGAATAGGGCATCGGTGTCAGCAGAACCGCGTCGATCAAGCTGAAAACTACGGTCGTGGCCCCGATTCCCAACGCCAGTAAAATCACCACCCCAAAGGCAAACAGTGGCTGGCGCCCGATAAAGCGCAAACCGTGCCGTACATCGCTCAGCAGGCCCTCCACCGAGAGTGTCGACCGAAGCACTGGCTCGGGCGACGTCGCATGGAACCGATGATCTTGGCTGGAGGCTTGCTCAGGCACTGTCATGGCTGGCTCCTTGTTCCAGATACTCTGGGTCTATAAGCAAGAGGCATACCCGGCTCGCATCTCGAAGTACCCGCCTGGATGCACGTCTTTCGCCAGGAATCCTCACCTGCGGTGTTCGGAGCCGGGAAGCCGACGTCCGGAATCGAACAACCGACCTGGTACTAGAATTGGCCTCTCTCGGCAGATAAGAACCTCGATGTTCCATCACGGCGAAGAGGGGGGATCAGAGAATGCAACAATCCCTAGTTCCGATGCACCGCAGAATCCTGATGGCCGTTTGCCTTGGCATTTGCCTGACTGCCTCTGTCAGCGCCCAATATGGTGCTCCGTCGGGCGGCGTCACTCTCTTTCGAGACCTCAACTTCTCCGGCCGTAGTCAGACCTTCACCGGTGACGTCTCTAATCTGCAGGGCTCCTACGTCGGTAACGACACGACCACTTCCGTGCGGATTGAACCTGGCTGCCGCGCCCGGCTCTACGCGGATGCGGACTACCGGGGCGGCTATCTCGAGGTGGATCGCGACGTTTCCGATCTGAGAGGCTCGTCGGTCGGCAACGACACCGTCACCTCTATGCGGGTGCACTGTGAAGAGGGTGGATGGGGTAGTGACAGCGACTGGAACAGTGGCGGATCAACCCCTGGTGTGACGCTTTATCGCGACCTCGACTTCTCCGGCCGGAATCAGAAGATCACCGACGACATCTCCGACCTACGGGGCCACTATGTCGGCAACGACACAGCCACCTCCGTACGGATCGATCCCGGCTGCTCGGCCAGACTCTACGCCGACGCCAACTACCAGGGCAGCTATCTCGAGGCGGACCGCGACATCTCCGATTTGAGGGGCTCGTCCGTCGGCAACGACACTGTCACCTCTGTGCGAGTCCGTTGTGACAGGAATGGGGGCGGATGGAATAGCGGCAGCGACTGGAACAGTGGCGGGAGTGGATCGACTGGTGGCAGCACCACCAACGGTGTGACGCTCTATCGTGACCTCAATCTCTCCGGCCGAAGTCAGACTTTCACGGGCGACATCTCCGACCTGCGAGGCTCCTATGTCGGCAACGACGCCGCCACCTCTGTGCGGGTGAGCCGAGGCTGTCGTGCCAGGCTCTTCGCCGACGCCTACTACCGAGGTGCCCACATCGAAACGGAGCGTGATATCTCGGATCTACGTGGTTCACCAGTGGGCAACGATACGGTCACTTCCATCCAAGTGCGATGCGAAACCGACGGAGGCGGCTGGAATAGCGGCGGGGAGTGGGGCAGCGGAGATTCGAACTGGGGAACAAGCCACCGTGTCTCTCTGTACCAGCACACGAATTTTCGCGGCACCGCCTATTCTTTCGACTCGGACACAGGAGATCTGCGCGCCGCGTTCGGTGCCAACGACGAGGCGAGCTCGGTGCGAGTCGCCCCCGGTTGCAAGGTGCGCCTCTATCAGGACCCCCAGTTTCAGGGGGAGTACACCGAGACCAGTCGCGATATCGAGGATCTGAGGGACTCTCGGGTGGGTAACGACACCACCAGCTCGATTCAGGTTCGTTGCCGATAGGACTCTAACTTACGAGTACCTCGTCCCGGCGGGCCGCTCTTTCGCTCCGAGCTTCTGCCTGGCCGAAAGACCCGTGCTCGGTTCGAGCAATGATCTCCTCCTGCAGTTCGGGCGACAGGTCACAGAAGTAGTCGCTGTAGCCGGCGACTCTGACGATGAGGTCACGGTGCGAGGCCGGATCCGCCTGCGCTCGCCTGAGCAGCTCCGCATTCACGACGTTGAACTGCACGTGATGGCCATCCATCTTGAAGTACGACCGCACCAGGTGGGCCAGGTTGTCGATGCCCGCCTGGCCTTCGAGAAGCGAGGGGCTGAACTTCATGTTGAGGAGTGTGCCGCCGGTCTTGACGTGGTCCATCTTGCCAGCCGACTTGAGGACCGCCGTGGGGCCGCTCCGATCGCTGCCCTGGACCGGAGAGATGCCTTCCGAGACCGGTTGCCCATCCAGGCGACCATCAGGCGTCGCACCGGTGATCGACCCAAAATAGACATGGCAGGTGGTGGGTAACATCTCGAGGCGATAGGTGCCGCCCTTCGCGGTCGGCCGCCCATCGATGGCCTCGAAGGCCGACTGGAACACCCGCCTCATGATGTCGTCGGCGTAGTCGTCGTCATTGCCATATTTGTGGGTTCTGTGGAGGAGGCGTTGTCGCAAGGGCTCTTCTTCTGAGAAGTCCTGATCCAGAATGGCGACCAACTCATCGAGTCCGTTGCTTGCCTTCTCGTAGACCAGCTCTTTGATGGCCGCCAAGCTGTCGGTGATGGTTCCGATGCCCACCGCCTGGATGAAGGTGTTGTTGTAGCGCGCTCCCCCGGCGTTGTAGTCCCGCCCCTCGGCGATGCAGTCGTCGATCAGCACCGACAGGAATGGAGCCGGCATCTGCCTGGCATAGAGGCTCTCGATGATCTGATTGCCGTGGATCTTGAGATCGACGAAGTGCCGCAATTGCCGCTCGAAGGCATTGAACAGCTCGTCGAAGTCGGCAAAAGAGGCTGCTTCTCCGGTTTCGGGGCCGAGCTGTCGCTGCGTCTTCGGATCGAAACCGTTGTGGAGTGTCAGCTCCAGGACCTTCGGCAGGTTGAAGTAGCCGGTCAGAATGTAGGCCTCCTTACCGAAGGCCCCCACCTCGACACAGCCGCTGCAGCCGCCGGCCCGGGCGTCCTCGAGCGATTTGCCCTGCCGAATCTGCTCCTCCACCACTGTGTCGGCGTTGAAAATGGAGGGGAAGCCGTAACCCTTGCGCACCACCCGGAGTGTGTGGTCCAGCAGAGCGTCGGGAGTCTTGCGCGAGACCTGAACATTGGTGCTGGGCTGCAGGAGGTGCATCTCGTCCACGATATCCAGAAGGATGTGGGAGATCTCGTTCGAGCCGTCCGAGCCGTCTTGCAGAAGGCCACCGATGTTGATGTTGGCGAAATCGGTATAGGTGCCACTCTCGGCCGCTGTGACGCCCACTTTGGGAGGTGCTGGGTGGTTGTTGAACTTGATGAAGAAGGCCTCCAGAAGCTCCCGAGCCGACTCGCGCGTCAGACTTCCTTCTGCCAGGCCTTGCTCGAGAAAGGGCAGTAGATGCTGGTCCAGGTGGCCCGGATTGAAGGCATCCCAGCCGTTGAGCTCGGTAATCACAGCTAGATGACAGAACCAGTAGTACTGCAGAGCTTCGTGGAAATCTCTCGGCGCCCCGGCCGGAACCTGCCGGCACACTTCTCCGATCTTTTCGAGCTCGGCTCGCCGTCCTGGATCCTCTTCGACCGCGGCCCGATTCTCCGCCAGCTCGGCATGACGCTCGGCAAAGAGAATAACCGCGTCGCAGGCAATGCCCATGGCTCGAAGAGCTTCATGCTTCTCCTGCGCCCGTGGATCCTCAGCGAAATTCAGAGCGGCCATCGATTCGGCAATGTCCTTCTTGAAGTCCAGCATCCCCTTGGCGTAGATCTTGTCGTCGAGAACCGTGTGGCCTGGAGCCCGCTGCTCCATGAACTCGGTGTAGATGCCGGCCTCGTAAGCCTCGTGCCACTCCGCAGGCAGGTCGGCGAAGATTCGATCCCGCATCGAGCGACCCTGCCAGTAGGGAATCACCTTGCGCTCGTAAGCCTCCAGGCATCTCTCGGGAACCTGATAGGAGGTCTTGGGTCGCGAGTCGAGAATTCTGAGATCCTCGAGGCTGTGACAATTGAGCTCGGGGTAGGTGGGAACCGCCTTGGGACGAGGCCCCCGCTCACCCACGATGAGCTCTTCCTCTCCCAGATAGAGAGTCTTGTTCTGGCACAGATGAAAGAAGGACAGTGCCCGCAGGACCGGCACCGAGTGCCGTCCGAAGTGCTCCTGATAGAAGTCGGTCAGCAGCTCGGCTCGTTCGCTGGAGATGGAAGGCCGTAGATCCAGACTCTCTTGTCGAAGTCTTCGCGTTCTCTCATTCATCTCTCTCTAGCCTCCGATGCTGGCGGCGATTCCCTCTGCCTCCACCAGCTCTACCAGATTCTGCATGTCACCAGGAGTGGGAGATTGCAGTTCGGGCAATGTCGCATCTCGTTCCAAGCGTCTGGACTTGCTCTCGCCCAGCGGGTGGTAGGGCAACAGGCACACTCGCTCGACCGAGGGGATCGAGGCCGCCAGCTTGGCGGTGGCGCCGAGATTCTCGGCATCATCGTTGACACCGGGGATCACCGGTACCCGCAGCCAGATCGGCTGCTCCATTCGACCCAGAGCCTCCAGGTTGGACAGGATCTGACGATTCGAGACACCGGTGTAGCGGCGGTGCTTCTCTTCGTTCATCATCTTCACGTCGAAGAGAAACAGATCGGTGAGCTCGGCAACAGAGAGTAGGTCCTCTTGCGAAGCCAAGCCGCAGGAGTCCACGACTGTATGAAGCCGACTCTGGCGGCAGGCCTCGAGCACTGCCCGCAGGAAGCCCGCTTGGCGCAGCGGTTCGCCGCCCGAGAACGTCACACCGCCTCCGGAGTCGTCGTAGAAGATCCGGTCCTTCAAGACGACTTCGAGTATTTCCTCGACACTCATCGCCCGGCCCGCCATCTGACGCGCCTCTGTTGGGCAGATGCCGGCGCAAGCTCCGCAGAGAAGACAGCGCTCGGCATCTTCGGCACTGGGAGAGCTGTATGGCACTGGGAGACTCTCCGGGCAGGCCGCGACGCACTCACCACATCCAATGCACCGGCTGGGAGTCATCAGAATCTCGGGACGCGCAGAGATTCCCTCTGGGTTATGGCACCAGACGCAGTCCAGGGGGCAGCCCTTGAGAAAGACCGCAGTGCGAATCCCCGGCCCGTCGTGAACCGAGAAGCGCTGAATGTTGAAGACCTGCCCTCGCTTCACGCCTCAGCCCCCCCGGTCTCCAGAAGATCCGCCTCTGGGAAGTAGTACTGGAGAATGAAACGCTCCTGGACCTGGAACGACCAGTGGACGTCCCGCAGGTAGTCTGCCGCTCCCCGCATGTCACCAACCTCGAGGAGATCCAGAAACGCGGCGTGCTCGGTCGTCGAAGCCGACTCCCACTCGGGCAGGAACTCCCTGCGCCGCGGGAAGTCATACAGGCGATGTTTGGCGTTCTCCACCATCCGCAACAGGCTGGTGTTCTCGGACAGTCCCAAGAAGACCTCGTGGAAGGATAGGTTGCGGGCGTAGTAGCGATTGAAATCACCCGCCTCCACGGCGTGCACCATCTCCTTGTTGAGAGAGTGCATCTGTCGAAAGTGGGCCTTCTCCAGTCGATCGCCAACGGATACCACGGCGGCTCCTTCGAGAGCACCAATGATCTCGTAGAGGTGGCGCACGTCCTCCAGGGTGAGTCGATTCACAAAGACTCCCCGCCTGGGGAGAATCGAGACGAAGCCCTCGGTTTCGAGCTGGATCAGCGCATCTCGGAGTGGTGTCTTGCTGATTCCGAGTCTTTCGGACAACTGTCTCTGATCGAGAAACGACCCTGCGTCGAGCTCACCTCGATTGATGGCATCCCGAAGATACTCGTAGACCTGCTCCCTCAGGGAGCGGAGCTGCAGGATGCCATTTTCGGCCATAGGAGTCGTTTTCTCGCCGCGTCGACTGAGATCTAATATATCAGATTTCACCAACGAGTTCGAGGATCCATGGAATGCCCCGCCGCTTCTCGCCTGTTACAATTCTCAGGAGCCGGTCGCGTTCCGGGCCGGAGTCGATGGCTTCAGAGACATGATCTGGGGACGAACCGGCATCCACCAACTGACGGCCCTCCTGGTCCTGGTCATTCTCATGGCTGCCAGCGGCCTACCGCATTGGCACCCCGTCCCACTCGAGAAACCCGACAAGAGCGACATCCTCCTGGATGAAACGCCCAGCGAAGAAGGTGTTCTGCTCTCTGCTTCTGATGCCGATCTCTTCGAGTGCGCAGCCTGCGTCCTGCAGCGCATCCTGACCCATGCCAGGACCCAGGGTGCGCTGGCTGCACTCCCACCCGTTCTACAAGCCGAGGTCGAGGCGACTTCGGAAGTAGCGGTCTCAAAACCCCCTCTCCGATACGCCGATCCCCGCGGTCCCCCGCGGTCCTGACGCCACATTCAGCAGGCCTTGCCAGACTCGCATGAGTGGGCAAGGCCGGTCAGTCGCAAAACTAGACTGACCTATCTGCTCATAGCGTCATCGATCAGGAGACTGTTTTGGAGAGATTCACAAGACGACAAAGAGATCGCTGGATTCTGATTCTGGCGGTTCTTGCCCTACCTCTGGCGGCACCTCGGCCCGTCGAAGCCCAGACCGCAGGCACCCAGGAATCCGAGTCGGCAGCCACATTGCCCACAGACGAGATCGAACGCCTCGAGGAACGACTTCGCCGCCTCGAGGAGACTTACCAGCGCCAGATCCGCGAGTTGCAGGAAGAGCTCGCCGAGCTCAGAGAGCAGGTCTCAGAGTCACAAGAGGATCGGCAGCAAGAGGATTTGGAGGCGCTCCTCGCCGAGGCCGAAGAGCTCACGGCCGAGGAGAAGCTAAAGGAAGATGTCGCAGAAGACCAGCGCGATACCTTTGTCGGACGAGAGCGCACCCAGCAAGCTCTGAACCCCGAGATCAGCTTTATTGGAGACTTCTCCTACGATTGGTCCGAGAGCGATATCAAGGACGGTTTCGTAATGCGGGGCGTGGAGATCGGTCTGCAGGCGCCCCTCGATCCTTATACCCGTTTCAAGGGATACCTGGCGGGCCATCAGGAACCTTACGAGCTCGCCTTCCATGATCACGAGGAGGAGGTCGGGCTCGAAGAGGAGGAGCACGAAGAGGAACATGCACATGAGGGAGAGATCGGCGTCAATGT
>Ga0316190_10002138_pt1 | contig 14317 bp, 11 predicted proteins | sample Eddworburrow2_MG_FD_204929 | JGI IMG/M metagenome (GOLD analysis project Ga0316190, IMG submission 204929) | Coastal sediment microbial communities from Maine, United States - Eddy worm burrow 2 | ecosystem: Environmental > Aquatic > Marine > Coastal > Sediment | place: USA: Maine | collected... | reverse complement strand
GTGGTGTGGAGCTCGGTGCCGACGGCGATGGCGGCCGGGTCCCGAACGATATGGCCTTGAGCGGTCCGGGTGATGGACCAACCACGGGCGAGCGCACGGGCCGGGTCGAGGTGGCGAAGGGTGGTTTCCGCTCGCTCCAACTCCTGTCCGGCCTGGCGGAGCGCGGCGGTCGCGTCGCGGCCCAGCTGCTCGCCGTGGCGGTCGAGCCCCTCGCCGGCCTCACGGAGACGGTGCTCGGCCAGCAGACCGAGGTGTTGTGCATGGCCGGTGAGTCGATGGTCGGCGATCCGCACGGCTCCCTGGGTCTGGCGCGATACCGCCGCGGCCAGCTCGCGAATAGTCGAACGCTGCCGGTCGATCGTCTGGCGGGACCGATCGAGCAGCGCCGCCCATGTCCGTTCGGTGTCCTCGATGGTGTGCTGCGCCCTCGAGATCAGGCCGATGGCGCAGGCCGTAGGGGTCTTGAATGCCGAGTGGGCCACCTCGTCGGCCACGCTCCTATCGGTCTCGTGGCCGATCCCGGTCAGGACCGGGACCGGCATCGCGGCGATGGCGCGGGCCACGAGCTCGTGGTCGAACACGGCGAGATCGGTGCGGGCGCCACCCCCTCTGACCAGGGCGATCACGTCGATGGGGAGATCGCCTGCGAGCCTCAGCGCCGCCGCGATCAGCTGGGGCGCGTGTAGCCCCTGCACCCGGGTGTCGATGCTGCGGACCTCCCACGCCAGGCCGCTGCGGCTCAGCTCGTCCACGAAGTCGCGGAACGCCGCGCTCCCGTGGCTGGTGATCAGCGCCACCCTCAGCGGGGCCGCGTCGAGAGGGAGGCCGGCATTCCGGTCGAGCAGGTTTTCCGCGGCCAACGCGTCGAGCAGCGCCTGTCGGTCCGCGGTCAGCCGGCCGAGCGTGTACACCGGGTCGATCATCGACATGCGCAGCTGTACCCGCGACTGGGCCGGGTAGTAGTCGATTCGCCCGCGGACACGGACCTTCACCCCGTCGCTCATCTTGATGCCCCCGCCGGAGCGCCGGATCATGGTGTTCACCTCCTGGCGGGTGGAATCGAACAGCACGATCGGCAGTACGGGCCCGGCGCCCGCGCCCAACGCCCCCTCGTCGACGAGGTCGAAATACACGTGTCCGACCCGGCTGCGGTTCAGGCTCCGAATCTCGCCTTGCACCCAAACCTCTTGGGGAAACGCTTGTTGAAAGAGCTGGGCCAACCCGCTGGTCAGCTCCGACACCGTGAAGGTGTGATCATTCACCCCGCCGACCGTACCGGCCCCACGCCTAGGGCCGGGTCTCACGGGCAGGCTCGGCCTTGGACGGCGCCGACCGTGTCGAATCGACCTGAGTTCGCGTACGGTGTGCCCGGTGTCGAACTCGGAGCGACCTGACGCGCCCACACTGGGTATCGAGGGCATTGAGCGCGCGAGCCGCATCGGTTCGGGCGGGGCCGGGGTGGTCTATCGAGCGTGGCAGCCTCGGCTGAACCGTGAGGTCGCCGTGAAGATCGTCACGTCACCGATGATCGAGGAGCAGACCCGCCGGCGGTTCGACAAGGAGAGCCGGGCCCTTGGTGCGTTGTCTTCGCACCCGAACATCGTGACCGTCCACGACTCCGGTGAGACCGCTACAGGCCAGCCGTACGTCGTGATGGAGTACGTCAGCGGCGGGAGCCTCGAGGGGAAGCGACACAGCTCGGCGCAGGTGGCCGCCATCGGTGTGGCGTTGGGCAGCGCGCTGGAAGAGGCCCACCGGCATCCGGAGCGAATTCTTCATCGAGACATCAAGCCCGCCAATGTTCTGCTCGGCCCGTTCGAGACACCTCTGCTGGCCGACTTCGGGCTGGCCCTGTCAACCGAAGTCTCCCGGGACGTCTCGTCGGTCGGCGCGGTCGGGACGCCGGCGTACATGGCTCCGGAGTTGTTCGAGGGGGCCGAGCCGACCATCGCCACCGACGTGTACGCCTTCGGCGCCACGCTCTACTCGTTGGCCGCGGGGCATTCACCGTTCAGTGCCGACACCCCGAGCTATGCCACGCTGATCAAGCGGGTTCTCATGGACGAACCCGAAGGGCTTCAGGCTTTCGATGTCCAGCCGGAGCTGGCCGCGGTGATCGACGCCTGCATGGCCAAGAATCCCGCCGACCGGCCCGCGACCATGCTCGACGCCGCCCGCGGCCTCCAGGACGCGGAACGGGCCGCGGGGATCGACCCGACACCCACATTCGTCAGCGGCGTCAACCCGGTGGCCGGCGGTCTTGAGGACACCCGGTCCGCGCCGCTTGGCGGGCGCAGGACGGCGACCGAGCGTACGGGCGAGGGGGCGGTACCCGAACCGGTGGCCCTGGGCGCGGGAACCGACGCCGTCCCGCCTGGCCGGCGGTCGGGATTCATGAGGCGGCCGCTTCTGGTCGGGCCGGTGGCGCTGCTTCTCATCGCCGCGCTGGTGGGCGGTGTTCTCGCCGCCACCAGAGATGGCGGTGCCGGCGATGCGGCCGGGGCGGGACCGTCGACGACGGCGTCGGCTGTGCTCGGGGTGGCCGAGACCCCCGTCGCTTCCTCGACGACCACATCGACCGTCTCGACGGCCGCGACGAATGCCGTGTCGACGACCCGGGTGCCGACGACGGTGGCCACGACCTCACCGCCGGCCCCGACCACGGCAGCCCCGCTGCCCCCGACGGCTCCCGCGGTCACCGCCCCACCGGTCACCGCCCCACCGACGACCGTGGCGCCGACGACCCAACCGCCGGCCCCCGAGCTGCTCGCCGGATTCGACGTGTCGGCCACGACGCTGCGGGTCGGAGAGCCGGCCACCTTCGTCGACACCTCTACCGGTTCACCGACCGTCTGGCAATGGGATTGGGGCAACGGCCGGAGGACCACCGCCCAGAACACGACGTACGCCTGGCCCGCGAAGGGTCGGTATGTCGTCACGCTCACGGCGTCCAACGCCACCGAGCTCAACTCGGCGCAGCTGACGATCACCGTTCTGCCCCAACCGCCCGACGTGGGGATCATTGGACCGGAGCTCATCACCGCCGGTGAGCGGGCCTGCTGTTTCGAGGGGCGCCATACCGGTGAGGTGACCCGCGGGGCATGGTCGACGAGTTTTGGGCCGGTGAACGAACCCGCCTATCCGACGTACCCCTCCCAATGGGTCAACGTCAACAGCCCGGGCGTCTACTCGATCACCCTCACGGTCGAGAACAGCCTCGGTGAGCGGGACTCGGCCACCTTCCAGTTCACCGCCCAATAGCCGGGCTCTGCCGGCGCGGGTAGGTTCGCGTGGATGAGTAGTACCAGGGGGTGCGCATGAGCGAGGCGACGTTCGGGTTGTTCGATTGGGTGGATGCCGGGGACCGCCCTCTGCACCAGCTCTACGATGATCGTCTGGCCATGATTGGGCGGGCCGAAGAGCTCGGGTTCGTCAGCTATCAGATGGCCGAGCACCATTGCACCCCGCTGGGCATGTCACCGTCTCCGGGACCGTTCCTGGCCGCGGTGGCCCGGGAAACCACCACCATGCGGTTCGGGCCGCTGGTCTACCTGCTGCCGCTCTACGAGCCGCTGCGCCTCGTCGAGGAGATCGCCCAGCTCGACCAGCTGTCGAAAGGCCGGTTCGATCTCGGTGTGGGCCGGGGGGTCTCGCCCTGGGAGCTCCGCCATTTCGGGGTGGACCCCGAACACAATCGGGAGATCTTCAACGACGTGTTGGGCCAGATTCTCGCCGGGCTCCGCGGCGACGGGTCGTCGTTCGGTTCGCTGGGCGGCGCCCCCCTGGAGATCGAGCCTTACCAGAAGCCTCACCCCCCGGTCTGGTATGCGTCCAACCTGGTGGACAGCATGCGATGGGCCGGCGAGCAGGGCCTCAACCTGGCGACCAACGGTCCCGCCGAGCCCCTGGCCGACAATGTGGCCGTCTACCGCTCGGCGTGGCGTGACCATGCAGGCGACAAGACTCGGATCGGTGCCCATGTGGAAGCCCCGACGGTCGCGCTGATCCGCCAGGTCGTCGTGGCCGACACCGATGCCGAGGCACTAGAGCTGGTCAGGGAGACCGCTCATCCGCGCTGGGCCCACAACTTCATGAAGCTCTGGTACGCCCACGACGACCCGGCCTACGCCAGCCGCGTCGGGCTGGCCCCTGCGCTGGCCGGCGGTTCGATCGTGGCGGGTTCGCCCGAGACCGTTCGTCGGTCGATCGCCGACGCGCTCGCAGTGTCGGGCGTCGACCGCATCAACTGTTGTCTCGCCTGGGGAGCCCTCGACGCCGACCAGGTCGAACGCTCGATGGACTTGTTCGCCGCCGAGGTCATGGACGTCGCGACGGGGCGGTGATCGTCGCGGCCGGACGGCCGCCCGTCTGGTGGTGGCCGCGATGATCAGGTCAGGATGAGTAGGTGCCCATCGCCGTGCAGGAGTCGTCCCCCGAAGTGCCGAGGTTGGTGACCCCGCGGTTCGCCATCATCGCCCTATCGGGTCTGGCGTACTTCATCGGTTTCAGCGCGCTTTATCCCGTGTTGCCCCGCTATGTGGAGGACCTGGGTGGGAGCGGGCTGGAGGTGGGCCTCGCCATTGGATCGTTCGGGGTTACCGCCGCTCTGTTGCGACCGGTCGTCGGTCGGCTCGGTGACCGCCACGGGCGTCGGGTCCTGGTGATGGGCGGCATGGCCGTCGCCGTCGTGGCGCTCCTCGGGCACCTGTGGGCCGACACGGTGACCGCCGTGATCGGTCTGCGTTTGCTGTTCGGGGTGGGCGAGGCCGCGGCCTTCGTTGGGCTGGCCACCGCGGTGCAGGACATGGCCCCGACCGAGCGACGGGCGGAGGCCGCTTCGTACTTTTCGGCCTCGGTGTACGGCGGGATCGCGATGGGTCCGCTGCTCGGTGATCGGCTGGTGGACCGCTATGACTACGACGCCATCTGGTTGACATTGGCCGCGGTGGTCGCGGTCGGTGTGGTTCTCGGCTGGGCGGTGCCGACCAATGCGGTGGATCCGGTGGTCCAACGACCCGACGGCTCTCGGCGGTTCATCCATCCCGAAGCGGTGTGGCCCGGCCTGGCGCTCGGGGCGGCCATGGTCGGCTACGCGGGTTTCGTCTCGTTCATCACCTTGCTGATCGACGAGCGAGGAATCGGCAACCCCGGGGTGGCCTTTTCGGTGTATGCGTTGTTGACGCTCACCGGACGGCTGGTCGGCGCCAGGGTCGGGGATCGGGTCAGCGAGGTGAAGGTGGCCGCCGCATCCCTGGTGCTGATCTCCAGCGGGTTGTGCGTGATGGCGGCGTGGGCGACCGCGCTCGGCTTGTATCTGGGCATCGTCGGTTTGGCCGGGGGCATGGCCCTGAACTTCCCTGCTCTGCTGGCCCTCGTGACCCGGCGAGCCCCGGAACAGGAGCGGGGGCATGCCATCGCCAGCTTCATCATGTTCTTCGATCTGGCGTTCAGTCTCGGCGCCCTTCTGGTCGGCGGGGTTGTCGCCCTCACGGGTCGGCCCACCGGGATCGCGTTCGGTGCCGTGATAGCCCTGGCCGGCCTACCGGCGTTGGTCAAGGCTCAAACGGCGAGGCCCTCGGGGCGCGAGTGCTCCGGGTCCACCACAGAAGCCATCGGGTCGTGACCGCGATCGCGTGATTGGCGGGGTCGGTAACCGCTCGATCTGTCAGACGGGCAGAGCGGTTTCGCGGATCAGGGTGTGATAGAGGTCGGCGTAGAGGCCTTCGGTGGCGAGGAGCTCGTGGTGGCGGCCCCGCTCGACGATGGTGCCGTTGTCGATGACGAGGATCTGGTCGGCTTCGGTGATCGTGGACAGGCGGTGCGCGATCACGATCGCGGTACGGCCCTCCAACGCTCGGGTGAGAGCCTGCTGGACCTGCGATTCGTTCTCGGAGTCGAGATGGGAGGTCGCCTCGTCGAGCACCACGATCGACGGGTCCTTGAGAAGCATGCGGGCGATGGCCAACCTCTGCTTCTCGCCCCCCGAAAGGCGGTAGCCCCGCTCACCGACCATCGTGTCATAGCCCTCGGGCAGAGCGGCGATCACGTCGTGGATCTGAGCGGCCCTGGCCGCGTCCTCCAGCTCGGCTTGGGTGGCGTCAGGCTTGGCGTATCGGAGGTTGGCCGCCACCGACTCGTGGAACATGTGGGGGTCCTGGCTGACCACACCGATGGCGTCGCGCAGGCTTTCCTGGGTGACGTCGCGGACATCCTGGCCGTCGATGAGGATGGCGCCGTCCGACACGTCGTACAGGCGGGGGATCAGCGAGGCGAGCGTCGTCTTTCCGGCGCCCGACGGCCCGACGAGGGCGATGAGCTGACCCGGCTCGATGTGGGCGTCGATACCGTTGAGCACCGGCCCCGACCGTTCGGTGTGGAGGTTGTTCTGTTCGAGCGAGGCCACCGTGGTTTCCGACGGGGCGGGATAGGTGAAGCTGACCGCCTCCAGGGTTATCTCGCCGCGGGGGAATTCGATGGCCACGGCGTCGGGCTTGTCCTGGATGGGGTTGGGTGCATCGAGAATCTCAAAGACGCGATCGAAGGACACGAAGGCGGTCATGATGTCGACCCGGGCGCCGGTGAGGCTGGCCAACGGTTGATAGATCTGGCCGACGAGAATGCCCATGGCGACGATGTCACCGGCCTTGAGGCTGCCATCGATGACCATCTGGCTACCGATCAGATACACGGCGGCGGTCCCCAGCGCGCCGACCACGCTCAACCCGAGCATGAACACCCGCATGTACACGGCGAGGCGGATCCCGATGTCGCGGACCCGCGCGGCCCGTCCGCCGAACTCTTCGTGCTCGTCGGCGTGACGCCCGAAGAGCTTCACCAGCAGGGCGCCGGACACGTTGAAGCGTTCGGTCATGGTGGTGTTCATGGAGGCGTTGAGCTCCATGGATTCCCGGGTCATGCGCTGGAGTTTCTTGCCCACCCGCTTGGAGGGGATCAAGAACAAGGGCAACAGGACGAGGGCTATGAGGGTGAGGCGCCACTCGAGGTACAACAGCGCCACCAGGGCGGTGAGCAGGGTGATGACGTCGGTGACGACACTGCCGAGGGTGCCGGTCACGGCCCGCTGAGCGCCGACGACGTCGCCGTTCACCCGGCTGATCAGTGAGCCGGTCTGGGTGGTCGTGAAAAAGGCGATGGGCTGGCGTTGGACATGGTCGAACAGCTTCACTCGCAGGTCATAGATCAGCCCTTCACCGATGCGGGAGGACCACCAGCGGCTGAGCAGCGACAACAGTCCGGAGCCGACGGCTACCACCACGATCCCTCCAGCGAGGAGGTTGGCCAGACCCCGGTCGCGGTCCGGGATGGCGTCGTTGAGGATCGATCGGATCAACAGGGGGGTGGCCGCGCCGAGCAGGGCGGAACCGATGATGGTGGCGAGGAATCCGACGATCAACCCCCGATAGGGGCTGGTGAGCTCCCAGACGCGTCGGGTCAGGCCGGCACTGAGCTCGACCGACTTCACCTCATCAGGATTCTGAAACGCCATGGCGTGCCAATTGGCCATAAAGGGTTCAGCACCACCGGGTGGTGGAACATTCCAGGTCCCGTGGTGGCGGGCTCCGTCGGTTCACCTGACGGTCATCATGGTCAGAGGGCAGGCTCGGCGCTCGCTCGGTCGGGCGAGAGGACGGCCAGCGCGGTGAACACGTCGCGGCTGGCTTGCAGCACGGCGTTCAGGGCGGGCCGGCCGGCGCTGGATTTGCGATGGATGGCGAGGATCTGGCGGTCGACCCGGTCGGTCAGCTCGATCACCTCCACGTCGCGGCTTAGATCGGTCAGACCGAGATCGGGGATGAGCGCGCTGCTCAGACCGGCCTCGACCATACGCAGCGTGGTCGTGTAGTCATCGATGCGATGGTGGACCTTCGGCTCGAAACCCGCCGCCCGACAGGCGAGCACCACACAGCGCCCACAACTCACCGATATCGGAGGTGCGATGAGTGACTCGTCTGCCAACGCGGCCAACGGGACCGGTCCCGGCGCCAGCCGGTGGCCGCGGGGTGTGACCAGCCAGAATCGCTCGGTCAGCATCAGCTGGGACGTGACCCCGTCGGGTAGAGCGTGGGGCGCGTGGGGGTAGTCGATCACGAAGGCCATGTCGAGGGCACCGCTCAGCACCTCTTCGGCGACCGACTGGGGCATGAGCTCGTCGGTCTGCACCTGCAACGCCGGGTGTCGATCGCTCAGCGTGCTGAGCAGCGGTACCAGGGCGGTCAACGCCATCGATTCGAATACCCCAATGGTGAACGTGCCCCGGACCTCGGTGGCCGAGCGTTCGAGCTCGGCCTGGGCCCGTTCGACGCCGGCGAGCAGGTCGTTGGCGTGAACCAACAGGTTCCGGCCCAGGTCGGTCGGCTGTACCGACCGGCCCACCCGCTCGAACACCGCCCGACCCACCGCCCGCTCGAGGGCGTTCATCGCTTGGGAGATGGCCGACGGGGTGTAACCGAGCGACTCGGCGGCCGCGGCCATCGTGCCCCGCGTGACCACTTCGCGGAACACCCGAAGCTGGTGAAGGGTCACGTCGAACATGAAGAAAAGCTACCGGAAGATGAAGCAGAGCTACAGCATTCCCTGCAGAACGATTCGCTTGTTCTAATGGGTTCGCGGCCGGAATATGGCGGACATGTTCGCCATCACCTGCCATCGCTGCCACCAACAACACCTGGTCGGTCCCCGCTCGATTCGATCCATGCACCACTCCTCGGACGGCCCCGTCGCCTATGTCGACTCGCCCTGTGGGCATCTCGTCATCCACGAGTTCCACACCGCACGGTCGATGCCCGCCGACCGAGGGTCGCCCGCCGCGGAGACGCCAAGCCGCGTGTCGCCTGCCCGCGTGTCGCCCAGCCCCGAGTCGCCCGCCTGTGTGTCGACAGAATCGGTGGCCTGACCTCGTCGAACCTCACGTTCGGGAGCGAGATCTGCCCGGACGCCTGGCCCTCATTGGCATTCTTCAGGACCCTGCTAAAGTCGTTGGCGGAGGGTTGCCAGAGCGGACGAATGGGGCGGCCTCGAAAGCCGTTGTGGCCTCCGGGTCACCGTGGGTTCAAATCCCACACCCTCCGCCAACCGGTCCAGGTCAGAGACTCCTCTGACCTGGACCGTTTCGCGTAGCTCCGAGAATGCCCTCTGAGCAGCTCGTACCACTCAGGTACCACTGAGATCAGAATGGAAGTCTCGGTACCACCGAAGATCCAGGTGTTCTCGCTTGGCATTCCCGCCACAGGCACTCCGAAGGAGCGTCGGCGCTATCGGGTGAAGTGGCGTGTCGACGGTCGCGACAAGACCCGCTCGGTCAAGACGAAAGTGCAGGCGGAGCGGCTGAGGTCGCAGTTGCAGGTGGCTGCCGATTCGGGTGCGAAGTTCGGCGTTGAGTCGGGCTTGCCGGAATCCTGAGTCCGCTCAGAGATCTCGTGGTGGAGCTGGTCTCAGCAGTACGTGGCGTTGGAGTGGGCGTTGGTGGGGTCGCTCGCGGGGTAGTGCGGTTGAATCGCTTACGGCGATCACGCCGCGCATGGTGGTTTCGGCGTGCCCCGTCGCCTCCTGGTGATCTCTTGAGCTGGCCGTGAAGACCAGGGTTACCAGCCGGATTGTCCCGACCTTCCGTGGTCAGCTTGTCGGTCGGTGCCGTTGTCCGAGGTTGACGCGTCCTTGCTGGAGCGTGTGTTGACCGCTGCGACCACGAGACAGGATGGCGCGTCGATGTCGGCTGAGGTGGTCAGCTGGTGAACGCTGCGAGTTCAACGTGGGTGGTTGCGGTGGCTGAAGCGTTGCGCGGTTCGTCGGTGAGTAGGGTCATCTCGCCGAAGTAGTCGCCTGGTTTGAGGGTGGCCACCGAGTGATCATCGCCGCACCTGGACCTAGCCCTGTTTGATCATGACGGGTGTTTGGGTTGGGTTTGAGTGTTGCTGTGGGTGCCCCTCATGGTCACGGAACGCGGACGTCAAGAACCCGTATCCTCCCAGACCAGAGGGGCTTTTCCGCGGACGCGCCACCACCAATCAGCCAGCGCTACGACCAGACAGGGCTCGCCTTCCGGGCGCGACCAGTTCACCGGGCAAGAGATACACGCCGGCTGGTGAGGTGTCTGAATCCAAGGTGTTGAAACAGCGCCCGACAGACGCGATCCGGGAGGTGCCTCTGGCCGAGTTCCTTGTCGCAAGACTGGCGGATCATTTTGATTGCTGCGGCTGCGCTGATGGCAAGGTGTTTCTCAATGGAAGCGGCCGACCGGTGACCACGACCAATTACCACGCTGTCTGGAGCCGGGGCAGGGCACAGATATGGCAGACGGGTCACCAGCTTGCAGGGACGACTGTCTATGACCTGCGGCACTCCGCTGTTGTCCGGATACCGGCCGCGTTGAGCGAAGTGGTGTACTGCGGTTGTATCGCCGTTCTGCTGCCGGCGATTTTGTGAATAGCGCCGTTCTGGTGCGTTCATGTCGGGTCGGGAGGTTGGCGGCGGCGTGGTTATCGGGCGCTTCGGAAAAGCCGGTTATCGCGCGGTGGGACGCCGGCTGTGGGCGATGCCGGGTTGGAATACGTTCGACTGTGGAACCACAGACCCCGCTCGGCCAGCTGGACCCGATCGAGATCGCAGAGTTCTGGCAGGGCTTTCTGGTCGCTTCGGGCAGGCACCTTGATGTGCGTCAACCCGATGCGTGGCCGTTTGGTGACTCGGTCGAGCTGGCCGACAAGCTCCTGGCCCTCGTGCTGCAGGGACCGAAGCGGGCGACCGCTGGCTCGGTTGCCGAGTACGAAACCGAGGGCGAAGCCCATCCCAGGTCGGCGACTTCGAGATCATCACAGACGGCACGGTGCGACCTCGTGCTGTTATCCAGTTCACCGATGTGCGAGTTGGACCCCTGACCTCGGTTGACGAACAGTTCGCGCATGACGAAGGCGAGGGCGATCGAACACGCACCTACTGACTTGACGTCCGCACCACGTTCTTCCAGCGGTTTCTTCCCACATTAGGGATCGACTTCGATCCCGACATGGCGACGATCTTCCAGCGCTTCGACGTCCCCTACCAAGAAGACTGACCGCGCTACTACCGCTCCGGTGCGGCGTGGAGAAATCTCCGACTGTGAACGGTGCGAGCGTCTGTCGGCTAGGCGTCTGGTTCGAGCGAGGCAAGCGAGCTCCTGCAATCTAGATCCGTGCAGTTCCAGCTCCGAGATGCGTACCATGGTCACATGAGTGACGCAGCTCACGAAGACATCGCCAATCCACGCGGCACGGCAAAGCTGCAACGCGATCTCACTGCCGATCAGATACGAGCGGCGCCCGTCCTGGTATCCGCTGACTCGCTACTTATCGAAGACCTGTCCGCCGAAGAGGACGACGCATTCGCTGCTGCGCTCTGCTCGTGAGGCTGGTTGTCGACACCGGGGTCTTTAGCGCGGCCCTGAGCCGACGACGAAGATCAGAGTACGAGCGACTTGTCGCTCGGCTCACCGGCCACCAACTGTTCGTTGCCGCGATGACTGTCGGGGAACTTCGTTACGGTGCGCTCGTCGCTGGCTGGGCGAGCCAGCGTCAGGATCGACTCGAGTACTCAATCAACGCGACCACGGTCATTCCCGTCAGCAACGACCTGCTAACGACGCTCGCCGAGCTACGTTTCGCATGTCGCAAAATCGGCCATCCACTCGCCGACCGTATCCACGGAAACGACCTTTGGATCGCAGCAAGCGCGGTGCACATCGATGCGACCCTCGTCACTGCTGACAAGGTCTTCATCGAAGCACCACGGCTTCAACTCATCGTCTGATCTGACAAGCAGTCCAGACCATCCCTAATTGCACACCCAGGCCGCGTTACTTCGGCTCACTTATGTGGTGCCGAGAAGTCTCCGCTGCTGAGCTTGAGTTTCGGAGAATCACAGGCCCACTGCATCGCCGGTTTTCCGGGCGCTCGTGCTTGCTGTTGTCCTTTGCCTGTCATTTGTGTCGGCTCGTGTGTTGTCGTGGACGCCAGAGGTGCGGAGACCTTCTCGGCTCTTGGCGGAGGAGTGTGGGTTCGAATGGTCGGGAGGCGCTGGGTGGACTGTTGCTACATCGCGGTCGGGTCCGTGCTGGCAGTGCCGGCGGAGAGGGGTTGGTTGTGTCTGCAGTGAGAGGTCTTCGTGACTCGCTGGATGGGTCGTGTTTGGTGGTGTCGGACGCCCATGATGTGATGACTGCGCAGCTGGTTGAAGCTTCCGGGTTCTCGGCGGTGTATGTGGGCAGCTTTGGTTTGTCGGCAAGCCGTTGGGGTGTGCCGGATCAGTCGCCCCTCGAGGACATCTCGGAAGTGGCGGCGCAGATCGGTGCTCCCTGCACGACCTGGGGTACGGGTACCCACACTGCGGCTGAACTGGACTTGGCTGGTCACGCGATGGCCATCTATGCGGGACAGAGTGTCCTGGCCAGTTACCGAGGGGTGCGGGATCTGCTGAACGATCTGTCGACCACGGGTGCAGCCCTGCCCAACGACGAGTTCATGGCGCTATTCGGTGAGCTCCTTTCACTTCAGGGCGTCCGGCGAACCAGGAGATCGCTGCTCGTTTCTCGGTTCGACCGGTGTCGCACAGTTGCTGCAGTTGTCGCATGAGCGATGTGGCGTCCCGGGAGTTGCGTAACGAGACGCGTGCGGTTCTTCAGCGCGTCGAGGCTGGTGAACAGGTCACCATTACTGTCGACGGACGACCGGTTGCTCCCTTGCGACCGATCGCCTCGCGCGCTCGATGGATGCCCAGGCGCCGGTTCGCGGAGGCCGTTCTTTCCCGCCAATCTGACGCCGGACTCGTGGATAATCTCCGAGCGGTCACCGGTGATGAAACCACAGATGATCTCCCGCTCACATGAGTCGAGGTAGTGCTGACACGTCGGTGTTCCTCGCCCGCGAGACAGGCCGCGCTCTTGATGTCGATGCGCTCCCCGATGAGCTTGGGGTTGTCAGTCATCACCATTGGTGAGCTTCAGGCCGGTGTCCTTGCCGCCGGTGATGTCAGTTCCCGGTCCCGGCGACTCTCGACGCTCACCGCTGCTCTCGAGCTCGAACCGCTTCCCATCGACGAGCAGGTGGCCGCCGTTTGGGCGTGGCTACGCGTGACGCTGCGCGACGAGGGTCTGCGCATGCCGATCAACGACTCATGGATAGCTGCGACTGCCATCCGTCACGACGTTGCGGTTGTCACTCAAGACGATGATTTCCCGATACTCGATGTTCTCGATGTCATCCGCGTGTGAGGCGTCAGCGACGGGCAATCCGTACCACGGTGGTACCACTGGCAAGGGCAAACAAGGGTGATCTCCAGGCATCAGCAATACCAAGCCTCTCCACCACAACCCGCTCTGATCTAGGGAAATGCCACTGACCTGCGGGTTTGTGAAGCCCAGAGGGTTGGCTGGTTGCGAACCGTGGGTACCAGCCGGATTGTCCCGACTATCCGTGGCTGGCTCGCTGATCGGTGCCGTTGGCTGAGGTCGGTGAGCCCTTACTGGAGCGTGTGTTGACCGCCGCGAGTCCCATCCCTGCCTGTGTCCTTCGCATGCTGGTGAGCTGTGTCGCGCTAGCGTTCTTGACATGGCTACCGATTGGGTGCAGCGCATCTCCGAGGCACGAGAGCGGGGAGTGGACCTGATGGCGACTATGTCCGAGACGGACTGGGCGGAGTACCGGGCCCAGTGCCAGGCGTCTCGCGAAGCCGTCGATCGTCGCCCGGAAGGCCGAGCTCACGCCGAACGGCGAGCGGCCAGTGTCGCGGTCCAGATGGCCGAGCGCCAAGCGGCTAGTTGAGTCTGGCAATCGGCGGCGCTGCCACTTCAGTCGGCTCCTGTCGCCGGCTCGACCATGGATGATCATCCGCTTGAGGTGTACCCGGGCCCGGGATTTTGGGACGAACTACGGGCCGAATTGGCCCGGACCGAGGCGGCCAGCGTTGAGCGTTTCGACAGGGCCGAACTGCCGTGGGTGCTCGATCGGTTCCGGCTGTACTGGCACGCTCTGCCGCCGGTGCTCGACGAGTACCCGCATCGTCGCTTCGCCGAATTTGGCTCCCTCGATGCCTACCGTTTCACGGTTGACGGATGGATGCACACGTCCGGCCGGATCGAACTCGTGGACATTCAAATCATCACCTGGGAATGGCCCGACACCCAGTAGCTACCCCTTTTGTTGGGGTATTTGAGCTGTCGCACAGTTGCTGCAGTTGTCGCATGAGCGATGTGGCGTCCCGGGAGTTGCGTAACGAGACGCGTGCGGTTCTTCAGCGCGTCGAGGCTGGTGAACAGGTCACCATTACT
>Ga0316190_10002137_pt1 | contig 14321 bp, 10 predicted proteins | sample Eddworburrow2_MG_FD_204929 | JGI IMG/M metagenome (GOLD analysis project Ga0316190, IMG submission 204929) | Coastal sediment microbial communities from Maine, United States - Eddy worm burrow 2 | ecosystem: Environmental > Aquatic > Marine > Coastal > Sediment | place: USA: Maine | collected... | reverse complement strand
AATGGCGCTGTCTAAAATAATGGCTCCACAATGTTCACTTCGCGGGTCTTGATGTAGCTTTCCGTCGTTTCCACTGAAGTATGATTTCCGAGTGCCTGGGCGTAATCAGAGCCCCCTTTTCGCTTGGTGTGGTGGTCCAGCGAAAGTTTGCTCCCATGCTTGGACGGCATATGACTGGACGATGCCTCTGTGAGTCGGCATTATCACAGCGCAGGTGCTTCAAAATGCACGCTTGACGGACATCAGGACGCAACGAAAGCAGTCGACACCGTGCATACTGCCGATGCCGAGGTATGCCAAAAGGCTCGAGCTATGCCGCGCGTCTCAACTCAACGATCGGGAGGTGCTTCCGACCCAAATGATAGCGCATATCAAGGCGAATGGGTACGCCACAGTGGCCGGCGACGGGTGCGTGCGGCGATGCGCATGTCGCACTGCGCGGCCATCTCGAGCGCGGTTCGAATCGCGGACGTTGACACGCCGGTACGATTTCATGAAACATCTCATACGGCGTCTTGCCTTCGAGTGCAGAGTGAGGCCGGTGTTGATTGAACCAGACTTCAAAGAACCTAAGCTCCTGGTGGAACGCGTCCCTGCGAAGTGGCACGAGTATGATCCGCGTGCATTCATTCTTTAGGGTTAGGATAAATCGCTCTACCAGGGCAATGCTGCCGTGTTGGCCAACGGCGCCGAAGCGGGGCGTGATCCCCGGGCCATCACACCAGGCCTTAAACGCATCGCACCAGAATTGCTTGCCCTTGTCGCAGATTATGTATTTTGGCGCGGCACTTGCGTTAACAATGGCGCTTTCGAGGAAGGACTGAATCGATACCGATGTGGGATTATTCCTGAATATCGCAAAACCCATAGCGCGTCGGGAATAGTGATCAATAACAACCGCTACCCACCAGCAAAACGGCCAGCGCTGGGGTAATGCGAACGGCAACCACGGTGCCCAAAAGCCCATGGATGTCGAAACCGCAGTAAGATCCACATGCCAGACATGATTAGGCCGCTTTGCTGTTACGATGCGAGTGGACGGCGCCGCATCTCCGGGGTCAGACTGAGGCTCTTCTTGCAAGATCCGTCCGACCGTCGTGACCCCCAGATGAAGCCCTGCCCGGCACAGCGTCTCGGCGATCTTGACCTGGCCCATGCCGGGGCTTAGTGTTTTCAATCGTTGCACGATGTAGCGGACAAAGTCCGGGAACTTGTTCACCGGCTCACGGAGCTGCAACAACGCATCGGGTCCGTTTTCATCGATGCTTTTCACCCACGATGTAATCGTGGCCGGTGTGACGAGGAAGGTGTCGGCGGTTTGTTTGAGCGACCAGCCTCGCGCGGCACGAAGCTCGAGGATCGCCATGCGCTCATGGCGGGGGTAATGCGGGCGTCGCTGCGGCGTGATCTGTGCGGTGCGGGCGTCCTTGATGCGGAGTTCTTCTCGCAGCAGTGCGCATTCTTCCTGAAGCCGGTCATTTTCCGCCGCGAGTCGCACCCGGGCATTGATGCTGTCGGCGGCCCACGCGCGGGCGTACACGATGGTGTAGTGGGCCAGGGCGATGGCGTGGAGCACCGCCGACTTCACGCAGCCCTGCCAGCCCTTGGGAAGCGGGATCTGGGGTTCCTTTGGTTTGGCGAGCATCGTGACCTCCGAAAACGCGTTCTGTCAGAATCTGATGTCGCAGGATACAATAAGTCCAGTAGATTCCGAGGTCTACGACTCGATTGTCGGACATAAACATTCGCTGGACCAGGACACCGGTCAGGGCATCATGCCGAGTGGATCTTAATTCGGCAGGGGCGATTGACTGATTTTTTTAGGATGAACCGAAAGATTCGGTGGACCAGGACAGCAATAAGGGCTATCGATTCAAAAGATTATGGTCCGGACGGTGAACCGAAAGATTCGGTGGACCAGGACACCCCTCCCAGATAATCTGATTATTTCAGTAACCGGGATATGAGGCTGGCTGCCTTTTCTCGTATACGTGCTCTCTGGTTGTCATCCTGCAACGAGGTTTCCAGAAACTCCAACCCCTTCCTGAATGTGCCACGCAGATCGGTGTTTGTCCGCCGGTCGAGGGCATCTATCGCTTTGTTAACGGTTCTTTCCGGTATGCCTAAGGAGCGTGCGATACCATTGAGGTTATAGCTTGAACCACGTTTCAAGATTTGTTCCAGGCTGTCGAGTACGGCGGCCTGGACCCAATCGATTTCTTCGTCTGTCTCCTGTGCTGGCAGTGTATTCGCATCGCGATAATCGAGGGATTCCCAACTGCTCCAGGGTGAATCACCCAGCAGTCGCGTGGCGATTCTATCCAGCAAGCTCTCTTCCGGAACGAGTTCGGGGTGGTCCGTAGACAAGGCCAGTATCGCCTCCAATCCGGCACGCAGCATGGGCGGGAACGGAACCTTAAAACTGGTCAAGGGTTCTCCGAATCTGGATGCAGATATTAATTCCAATGCAGCCAGATCTGGGGAATCGGGAATCAGGCTGTGCAGGTTGGCGAGAACCGTAGCCACTGAATCGGCATCGGGTGTCTCGCGGCGCAGAAGGAAATGCGCCGCCAGCAAACCGAGCATCGGATTATCAAATTTTCCATGCAGCGCGTCATGCATGGCGCCACCCGGTAGGCGCTGGTCGTCGTTCTGCAGGCCAGTCAGCGCGATATCGACGGATCGGATAATTTCGTCGCTGGCGTGGAAGCCATCGCTCGGGCGCGCCAGGAATACCCGCATTCCCTGTGGCAGAACGACCCCATGGTAGGTGAGAAACACCTGTGTCTGCCATTGGCTTGGTAGAAAGACTGCGACGTCACGGCTGAAATTCCCAATCCGGTAACGGGCGATGTAGAAGCCGCTCACAGCTTTGGCAGAGAATGCCAGCCAGCCATCCTGTGTGCTGGATGTGGTATTGCTCTCGTCCGCCCGGGTGATCAGATTGCCGTCACTGTCCATAATCGACAACTCGCCGTTGAACCGTCCGCCGTGAAACGCTTCGGCACTGGTGGCGCGGATGAAAACGAACAACTGCGCGTCCTGTTTACCGTCACCCAGGGGTGGGGCAGTGACTTCGTGACTGTATCGCTGGCTCGGTCCGGTGTAATACTCGTGTGAGGATTTCGCGTCTGCCAGCGGTGCGGGAGAGTAGTATGGCGGAAGCCTGGCAGTCGTCTCGGTCGGCCCGCCGTGGCGTATGATTTCGTCCTCGATCTGCCCCATACGATCGCTGCGCACCGTGTATAGCCCCGGGCTCAGATCCAGTTCCAGGGTGCCACCCAACGCGGAGCCCTTCTCTTGGTCGAAAGCATCATACACGGTGATGTTTATCTCCGGTTCTGGAGCGTGGACGATGAACGGGAAGGCGGTGTCCGCCGCGTTTTCAGAATTCGACATTTCTGACTCCCGCCAACTTCTCGTACCGGATCGGCTGGATGTCGCCCGATACGGTATCCTCTATGATGTGCAGCCCGGTGGACAGTTGCAGGCGCCATGGGCCACCGGTGGCCGGAGCGCGGCGAATTTCCTGGTTATCCGGGCCAACAAGCACCATCTCCCCGGTGCGTTGGGGGCTGAAACGGATCTCTACGTTATAGCTGGCGGGCACTGCGGTACCGAACACCGGTTCGTTGTCTTTCGGAAACCCGTTGAGGACCTCCGGCTTTTGCTTGTGTCCATTCCTTTCCGCGATCTCGATCGTTACCGTTTCCAGATACCCTTTCAGTCGGCTGGCCGGAACGCCACCCTCATCCCGTGCAGCGCCACCCCAGAGGGCCGCCAACAGGGCGCTGGTGAAATGGCCCCGCACTAACGACTCCTGGCCGCTGGAAGGATCGATACCCCCGACTTCGGCCTCCATCGCCAGGTTCTGGAATTCAGTGGCATAACCAATAAAATAGCGGTCTGATCCCGTGACGTCATCAGGTCGTGGAGAACCCAGCCCACACTCCCGGCCATGGGCATTACTCATCCGTACCCGGCAGCAATCGTAGAGCAGGATGATCTCGGAAAACTTTCCCCATCCTGCAACCACCTTGTGGTAATCATTAGCGTCCAGGGCTTGGCGTCTGCGGTTTCGCGACCATTTTCCCAGGCAGAGGTCCATCCCCAGACGATTGCTGGACAGCCCATGGCCGCTGAAATAGAGATAGAAACGCCGGACCTCAGTTGGCCCTTTGTTCTTTATCGCAGCCTGAATCTCCTCGAGTTTTTCATCGATATCGTCCTGTATGGGTCTGACCGGATCAGGCTCGGAAAGCACCGTGTGACAGTTCTCGGTTGGGACCCCGCCACCCTGCGTGCTATCCAGTACCCACTCTTCGAATGCCGCCGCATCGTTTTTCGCACCCGCCAGCGAGCGGAAATTAGGGTAGTCGTCAATCCCCACAATCAATGCATAGTCTGTAGGCTGCTGTGGCATCGTCGAACGCTACTGCTTGATGATAGCCGTCAAACTGGCTCGGGTAAGACCGTCATCGTCGAAAGCCCCGTGCTCTTCGGCCGTGGTGCGAAGTCCTGGTGGTGCACCCGGTGTGATCTGCTGCGAGTTGGAGAGCACCAGCCGATCCTCGTCGGGTTGATCCAGAAACTCTTTGATCGTCAGGAACGGCTCTTTGTCATAAGGTTTATTCCCGGTGAGGTAGCGCTGCATGCCGGCAATGGGTTCGTCAACCCTCTGCTCCAAGACCCCGGAAATAAAGTACAGCAGCGAACGCGTGTAAACTCCCTTGACCAGGGAGTTGTCGGATTCATAGTCATCACGCATCGTGAACATGCGAAAATGACGATAACGTTCCGGGTGAGCGATAATCTCCGATGACATCAGCTCTGCAGTACAGGCCGGTGCCAGAAACAGGATATTCCTGAGCGTTAGGGAAATATTCTGTTCGGTTGCGGCCTTTAGCATCTCACAGATCGCAATGGAACCGGCACTGTGGCCGACCAGGTCGATAGTCAATTCGGGGCGACTGGCCTGCAGGGCTGCCAGTTTCTCTATGAAATAGGTGCCTGCGTGCTGATCCAGCCCATGGAGACCGCCGTTCGGCAGCCACATATTCTGCGCCGCGGTCTTCATTCCTCCCCACACCCAGGCACCCAGATCGGCCAAGTAGTAATAGCGTAAAATCTCCTCGACCACCGTGGGATAAAAACCATGATGGGTTTTTCTAATATATCGCCTGACCACTTCCTTGACAATCAACGCCACCGCCTTGGCGACAGTAATAAACGTGGAGATGCCTCTGGCGTCTTCTGCTACCGCTTCGGTGACCCGGGACTGGTCAAAAAGTTCAGTGGTGGGCGCTTCTATCTTTAGTAGCTCTTCGATTTCATCGGCGTCGCTTTCAAGATCTTCTTCGATCTCCTGTTCCAGGTCCGCCGTGTCGGCATCCAACTGCGTCTCGGACAGGGCGCCTGCACCACGGGATTCGGCTTCGCTCTGGTTGAAATCTTCAAACGGTGTCTGTTTGGCGAGTTCAGCCTCTATTTCTGCATAAGGGATGGCCACGCCCGGACCTCTGCCGCCAACACCGCCCAACTTCTTTCCTGCATGCCGAATCACCAGCTTCAGCAGTTTCTTGAACAACTTCGTGTTGTGGATGTTATCGATATTGCGGGCAATGGTTTCGAGAAGTCCGGTTTCCCAGACGAAAGTGATGGCATGGCTGCCAGCATCGTGGAATACCGGGAGCATCTTGTCTGCGATTTTCATGCCGGAGGATTCTTTGATTAATCCCCCATGAAAATGGATCGCAAGCTTTTTCAGATCGTGTTGCTCAACGTGATCGATTATGTCATCGATGTCTCGCGGGAGTGTCTGAATATCACTGCTGTTTTGAAATGTCCCTTTCGGTCCGACATTGACGTAATGCAGTTTCGATAGGCTCATATCTGTCAGTCCCTTGTTTTCGTCCAAAGATTACGCTTCAATCTGAAGAGTCAGATTGAGGTGAACCTGAGCTAATAACTGTAGATGCTTGCTCTGACGTGGTCAAGAAGTAGTGACACCTCGGTTAAGCAAGTTTGCTCGGTTCTAGATCGACTTTCTGGGTGCTGTCAAATTAAGTGCCTCTGAGCGAAAATTGCTCGATGAATAGATCGCCAAGCCTATATAAAAGCTACCGGTTTCCGCCAGAAATTATTCAGTGTGCCGTATGGCTCTATACTCGATTCAATCTTAGCCACCGAGACAACGCGGTGTTACCGTAAGCTATGAATCGATTCGTCTGTGGTGCAACAAGTACGGCCCGGAGTATGCCAAAAGATTGAAAAAACGGCATCAGGGGTTCGGCAATACTTTCTACCTCTACGAGGTACGTTCTCAATGCGCCTCATGCGTACTCTGCATTTCGCAGCAGGTGTGGATATATGACAGCTCTTCCTTCGTCTTTTTCTGTAGATCAAGTCCCTTGAGCGCCTCCTTACTGAATGGGCAGAGTTTACCTACCCGCAGCCAGCATTCTCCTGCACTTGCACAGAGTTTACGTGCCGCCCAAAGTTTATGTGCATCAGCCAGTGTGTTTTCTACCGGAAGTTCCGCTTTCTTGATGCCCCAGGCGTCCAGCCAGATGTCCCTATCCTTACACTCCTTATACTCTTTGAACTTCAACAGGGTCATGGCGCAGCCGTGTGCGATGCTCTCGGCCTGTTTAGCACGGCGGTAACCCAGCATCGGATGAAAAGCAAAGGTATCACAGAGCCAGCGAGGTTTGAGGGCGGCAATCTCCAGGTTGAGTGGCATCCGCTTGCAGGCACTTGGATGCATTTTATAAAGGGAACTGATCTCTTCTGCGGCCAGTCGAAAGTGTTTGAGTTTGAAGTTGTAGCCGAGTTGGCCGGTGCGCTTGCGCAGAGCCGGCCAGTATGTCTCCAGTTCACTCAGTGCGTCGTCATTCTCAGAAAGCGGATCAATTTCCGGTTCAAGGGACGCCGCAAAGAAGAGGTGCGGCACTTCTTTTTCTTTTTGGTCAGAGTTGTCGGTTGGTCGTCGTGCAATAAGCGGGGCAATGCCCGATGCACGTTTTTCAATCCGCGATGTTTTCCATAATACGTTCAGTACGGCGTCGATCGGCAAGTTATCCATTACCCCACCATCAATAAGTTGATGGCTCTCATGTGTGTCGGGAAACACCTCGGGTGCCCAGCGCGGGCGAAACACGCCCGGGAAAGCACTGCTCGCGAGCAGGGCGTTGGCGAGATCGACTCGGCAGGATTTCTTTCCCCCGTTGAACGGGTTACCGAGGGTAAGAAGTTGACCCTCGGTAAGGTCTGTTGCTGTGGCGAGCAACATCACCCCCTTGCTCAGAAACGGGGCGAATGTGCCGCTCAGCGCGCAGGCGTCTTCGGCAGCACCTGTGAAATACTTGGTGTCGTCCTCCGTGGGGATAAAGTACCTGATTAACTCGCTAAGTGCCTCGGCGCCCAGTACTTCCTCTCCGATATTCATGCGGTTGAGCCACTGTTGTGCCAAATTCCGCGCCATGCGGCCGGCCCGACCGCTGTGGCGATGACGCACGGATTTGACCAGCTGATTCAACTGGTAAGGACTGACATAAAACAGCCGTTCGATACCGCCAGTGACCTGGCGAGCGCCCTTGTCGAAGTTGACCAGCCAGGGCTGGTCGTATTTTCGAAACAGCCGGTCGGCCTGCCGCAGCGAGAAACGCGTCCCTGAGGACCGTATGGTGAACTCCCGTACGAAGTCCGAGAAGCGATCTGTCAAGATCACCCTGTCGACAGCCAGATATGTCGCGGCAAGCCGTGCGAGTTGCTCTTTGCGCTTCTGTTCATCGCTTGTGACGCACAACAGTTGTGCCGCCATGCCGGCCGTGATCGATCCTATCGAGGCCCCCGCAACGATGTCGGGCTTCACTCCCAGGATATCAAGGGCGTTAACAACACCCACCTGAAATACGCCCCGGAAAACGCCACCACTGAAAAGCAGACTCACCAGCGGACGATTTACCGGCCCCCTATTTGCGTGTGAGGCAGGACGTTCGCGCGGCCAATAGCGCCCCAACGCCTGCATTGTCTCAGGACTGGGAGGCGAATCGGTACGGGTCACAAAGTGTCTGTCAGACGTGTCGCCCTCTTTGTCCTTATCGCTATCGAATTCGTGCGGCCAACTCGAGGCGGTGTCCTTCCACTCTCGCCAGACCACTGCTTGCTCCCGCACCCTGCCCGGGACTTCGGTGGACTCCTTGCCAAGTCTGCAATGTTGACAAATCTCCCAAAGGCCGGGCGGCATACATAAGTTGTCCCCTGTGTTGCATTCCGTTGCCGCCCGGCTACCGGGCAAGGGACGACTGCCAAATATCTTGGCTACCGATTCATCAATACCTTGAGTTAGATGGTGGTGGACTGCTGCGGCGCATGGGACAGTCCTATCCACCTGCACGTCGCCACGAGCCTCTCTTATAGCATCCGCGATCATGACTTCGAGTGCCGCACGACACCCTTGGGCAATGGTTGTCAGGATTTCCTCCCGTCGCTCGTCACGGCTCGCGAACATGATCCGGGCGTTCAATCCTACGGGAAGCTCGTGTTCAATGGGCGCTACCCACATGCGAAAGCGTTCGCCACTTTTGTTGGGCAGGGACATGGACACCTTCCCTGCCGGGATGAAACGTGTGTAACGTTCTGTCAGGCGGCGCTCCAGATCCGCATCCCGTAACTGACGCAGCTTAACTGCCCGAAGCGCGATATCGAGCAGATCCAACATCGGTTTTGACTGAGGCGGGCGGGGAAGGTGGGGCCTGCTAAAGGGCACAGGGGCAACACGATAGATTTGAATTACTGTCGAATCCTTGTTCACACCATGCCGGTTCAGCAATTGTATGAGCGCGGGTAAGGGTGCCGGGCTGACATTCATGCTGTCGACAAAAAGCCGGCCTTTGTTGTCGCGCACCGGCGGAAACAGGGGTGTCCAGGCCGTAGCAGCGCGCAAACCACACACAACCGGTGCATCCTCATCCATGACATTGATTTCACGTCTGCCTACATCTGCAACCGCCAGTCCGACCGCAATGCGTGGATTTCGTTTCCCGCTGTAGTAATCGCCGATCTTTTTTGCCTTCTTCGAGTGTTTGGAAATGCACGGCTTGTCCGGTTTCGCCTCTTCTACGGGCGGATCATTCAGGGAATCTTCCCAAGCCTTACCCCAATCAGTTTCTGCATAGAACTTGGGATCAAACAGGTCGCTCAGGAACTTTTCCAGGCCATAGGGGTGCAACAGAGAACTCGACAGGTGGTACGATTTCAGAAACCGCATTTTGTACCATTTCAGGAAGCCCAGGCGGGTTTCATCTTTACTGTGCAGACGTTTGCGGTCATTTATGAAACGTCGCCAAACGACGATGGCGATCGCTATAATAATCAGTGTGCCGCTGGTGGGGAAGATGATAGCCGCTAGGAAATGCTTGAATGTTAGACCGCTGTCGGGATTCAGGCTGGCGCCGAGAACCAGCAGACTTAATAAGAAGGCCGGTCCACCCAGGACGAATAGAGAAAGGGCAAATTGGAATAACCCTTTAAGACCGTCCCTTAACGCGACAAACCGAGTCAGGGCATCGTGTCTGCGAGAGACTTGCAACAAGGTCAAACATATGGGGATGACGTATGGCAATACGAGTGTGGTCAGCAACACTACCCAGCTGTGTTGCACCTCAAATAGCGACAACAGCAAATAGATGGGAAGCGAAATCGGTGTACTAAATGCCACCCAGAAGCTTGCCAATAGGAACAATGTGACGCCATAGCCTATGCTCACCCCGAGGAAGTGCAAGGAGGGGACACGGAAGATCAGGCTGCCTGCGGTGGCAACACGCGTACGCATAAGGCAGGAGAACAGGCGGGGAGAGAGGCCAAGAAACAGCGGGCGCAACAGTAGCGGCATGAGGGTGACAAGACGTGGGAGTGTAGCGCCGATCAACAACCAGATCCGAAACAGCTCCAGCACCTTCACCGCCCATTTGTCCCGCCCCGGCCACAGGCCTGGATGGTCCGGGATGGCATCGGCCGCACGGTAACCAAGCCAGCGACGCACTATGCGGGTAATGGTGCCGACAGGCAGATGCACGCCGAGTAAATCGTTGTACAGGGCGATCAGACCGCTGCGAACCTGCAGCTGGTGTTCGCGTGCATCTCGCTCTTCCTTGGTGAAGCGCGCAGTGCGTAAAGGTTGGAGCGGATCGTGGGATTCTATTTGATATGCATCGGGCAGAGAGGCATCAATCAATTCCTCCGGCGCTTTCTGCGCCGCATTTACCATTTCGCGGAAACGTTCAACACGTGCAGCCCGGCGTCGCTGATAGTTATCAGCTTTCTGTGTGTCGTCCAGTTCCTGATCTGCGTCGATATCCTCGCCGGCCTGCAGAACTTCTGCCACCGCTACGGCCTGAATCGCACCCGCAGATACGCCCACGATAGCATCGGGTGCGCGCCCTTGAATCACGAGCAAGGCGTGTGCTACGCCCAACTGCATGATGGTGTCGAAACCGCCCCCCGCGAAGTTCAGTACCCGAATCGGGCAGCCAGGTCTGCCGAGAGGGGTATGCGAGCAGGATGATTGTTCCGATGAAATCCCCGGGTCCAACGGGGAGTCATTGTCTGGCGCTTGGTTCTCGCCCGTTTTCTCAGAGTCAACTAACGAATCCATGCGAACTGCCCAATATCAGAGGGCCAAATGAGGCCGTAAAAATATCACTTTTGCGAATACCTCGGTCAAGTCGAGTAGCCGCACCCCGTATGGTGCAAATATTCGAACGAACTGTATGATATTGTTATCAATCAATATTACGGATAATCTGTTCGCGAAATGCCAAATGTTTTGCAGTCCTTCCATCTCTTCGTAATTACTCTGGCCGGCTGGCTTAACCGCCAGTAACAGGCGGTCATCGATTGTCTCATCGAAGAGAACCGTGTGCTCAAGGATCAACTCGAAGGACAGCGGCTTCTGTTCACCGACGAACAGCGGATACGACTGGCCGTGAAAGCCAAGGTGCTTGGTGTGTGATATGAGTTTTCGGGAAGGACACGTTAATGGCCATGCAGTTTCTCTTGTAGCCACACCTTGATCAACGATTGATAGGGTACGTCGCGAGCGTTGGCCGCAGCTTTGATTGAATCCAGCAGATGCTGGGGGAGTCGAAGAGAAATCGTCTTTGTCGTCGGTTTCAACTTGGGCCTGATTCCAATCCAGATATTCCGAGGTGTCGTGCTGTTCCCAGAAGTGCCGTTCCTCGTCCTCGTTGGCAAATTTCGGTACTGGCTTAAGTCGCCTTTTCATGATTGACACGCTCCTTACGATGCATATCTCTAGCCGAGATTACCCGGGTCTTTTCCCCATTATGGCGCACAGTGAAAGTTATGCGCAGTAGCCGTTTGTCGTCTGTTTTCCCAAAGCGTGGAAGCGTGTCTCCTGGTTGCTGTGCTTGGAATCCTCCAGCACCAGTAACGGCGCGTTGAAGAAAAACTGCTCCGCTTCTGCCAGTGTGACACCATGCTTCTCGTTCTTTCGGGTATTCTATAATTAACATTAATGTTGGGTACACCTGCGGGTACACCAAAAAGCAAAGGCCACCCTGAAGGATGGCCAGTGCGAGACCGAGTTCGGCCAACAAGTGCTTGTTGTCTTGCTCTAATAATTGCTGGCCAGGAACACCATCCAGACGACCATCATCAAAGACAGCGCTGATATGGCTGCCACAACACACCAGACACAGGTATAGCCGACTACAGATTTTAAACTCATGATTTTTCTCCTCCGATCTTCGTTCTTATGATCTCAGCGAATCACGATCTCTTTAATCCGCTCGGCGTGGATGTTGTCGAGGTACCGAACCTCTCAGGATACGAACAACCATAAGAACGCTAGCTTTTTTATTATAGTAAAAAATAACACCCTCTGTGGTGGTCCAGCGAAAGTTTGCCCCCCATACTTGCATGCCAATTGACTGGGCGAAGCCTATGTCGGTCGGCATTTTCACAGTGCAGGTGCTTCAAGATGCCCATCTGACGGACATCACAGTCGCCATGTCGCGGTTCAATCGTTTAACAAACGGCGGCTGAGCAGTGTTTGCATATCACGCCGGCGATCGGCAATGAGATAGACGTAAACAGTGCGGCGTTCCACCCGGTAGATAATCCGGTAGGGTTTGAAAAAGACCTCCCGGAATTCGCGGATACCCAAGACAGACAGTTCTCTCGGGTATGTGCCGCGTTCAGGCAGTTCGGTCAGTTTCTGGAAGACTTCACTGATTTTCTCAAGTACATAGTCGGCGCGTTCCGGAGAGTCATGTGTCGCAATCCAGGTGTCCAGTTCCTCCAGATCATTCGCTGCGTCCCGGGTCAGGAGTACCCTGTAGGGCATTCAGCGCTCTTCCCGTTTGGCGCTTATCTGCTTTATGACCGCAGCAGCAGGCTGTACATCGCCTGATTCGATCTGGCGGGTGCCAAGTGCAAGAATTTTTAGCAAAGCCAGGGTCTCCTGGGTTTGCTCATAGCTTTGGACGTCCTGCATGACGGCCTTGGCTTCGCCATTCTGGGTGATAATCAATGCCTCGCGCTGTTCATCGAGCTCACGAAGGACTTTAGCCGTGTGTGCCTTCAGATAACTTATTGGCTTGATCTGGCTTGATGGTTTCATGGTTGCCTCGCCTGAATATGGTGACAAATATAGACCTTAAAAAGGTCTATATGCAAGTCTTGCAGATATGATCCGGCTTGGTATCGAGCCGTTTTTGTGCGGGACTTTTGCGGGAGCTGTTATGCAGCGTTATGCATTGTCCTGCAATTGGTGCAACGGGCGTCCCAATTGAGTACAGTAATTACAACGATTTACAAGGTGACTAACGGCATGGGGGTGCAGGTGGTCGGAGGTTCAAATCCTCTCGCCCCGACCAATTCTTTCAAAGACTTACGGCATATATTAAGGATAATTCCTGTCTAAAATTATTTCACGTTGTCTAAAATGACGGCTGTGTCGAGCTGTCTGTAAAATTCGTCTCGACAAAATACTAAGATTATACAAGGTGTTACTGATACTCCTCTTGCCGAGGAGAAATTCTAGCATTGGCCTGTTGACAGGTGTTCATTTCAAACTGTTGCATAAGAAATCACTTCAGGAATGAATGGCACTAAGTTAAGCCTGTAACTTCTTCGCATGCCCATATTTTTCAATCTCCATCCGTGCTTGCTGTCGAGGTCTATCCAATCGCGGATAAGGCTTTGGCATGCGTTTGACTGCCCGCGGTTCGATCCTTCCGGGTCGATCGGCTACCCGTATTTGCGCAATGAGTACCAGCAGGGTTGCCGTATCTTCATCAGCTGCGGAGAGAAACTGACGTTGACTCCACGCCACCCAGATCTGCAGCGTATGCTTGAAGCTCAATTGACGCGGCAATACGTCCGCTTGCAATGCTGCCTCGGCCATCAGCAGCCGGATCAGATTGTATGCCAGCAGGTATGCCCAGAACTCTTTCTCGCACATCTGCGGGGTTTTGCAGCTGAGCACTTCCATGCCAAGGGTCGTTTTGATGTTTCTCAGATCCAGCTCCACATTCCAGCGCTGCCAATACAGCTTTCCCAGCTCGGCTTTGGGTATTTTGCGCGGCGAAAGAAACGTACTCACCAGCACCTTCTTGCCGACTTGCACCTCACGCACCTTGATTTCATCCGCATAGCCGCGGTATTCCTCCATACTCATCCAGGCAGGCCTGGCGGGCTTGGACCACCACACCAGGTGATCTCGCGCGCCAAGCCGCTCGCCTCTGCGAAAATCGGTGGTCCGCGCACCGTGCTGTTCAAACAGCACATCCACGGCGCACCTGAGCATGTCGGCAATCAGGAAATAGCTGCAATAGTAGCCATCCGCCAACATCACATCACCTGCGACAAAGCACTCCTTGAGCCCTCGGAACAAACCATGTTCACCCGTGCCCTTGCCTTGGTACGGCCCGATGGCGGCATCCAGCACCGCCCCATTGGACAAATTCATCACGCCCACCAGGCGCGCCAGCGGAAAACCAACGCCAGGTTCCTGCTGCCCATGCTGGGGGAAACGGGCCTGATTCTCCGCGGTGTCCGGCATCGATACCGTCGTACCGTCCACCAGCTTCACGTGTCGGCCTTGCCACAGCCACGCTTGCGGGGTCTGCTCACCCAGCAGCGCGCCGCTTTGTCGCGCCAGCGTACCGACCATCTCCTGCGGCAAGCGTTGGCGCGCCTGGCAATAGCCGCTGGTGTTCACGCTCCCGGGATTCATCCCGGCCAACAGGCGAGCGACGATCGCTTCGTTCACCGCGTTCTGACAGGACCCATCC
>Ga0316190_10002134_pt1 | contig 14331 bp, 10 predicted proteins | sample Eddworburrow2_MG_FD_204929 | JGI IMG/M metagenome (GOLD analysis project Ga0316190, IMG submission 204929) | Coastal sediment microbial communities from Maine, United States - Eddy worm burrow 2 | ecosystem: Environmental > Aquatic > Marine > Coastal > Sediment | place: USA: Maine | collected... | reverse complement strand
TTAATCATTGTGTGTTCCAAATAACAATAGTCCTTAATATTTTTGGGCAAATTGCCAAAATAGCTTGATAGCTTTTTTCTAAAAAGCAGAAGGACAATAACAAAAAAAAAGAAGTCAGGAAAATAAAATAAATACAGCTAAGTTTTCTTGACAAAAGATAGGGTGGTCTAAATACCTTAATGTAGCTGCTGTTTATAGCGTTCCTTTAAATGGATTATCTGCTTCTGTAGGATCATGGGCTTTTAATCCACCCCTGTCACTTATTGTGACAGGGGTGGGGTTGTGTTACCGCTTCATAGTGATTGCCCAGTGCTCTAGTGTGCCTTGATCTTGGCGGGCCAGGTCGCGTACATGTAATGTCCATTCGCCTTCGACCTCTTCTCCTATCATCACTTGTAGTGGAGTAGTTGATTGGTCGCTGTAGATGGCATGTATATCGTTCCGACTGTCACCGTCACGGCTGCGCAGCAGTGCATGTTGTCCGCTGGGTGAGATGAGTTCGATGTGCAGATCACCACGATAGCTGTGGGTGATGTCAACTTCGACCTCAATGCTTTTAACATTGCCGCTATCGGCCATCATAATAGAGCTTCTGATGCCACTATTATCAGAGTCGGGAATGATAGCATTTGGTGATATCTCAGCAGATAAAGTCTGTTCAGTTGCCTCATAATCAAGCGTGATTTCCCAGCTATCAAGACGGCCCTGATCTGCGGCTGCCAAGTCGCTGACATGCAGCTGCCAATTGCCTTCTATTGATTCACCCTGTAGCTCCTTTAGTGCGGGATAGCTGTCCATCGTTAAATCAAGCAGTAGGTCATTCAGATAACCGCCTTCGTTGCTGTGCAGTACCACACCTTTGCCGGATGGCGCCTCCAAACGGACATTGAGATCTCCCCGATAGGTATGACTAATGGCAAGAATAATCCGTAGGCCGGTTAAGGTTCCTGGTTGTGTAATGGCTATCGGGCTATATATGCCGGCTGCATCATTGTCGGGAATAATGAGATCGGCAGTGGTGCGGCCTACAACTTGATTGATGCTAACCTGGTCACCAATAGTAAAAGACATTTCGCTGGAATAAGGGCTGATGTTGGCAAGCTTCAGACCAGAGTCGCTACCATCCCACTCTCTGGAGTGGGGCAGTGTGGTATCGGATAGCGCAACACCGTCGATGGCTGAGAAGAGATCATTGCTATCGCCTCCCATGGTGCTCTTTTCCAGATCGTTGAGTCCATCAGCTTGAATGAGCGCACACTGATAATGTTTGTCAGGTGTGCCATCCTGATACTCATTGGAACCGCGGGTATCGCAGTGATACACCGCCAGTCCGGCATCAGGTAGAAAACTGTCTAGTCCTTCCTGATGGCGGTTCTCAACCATAAAATACTCATGTGGTTTGTCAGTCATGAAGCGCATTGCAGTGCTATAGTCACCATGTTTTGCGATATGGGCGCCCGGATTGTTGAGAATGACTTCGTTGTCGCACCAGCCAGCCAGATCACGCAGATAGGTACAGATAGGTGAGGGTGTCTTCCCCCGGTTAAGGTGGTTGCCTGAACTCATCAGGCAGTAGCGACCCAGGCCACTGCTCTTTTCAAAGTCACCATCCCGTTGACCATAATCATAGAGATCGGGAAAGCGGCAGAGCATGTGCCCGCTCTCATGGGCAAAGGTGCCAATGCTCAAATCGATGCGGCTACGCCCAAGGCTTTGCAGGGTATAAAAGTGGGTTCGGTGGTTGCCCATCTGCATCTGTTTGACTGAGTTATGAGGCCAAAGATTACCCGCATAGAGAGTACGTCCGGCATACATAAAATTGACTGCATCAAGGACACCTTCACCAAGCGAATCAAAATCATCCAGGTTGAGATTATGTTGACTGAGTGCCAGCTCCAGCGCTTCAGGAACGAGCAAGCGGTTGATATAGTAGCTTTGCTTTTGACTCAGGCGGATAGGGCCTATGACGCGGTTACTGTAATCAAGCTTGCCACCTGACATCATTTGAAAGTATTGCCGGACGGAGCAAAAATTACCATTTTTGGTGTAGTTGTCTGCGTTGAGCAACCCATTAACATCATCTTCTGTGATAGTAGAGTGTATATCCTGAAACTCCACTAAAATGGTCAAACCCCTAACTTCATTGTTACCGCGAATATTATTATCACGCGCCACCTGTCGACCAGGCAGTAGGCCACTGTTTGGCCCCATGGTACGCATTGTGTTGGAACTGGCGCTTAACAGTGTTTCGCGGGGCTGCAACCCATCAAAGCGGCTGTTGAATTTTGTGTTGCGTATTGTTTGCTCTTCTTTGATATGGCGGCGGATGCCATAGGGAGGTGGTTTTGATACCGGGGTACCGGTTGATGCGAAGTGACCTTCGCGCAGCTCAGCATAACAGTACTGCCCACAGTCGAGATCGTAAATAACGGTAAAACCATCGGGTGTTGCATAGCGAGCGTAATACTCATCCCCGAAGACCATCAACTCAAGATTGTTGCCCTGCTGCTGACCGAAAATCAGCCGTTCTCCTACAATTGCGCTCATGATAAAACTCCTTTTATTTAGAGATGTGATGAAGGGTTTTGCGGTAGTGATTGCTCCTTGTTTATCAGCTTTTATTGAGGTGATTACATTACTAAATGTCAGGAATAAGGTTCCCTGTTTGTTTGAGTATACTCCGATTAGTGGCCTATAAAAGAATGAATTACTGGTCTTTCATAGATGCCTCCCTTACCTTAACCAAGGTTATTGGTTTGTATCTTTAGAGTTTTTCGGTGTTTGGGATTGTTGCGCGCCTTGTGTGGATTGCACTCCAAGAATTGCATTAATAGCGACCTGAACCAGTGCATTTAGCAGGGTGGCTGCTATTGACCCTGTGACCGCCGTGATGGCTAGTGATGGAATCAAATTGAAGTTGCTTGCACTTCTTAACCAAATAAATATTGCGGCAAACGTAATGACGCAGATAATGACGCAGATAATGATGCTGACAATGGATGTCCACGCTGGTTCGCTTTGCTGGTCTGTCATGCCTCGGCCCTTATACTGTCAATGCAGATCCGCCAAACCTGATAGAAGATCATGTGCCTTTAATGATTCTGCTATGATTTCAGTATCATCTCAACTTAAACATGTGACAAGTAAAACGCTATGTATTACGGGGAAAGGTTTAATAGTATTACTCATTTGGTTGGCGCTGTATTGGCACTGGTGGGGTTAGGTGCTTTGCTGACAATCGGTGTTCAGCAGAAAAACCCGCTGTTAATTGCAAGCTTCACGATTTTCGGGTTTACACTGGTAATGCTCTATACCATGTCTACCCTGTACCACAGTTTTCACCCTCCAAAGCTTAAGAAACTCTTTCAAAAAATTGACCACATTTCGATTTACCTGCTGATTGCAGGCACCTATACGCCCTACATGTTGGTTTCTCTTGGAGATGGCAATGGGCCACTAATGTTGGCTTTTGTTTGGGGGCTTGCTGTTGTCGGTATGTTGTTTGACGCCTTCATTCCAAAACGTATCGAGATACTGCAGCTGCCAATTTATCTGGTGATGGGTTGGGTATGTGTTCTTGAATATTCCAATCTTCAGATGGCTATCCCGACGGCAGGCATGGTGTGGCTTACGGTGGGTGGTGTTGCCTATACCGTGGGAGTTATATTTTACATGCTGGATAGTATGAATAAACTCCCCCATGCCCACGGCATTTGGCATTTGTTTGTTTTATTAGGTTCTATTAGCCATTTTATATCTATTATGGGTTATGTAAGGTAATTGATTGTTAGATGTAAAACGATACAGGTAACTGTTATTTGCAGTATAAAGCGGTTATATAAATCAATAAAATGCCAATGAATTTAGTGCTGTATTTTTAATCTATCCCAGGCAGTTTAATGTGTGGTAGCATTTTATTCTGCTGGTTTAAGAAAAATTACCATAGTTGATATAAGAGTAATGCAAATAATAAATACAAACAGCATAACCTTGGTTCACGTGTTGAATACCAAGGCTAAATAACTATAAAAAATAATTTGGCATTTAAAATCATATTTAAGATAGCATTTTTCATCTAAGGCTATTCCAAGCCTGGATGTATCTCTGTGGTATGTCGGCATCTTAAATGTGAAGTATCAATTTAATGCCGCACAGGAGGTGTTTATCATGTTCGTCTGCATTAATAATGCTGTGTGTAATTTCTATTGTAACCTCTCTGCTCATGCCGTTTCTGTGTGGCTTTCTCTGGACTGTAACACTGGTTGAGACTTAGCTGGATCGCCTTCGCTCTGTAGCAAGCATTTATTCATCACTTCAATAAAAAAAAGGTTCATAGGTTATGAAAATAAAATCTCTAATGCTGTGGTTGGTAGCAGGGTCAATTGTCTTCATGCATAGTGCTATTGCAGGGCCTCCGCCTGTTTTGTATGACCCACTGGAAGGCGATACCTTAGGGGCATTATCCGGTGGGGAATATACGGCAAGTGGCAACAATGGTTTTTTTGATATGGGAACTGGCTATCTTCCTACAGCCACTACTGATGAAATAATTTATGACGCATCTGTCCTTAATCCCTTAGCGGGCACAATTGAATTCTGGATAAAAATAGACCAGCTTCAAACAGTATCCTGGCAGCCTTTATTCTTGTTTTCCTTGGATCATAACTGGCCAGAAGGAGGGACGATTGATATGAGAATACATGGCAATCGCTTATATTCAGGTGTTGGCCGGGTTGATGTGACAGACTGTTATCATGGTTGGAATGTTGGTGAGTACCACCATGTGGCAATCACCTACAGCGCCAACGGCGGTAATATATATACTGATGGAACGCTGTGTGGCTCACGTTCAAATAATTCTGAATTGGGGGTGATTGGCCCTTATATGTCTTTGGGCAACACCCGTAATTACGCCAAGAGTTCAGCGCGTAATATTTTGGATGAATTTGCAATTTATGATTATGTAAAAACAGCTTCTGAAATATTGGATGACTACCAGTCACCGATGAACCCTCATCTAATAGATGGTGATCTGGATGGAATGCATGACCCATGGGAATTAGCCAACGGCTTGAACCCATTGGATGCTGCTGACGCACTTTTGGATAGTGATGGTGATGGGCTTAACAATTTGGCAGAGTACCGCAAGCAGTCAAACCCCCATGCTATAGATACAGACGGAGATGGAGTGCTGGATGCGCCTGATAACTGCATCTTGCTTTCAAACGCTGATCAATCAGATCTGGATAGTGATGGAATTGGCGATGCATGTGATAGAGATATCGATGCTGACAACATACTGAATGATGCTGACAATTGCCCTGTAAATTCAAACCCACAACAAGAAGATACAGATGGTGATGGAGAGGGCGACGCATGTGATCTGGATGATGATAATGACGTAATCTTAGATGGCAATGATAACTGTCCATTAACGGCTAATTTCAATCAAGCTGATAACGATGGAGACGGCATTGGAGATGCCTGTGATCCGGACGATGATAACGATAATATCCCAGATAGCTGGGAATCAACCTTTGGTCTGAACCCATTAAATGCTGTTGATGCGCTCCTGGATTCCGATGGAGATGGCATCAACAACCTGGATGAATTTGGACTGGGCGTTAACCCTCAAAATGCAGACAGTGACGGTGATGGACTCAATGATGGTGTTGATCAATATCCTGCAAATGCTTTGCCGATAGCTGATGCAGGCGGAACCCATCAGGCCATAGTAGGTATGCCCATCAATTTTTATGTTTGGGGCTCAAATGATCCAGAAGGTGCAAGCTTAAGCTTTACATGGGACTTTGGAGATGGCAGCCCTTCGGCAATGGGGCTCACAAGTCATATCTATTCTGAGCCAGGCACCTACACCGTAACGCTTATCGTCAATGATGGCGTGCAGAACTCAGCGCCTGCAACAGCAACAGTCACCGTGAGCAGTTGGGGTAGTGAATACACCATGCTGGAGACCGACGGTGGCGTGAGTGATTTTTTGATGTATGGCGAAGTGGTGGCTGTGTCGGGGGATACCATTGTAGTGGGCGCGCCTGACAGCAAATCAGCCTATGTGTTTGAACGTGTAGCAGGCAGCTGGGTAAGACAGACTATTCTGGTACCCGATGATGGTGGACAAAGGTTCGGTTCATCCGTAGCAGTGGCTGGCGACACGATGGTGATTGGCGCATCAGAGGGGGTCAATGGCCAAGGTGCTGCTTATGTATTTGTACGCGATACAGGTGTTGAAGGTGGCTGGAGACAACAGGCTAAATTACTACCGAGTACTAGCACCGATTTTGCCATGTTTGGTACATCGGTAGCGATTTCCCTGGGGACTGACCAGCGTCCAGAAGACACCATTGTAGTAGGTGCACCCTGGGAGAGTAATGTTGCCGGGGATTATGCTGGAGCAGTCTATGTGTTTGTGCGTGATCCTTGGGGAGAGAGTTGGACAGAGAATAATCGATTGATTCCAACCCCGGGTGTAAATGGCTTTGGACGATCGGTGGCCATTTCAGGTGACACCCTGGTGGCTGGAACGTGGCCCTCCTGGATACCTACCGAAACCCCAATCGGACCCCACGTGTACACCTATGACTGCACGTATGAGTGCGCATGGAATTTTGCAACTCTACTTGAAAATCCAGGTGGAGGTTTTGGTTGGTCAGTGTCGATATCAACCGATCCTGAAACGTGGGACAAAATAGCGGTAGCTGTTCTAGGAAGCAACGCTACAGTCTCTCTCTATGCCAGATATTCAGGAGGGAGCTGGGATAGTTGGCCAGCAATGCAAATCAATGATCAGCCAAGTGGGAATCAGGGTTTTAGCTTTGCTTACTCAGTGGCAATATTAGGTGATAACGTTGTTATCGGTGCAACAGGTTATGACCCTGATCCTTACACAATTGATCCAGATGCCTACCGGCTAGTACGCCCCTGGGAATCGTCAAATCCATTCAATGAGCGGATTGCACTGGAGCCAGGTAATGGCGCAAATGCAGAGTGGCCTTCCTATGGCTCATCTGTGGCAGTAAGTGAAGATACAGCTGTAGTCTGGTCATTTAGTGATGGAATGGCCCATGTGTATGGACTGCCAAGTGATACTAATAGTGATATTGATGGAGATGGGGTCTGGGATGCCCAGGATAATTGCCCAGAGCAATTCAACCCGGGCCAGGAAAATTATGATCGTGATGCACTGGGCAATGCCTGTGATCCAGACGATGATAATGATGGCGTGCTGGATGCTTCCGACAGCTTTCCACTTAACCCCAATGAGTCATTAGATAACGATAGTGATGGCATCGGGAATAATGCTGATTTAGATGATGACAACGATGGTGTTGCTGATACAGCTGATCTCTTCCCATTCAATTCAGGTGAGTCATCAGACAATGACGGTGACGGTATTGGCGATAACGCAGATACAGACGATGATAACGATGGCATCGCCGATGTGTTGGACACAGCGGCGACAACATCATCTCTGATATTTAGCGATACCGCTTTTGATGGCACAACAAGTGGTGCCATCATAGACCAGGGAGATCAAATTCTTCTTATCACCGAAGAGACAAATCCATCTGGCGTGAGGATTACAACAGATCCATTAGGTGGGAGCATACCCGCAACCATCTCTGTATGTGGCATATCCCAAATAACCCTTAATGCGGGTTCCGACATCATCGTGACCTGTGGAAGTGTCACTGTAAATGTAATCAGTGGGCCGATAGAAATGGCGCTATTTGCAAACGACGGAACCATAGGCAATGTTAGCCTGAGTGCGGGTAACAGCCTGACCTTCAACGCAATAAATGCCACGTTAACAGCGCCGTCAACTAATAATGCTGTTATTGTTGCGCTGGTTAATGGGTTTGAAAAGAGCGTAGCGCCTGGAGAAGCCATTAACATATCAGACCGTGATGGCGATGGCGTTGAAGACAGTCGGGATAACTGCCCATTGATTGCAAACGCTGATCAAGCGAATTTTGATGGTGATGCGCAAGGTGATGTCTGTGACCCAGATGATGATAACGATGAAGTACTGGATACGGTTGATGCCTGTCCGTTAATAGATGCCTCGGGGTTTGATGCGGATAAAAATGGTTGTATTGACAGCCTGGGTGACCTGCCTAACGTACTTAACACCCTTGTGTTAGAGGGCGTTATATCTACAGAACTTCAGAACAGCTTAACCTCAAAAATAGAGAATGCTGAAAAGTCTGCCAGCAAAGACAATATCTGCACGGCAACTAACCAATTGGAAGCGTTTAAAAACCAAGTCACTGCCCAACAAGGCAACAAAGTATCAGACGAGGCAGCAGAACTGATGATGAATTATGCAGACAACATCATTCAACAGCTACTCAACCAATTGCCAGAAGGAGGAGGGTGCTGATCTGGCTGGAAACAATCTGACCCTTAAAAAAAGGCTCAGTGTAAAGAAGCCGTGTTTCGCAAGACAAGAGGCACGGCTTTTTTTAAATATGGCCTGCAATAACACTACGAAAATACAAATTGCCACACAGAATCGAGAGAATCAGCTGGTGAGTTTATACATTATCTCTGTTTGTATTTGCTGTTTAGAGCCAAAACAGGAACTATTGCACTTGGAAAATGTGCAATAGCTCCGCCTTTTGCCTTTTGCCTTGTGTTTGTAAGGGTTGTTGATTGGTGAGATGATGACAGCTTACGACCCAAAGCGGACGCCAACCACCTATCGGTTAACCGACTCTCGTTCAGAGAAAGGGATTATTAAGTACCAAGCTATTTATTTTGACGCTGCCTCGCTGTTCTGGGAAGCCCTACAGGGAAGAATAAGGCTATCTCATTGATTCATCATTATAAATGGTGCTATAACGAGGTCATGGTGTAAATGTATAATGAGACAGCGGGCCTCGTTAAGGCAACCGTTATATTTTTGGAGAAAGTGAAGTGGAAGGGAAAAAGCTCATAGAGCTTGCTCATGATATTCAAACTGGCTTAGGTAGTATTGATGTACCTGATTTTGACCAAATGCGAATTATGGGTATGGCCGCTATCCTCGCTATCCATATTAGAGGTTTAGGCGAAATAGATTACGAACTACTTAGAAAAGTAAGTGATCATTATTTTAGTATCCCCTCATTTGCTCTTAAAGACGTTGTAACGGTTCTTGTTGAAATTGAATATATACAGATTGTAAAAAAAGGCTCAAAAATAATCTCAATAATTCCTGATGTGCCAAGATTCAAAGACGTACATGAAGGGGTCGGAGATTACTTCTCATTTTCTGATCTTAATGAGCATGAGCAAGGGACATTGTTAATTCTATCTGAACTTCAAAACAAGCCAGAAAATACACATAAGCTCCAGCATGTCACAGGGATAGACGATGACATGCTATCTCGATGTGTGGATATTGGAAAATCTGGACACTATATTAAGCCTTTTAGGGCTAGAGGTAAGGATATATTGGCAAGCCCTTTTTATTTTGCTGATAATCTTGATTCTTTGGTTGATATAACAGCAAAGATTGGAGCTACCGATATTCAGAAGGTCTTGGATATCGTTAAAATTACCAAGGTTGGCCATTATCAATAATTGAAAGTCGTCTAGAAATTGGTGGTACTAAACTGTCTGACGCCCAACGAAACTTGCTTGTGTATCTATGTAGTGAGGGCGTGTTGAAACCACCTTCATTGGAGTTCAAATCAAATAAGGAAACATTTGTATTTACTCCTGCCCCTGGATCATCACGTCTCGATTCTACCAACAGAGAAATATACGAACGCTCCATGGCACTAGTTTCATGTGTGAGGAAAGGGCAGTTATTGGCTGACAAGTATAGAATAAAAATGCCTGTTAGACTTCTCGAAGCATTAAGAGACCGTGGTTACTTGGGCTCAAACTCTGAAGCAGCCATTCAATATAAGAATCTAGTATTTCTGAAAGTGGGTTATTTGCAGAAAACAACATCTGATCGCTGGCAATTTCATTTAAATAAAACTGAAGAAAATAAAAAGGCCTTAGATCTGGCCATTAACCTTCTCAGAACAGGTGAGCTATCAAATCTTGATGTAAAACAGGATGCTAGACTTGCATTATCTAAAGATGAAAAATATATCCAATCAGTTATTTCAGCTGCCGAGCTAAAAGAAAGAGAGAAGGTTACATTGAACGAAGATACTGCCCATCAGTTTGAACAACTAATTCTTGCATACGAGTAATTTCATGGGAAAACTTGATAAAGATATTCATCAAAAGGAAAGCGCAATTAGGTTTTGCATATTAACAGGGAGCCTTCCGTTCTTAGAAGTTAATGTTGAGAATCGAAGAGAGCTATCAGACACCGCTACAGTTATTACGGATATAGATGTGCTTGGTGTGTTCGTTGACGCAAGCGGTACTAGTAGGCGAATTATATTCGACTGCAAAACACTTGGTAAGACAAGCCCGATTAATAGAGCATTCTGGGCCGCAGGGTTAATGAGGTATGTTTCATGTAATGAAGCTTTCGTCATTTTGAGAAAAAAGGCAACTGAAGCACACAGACTGTCTGCAAAAGATATTAATGTCCACCTATATAGCGAAAAACAATTCTCAAATTATTCAGAATCATACTCTTTAGATTTCAACACTGATTATTGCTATTCGACCAATGTAGATAACTGGATAACTCATACTTCTATATATGATAGGAATAGTGGATTTGAGAAATTTGGCCAATTTCTAAATAGCGAAATTCCACTAGAATCTGATTCAGCAAGGGGTATTAAACGTTTACTTTCTGCGCTGCATAAAGGCAAGGGGGAATTTAACCCTGATAAGGAGGCTCACTCCGCGATTTTTTATCATGTAGTTATGGTTTTCTCGTACCTTATGGCAAAAGCAGTCCACGATCTCAAGGCCATTATTGACTTTGATGCAAAAAAAGAAGACTTTGAAAAACTGCTTAGATATTATATTTGGGGTGGCAGAGAAGCATTCTCGCAAAAACAAAAGATGTCACAATTATTTGCTTCAAATAATACCAGCTTGGCCTGTTCTGACCCAGAATTAAGAGAATGGGAGTTGTTTGTAGAATTGGTGAGGAAGCTATTAGATTCTCCAGTAAATGTATTCAAGTGTTGTTTTCCTCTGCGTGAAATATCCATTAGAAATATAGTTACAAAAGATGACGCCAAAGATATTTATCTTGCAAAATCAATTGCAAGTAACAACAGAATTCGCCAATTCGCCTCATCACAAGCTAAATATTTAGTCAAGGCGGCTCAATTACCTTCTGAATTTGATTCAAATTTGTCGAATGTTTTTGATGATCTAAAAGAAAAAATATAACAAATAGCTCCAGTGGACAATTAAAAGCAGCACTTGTTTTGCTGCCGCAAAAACGCACCACTTATAGTTGCCGCTGAGCGTGGTGTTGAATGGCTGCTCTTGGCCGTTTACTGACAAGGCAGCACAGGATGGATTTGTGTTTTAGTCTTGTCATGTAGGGAATGGCTTTTTAGAAACAGGATAGATAAAAAATAAAACCCTGTAGTCTTAAATGGAAAAAGGATATGGCACGAAAAAGTACATTTGAGGAGCTAATAGAAATTACCGCATATTTTCCGTGGTGGGTTGGAAGTCTGCTTGCGCTAGTTTCTTATTTTTGGTTGCATGACATGGCACTCACGGAACCTGTACAAGGGAATAAACCAGGTGAGTTTGGGCAATATATTGGGCAACTCTTTTATCTACAGTTTGCCAAGATTGGCCAATATCTTCTCCCTGCTATCTTTTCATTTGGTGCTCTAATTTCTGCGCTTAAGCACTATAAACGTGTTTCCCTCCATAAACAGGCAAAAAGTGCCTCAGGCAGTGTTGCTCTCAATAATATGAGCTGGCAAGAATTTGAAATGCTGATTGGCGAAGCTTTTCGAAATCGAGGATTCTCAGTGCTTGAGACCACTTCAGGTGCGGATGGGGGTGTTGATCTGGAATTAAGGAAGGATAAGGAGCTGAAATTAGTTCAGTGCAAGCACTGGCGTGCCAGTAAAGTTGGGGTTTCTACTGTTCGTGAACTATATGGTGTGATGGCTGCTCGTAGTGCTGCGGGTGGCTATATTGTTACTTCTGGAGGGTTTACCCAGGATGCCATTGAGTTTTCTAAAGGGAAGGTCTTAGTCTTATTGATGGTGCTAGGCTGAAGACGCTGCTTGAGCTCCCACTATCTGCATCTATAGAACATAATAAACAGCTATCATTAATTACTATGCCAGTGACAGGGGTTCCACTCTGTCCTAAATGCAACGCTGTGATGGTTAAACGAGTTGCAAAAAAAGGGGTTCATACCGGAAAGAATTTCTGGGGCTGCCCTACGTTTCCTTCGTGTCGTGTTATTGTGCCGATAAAGTGAGTATGAGGCTGCTCTTTTGTGTTATGCATTTTGACCTTAAATGCTCAAAAAGCGCTTACCAGCCCTTTCTCGAACGATAGGTCAGACATGATTGATCAGGCATTCTGTGTCATATATAACTAATTTCAACTGGGTAATTAATGGCTGTAATTAACCGGCCGCACTCTGTCACAACATTATTTAGAGCAGAAAACAGGGTGCTTTTGCACCCTGTTTTCGATTGCTCTTTGTCTTGGTTCTCTGGGGCTTACTTAGATATACGCTTTTTACGCGGCGCTTTGCGCTTCTTGGGCTTTATTTTCGCCGCGGCTACAGCCAAGCGCTCATACTCATTTACGAATTTGGTATGGGCCTTTTCATGCAGTGTATGAAGTTTCGCCAAAAGTGTGGCTGCAGCTTTCTCTTCCGCAACCACCACCTTCAACTCAACCTGTAAAAGCTTCAGTGCCGCGCGGCTGCCGGATAAGCGTACCTGTGCATTAGCTTTGACCTTTGCCGTTTTTGCAGCTTTAACTGCATTCTCCGCTTTGGCTACCCGCTCTTCGGCGGTTGCAACTCTTTGTTCTAAACGAGCCACCAGGGAGGACGCCTTTTTATGGGCTTTGACGGCCTCTTTATTTGTCTCGCTATGAGCAGAGCGTGCTGTTGCGTGTTCGATCAGCGTTTCTACCGGTGGCGGTGCACGACGCACAGCTTTCTTTTTTGCAGTCTTTCTTTTAGTTACCTTCTTTTTGCTGGCAGCCATCTTATCAACCCTCCAAATAAGTTAAATTGTTTTGTACCAACCAAATCATAGCTCAACAAAAAAAAAGTTCCCGGTTAATTTATTAGAAAATGTCACATGGCTTCCCAATAAATCGGCTAATTATTTTTAATGGTAATTCAATAAATACTCTTCCAATTACTTCATTACCAACTGCTTCAGCAGGGTCGCAGGGTGATGAGATGGTCTCCTCCCTCTTTCTAATCGGCGTCGCAATGCACCATGATGGAAGTTGTTAATTACCATCAAAACGAAAGAGGTGGAGACCATGAGTAAGATAATGATGCAGGTTTATTTGTTATTTTCACCATGCATGACTTCACTTAGTGTAAAACCTGTTAAGCCGTTAATAGTGCGCCATAGATAATAAAAAACAGCAGCCATCATTAATATCGAGGGGAGGGCAATCATTAAGTAGCTAAACATGGTCATTTGCCCCAACTCTTCATTAAACTCAGGCGTACCGGCCGGGCTTACTACAATCCAGGTTGCGAGCATGTAGTTCATTGCTGCAGAGAAGAAAAAAGTCGCTGATAGCAGATACGTTGCCTTTAATAAACGCGCCTGAAATAGCGCTTCGTTACCGCGTTCAATTAGCTTGATTTCAATTTTTTCGACCTGCATGACTTTTGGGTTATAAATAAGTGTTTTAATCAGTGGGTAAGGCGTTACAGTTGAAATAACAACTGCTAAGCCAATTAGGGCTGGGATCGCCGCTTCTTTGATTGCTAGCCATTGAGTATCTAATTCGAGAAGCCCAATGCCGCCTGTCAGTACGATGCTGACTAAACCGAGTAAAGCAATAAAATTAAACTTTCTAAACTTGGCGAGTTCATACAGGCCCCAACCAATTGGAAATGCCAATGCAGCGAGCAAAGCACCTGCTGGCCCCAAGTCTCCCTCACCACTGAGTTTCATCAAAATTACAGTTGGGATAACGATACTGAGCATCATATCAGCCAAGGGTCTTGGTTGATGGATAGGGATATTATGCTTGGGAGAAGGCGTTTGATTCATGCTTGTCTTTTCTTTTTGTCTAAATATGAGTGCTTAATTAGGCCTGTATTAATCGTTGCATAAGTATTGGCATTAAGCACCAAATGATTGATTAATATATTTTGTATCAGGCATGCTGAAAAAGCTTTTTATCAACGTCTTTCGTTTTTGAATTGAGCGCATAATA
>Ga0316190_10002130_pt1 | contig 14354 bp, 10 predicted proteins | sample Eddworburrow2_MG_FD_204929 | JGI IMG/M metagenome (GOLD analysis project Ga0316190, IMG submission 204929) | Coastal sediment microbial communities from Maine, United States - Eddy worm burrow 2 | ecosystem: Environmental > Aquatic > Marine > Coastal > Sediment | place: USA: Maine | collected... | reverse complement strand
CTGGTTTTCTGTCGTTTAAATGCCGTTGGTTAAATATGAAGATTGACGAAGGAATAGTTAATACGTCAGCCACTAAACTAGTGAGAAATAGTGAAAAAACAGTGGGGCTGGTATGTCTAGTATTATAGAAATTAGTGCTTGGAATCCCAGACAAGTTAACTCATAAAATCTCTTTAAGTTCAAAAGGCTGAGGTAAGCAAAAATCACATTACAGAAGCACCAGAAGCTAAGAAATAGCAATGAAACGGAAGTTACAGTGCAGGGGAAATAAAGGCGACGACCTCGAAAGGCCGCCGCTGGGCCTGGGCATCCATATGGCCCAATTGGCCATCCTTGTGCGTCACCCAGATCTACATTACTTATCTTGGTAGTCGTTTTCTAGATAGGGGCGGCAGTTTCAGAAAAAACCCACACAGAACAACCTATTTATTCACGTTTTCTCTTGGTCTGATTCAGCAAACTTGCAGTCAGATTAGGAGAGAAGAATGAAAGCCAAAAAGCTCTATAAATGTACACTGTTTCGGGCAGCTTGCGGCCTGTTCTTTTTTGCAATTGCTTTAGGACTCATCACAGTCTTCTCACCAATGTAGGGAATAAGATCCATGCAAAAAGGAATTGATAGCAAGACAGTCACACCAGTGATGATGCAATTGCTGCACGGGTTGGTAGATTGATCCTATAGACAGTATTCATTGCCTTGCGTCTATTTGATCTACTTTAGATTGACTGAGCGCAAAACCTGATATTGGATCTGCAAAAAGTAGGGTTTGCCTAATGATTTAGGTTAAAAAGATTTAGGGTGTTATGTCATTAAGGTTGGCATATTCACGTAGCGGAAATATCAACCTTCAAAAAGATGTGTACCAAATAAAAATGTGGGTGCAGTGTGGGTGCAGGAAGCAATATTTTCTTTCAGGCAAAGAAAAAGGCCTAGCCATTTCTAGCTAAGCCTTTGATCTATATGGCGCGCCCGGAAGGATTCGAACCTCCGACCCCCTGGTTCGTAGCCAGCATGTGTAACTAACTTTACTTTATTAATCAGTCACTTGCAGTGCTTGCCCACTTCATACCGCAGTTGACTTATCAATGACTTACAGTTCACTGTGCTTTAGATTTAGCACAAATCTAGCACACTCCAATTGCCCTCTATTTCGGCCAAGACTACCTGGTTTCTACCCAGGCTCCTGATATTACGCCATATATACCAGCGGGATTCCCTCTTGATTTTCATATACAAATCAGACATATTGTAACCACTTATTGATATATAATAACAATATGTCTGACGTCATGAGAAAACAACCTGTAGAAATTTTCCGCTCATGTGGTGGCCAGCTCCGTATGAGCGAGGCTATTGAGCACGGAATCACCCGCTACATGCTTTATTCCCTTAGAGACAAGGGAGTTATTGAGCAGGTTAGCAGGGGGGTCTATCGGCTGGCAGAGCTTCCACCAATAAGTAATCCTGATCTGGTGACAGTGAGCCTTCGCTTTCCAAAGGCTGTCATCTGCCTTATCTCTGCTCTGGCCTACCATGATATTACAACGCAAATACCACATAATGTTTCCGTGGCAGTCCCCAGAGGCTCACGCCTACCATCACTTGAATACCCCCCCATTCTGGCACACAGATTCTCTGATCAAGCATACCTATCCGGTATTGAGGAACTTCAAATAGACGGTGTATCCATCAAGATCTACTGCCCTGAGAAAACCCTCGCCGATTGCTTCAAGTTCCGTAATAAAATCGGTATGGATGTTGTGCTGGAAGCACTCAAACTTTACAAGTCACGAAAAAAATTCGACCTTAACAAGCTACTCAAATACGCCAAAATCTGTCGCGTCGAAAAAGTGATGCAGCCTTACCTGGAAGCAACCTTATGAAGCCTCCAAGAAATGTACCTGCATCGATCAGGCAGCGTCTTCTCAACCGTGCCAAAGCTGACAAACGGCCATTTAACGAACTGCTTCAGTATTACGCGATGGAGCGATTTCTTTACCGTCTATCTCAGTCCGCTCACGCCGACTGTTTTATCCTCAAGGGCGCATTGATGTTGAGAGTTTGGCACTCACCAGAATTTCGTCCAACCATGGACATCGATATGCTGGGAAGAACGAGTAACGATGAAGTCAGCATCATCACACAAATCCAGGATGTCCTGGCTGTGGAAATAGAACCCGATGGGCTAGCCTTCGATCCCAGCTCTATTCAAGCCGAACGGATCACAGAGGACGCAGATTACAGGGGGATCAGAATTCGGTTTCGTGGCACACTGGACTCGGCAAGGGTCAGCATGCAGATCGACATTGGCTTCGGCGACATCGTGTATCCAGAGCCTGAAGAAATGAATCTTCCAGCTATGCTGAACTCGCCCACACCAAGGTTGCTCTGCTACAGCCGGGAGAGCGCCATTGCTGAAAAATTTGAAGCCATGGTCAAGCTGGGGATATTGAACAGCCGCATGAAAGACTTCTACGACATCTGGCTACTCTCCCGCCAATTCGACTTCGACGGCGCCAAGCTTACCAAAGCCGTCCAGTTGACCTTCAAACAGCGCGGCACGATACTACCCTCAGAAATTGAGGCCTTCACGAGTGCCTTTGCTGATGCCAAACAGACTCAATGGACAGCGTTTAGGAAAAGACTCCAACTAGATCACGTCCCGGTCGCATTCCAGGAGGTCACATTAGCAGTAGAAAGATTGCTATCACCAATCGCCTCTGCTCTCTCTTCCGGTAATTCCAAGCCTACAAGTTGGACAGCCCCCGGGCCGTGGTTCTGAACCCGGAACCCACCTGGAACTTTCGAAACCATGTCCGAAAATAACGTCATAAACCGGCCCGCTCACACCAAACGGAGTTCATTGATAGGTTGCATTTGATCAGGCAATTACACAGAATTATTTACAGGGTCATTATTTTGCATATTTTTTTATAAAATTAATGATTCTGGTTGTATTAATCGTTTTCTTTATTAAATTATCGAGATTAATCCAATTGGTTCTCTTACTATTTAGCGGCCAGCTTAAGGGGTGTGATTGAAACAACCTGGCAATCAATGAGCCGCTGCCCTTAACTTACTTACTTCCCCACCGCCATCTCTTCAAATGTTTTGATCTTATTTCTCAGCTGAATCACATCTCCATCATCAAATAAGCCGAATACTCCTTCAAAATGAATATCTGAGAACGGTGGTTGCGCCAGTTGAGCCGGGCTCATCACGCCGTTGTTAGTGAGGTAGTCGATTAGGATATTGATAAAACGAATCTGCTGGCTGTTGAATCGACTTTCATCAAGATAATCAGCAAAGGCCTCTTTGGCTGCAGCTCTATCGAGCCCAACCAATTCACGAATAAAAACGCCCAGTGGTTTACCTGGATGGATAGTCTCTTGGTACTGCTGTCTATCAGCAATACCACTAGCCTCAAACAGCTTGTTATCCAACTCATCCAGATCCTGTCCTGTGATCGGCAAGTTACGTTTGATACGTTGAATGGTCAGGTCGTCCTGATGCTCACGCACATAGGCTTCTACCTTTCTGTGGTATATATCCAAATCACTGCTGCCCGGAAAGGTGTATACGCCGGGGTTCTCCTTCACATCATGCACTTCATCCTCAAAGTGGGTGTAGACCACAGCCTGGCCTTCCTTCTCGATGTAACGCATCAACAGGCGTAACCGTTTGCGGGTCTGCTCCAGCTCTTCCAGGGAAACGTCCTGCCAGAAGTTGGCAGATTGCACGTATTGAATCCACTCCAGTTGTTCAGCCACCGCAGGCACACTTACTTTACTTTCCAGCTTACGGGCGATTTGCACCAGCTTATCCTGGTGGTAATCGCTAATGCCGGTTTTCTCGACCAAACCTAGTTGCATGGTAAGCAGGATGTGATCGAAACGTAACGCCATCTCCTCTTCTTTCTCATCCGGCTCCAGCGGCTCGGCCTCACTGGGCAAAATCGCTAACTGTTTCTCCAGCTCTGCCAGGTGTTCGTTAGTGAGGTGCTGCCAGATAACTTTTTTCTGATACTTCTCTACCAGCTGCCGACGTGGGCGAATAATAAAGTTATCCAGGTTCATGCCCGCAACGCGATTGTGTAGGGTGTCGATTAAATAGCCATGCAGGCTTGGGCCATAATCGCCAAAACTCTCGTTATCTTTTAACAGTTGGGAAAGTTGCAGACGTTTTTCGAAGATGGCCTGAGAGAGGTGCTTGACGCTATTGTCCTTTGCACCATCAGGATTCATCTCAAAGTATTCGAAGTTTTTACAGCAATCAAATACCTTGAAAAATGCCTTGTCATCTTCGGGGCTGTTGGGGCCAAACAGTTGTGGCTTTAGGCGAGTGCCACGCCCCAGCATCTGCATAAACTTAACCCTGGATTTGATCACCTTGAAGAACAGCAGGTTGACCACCTCCGGTACATCGATACCGGTATCCAGCATATCCACCGACACGGCAATGGTAAGTGGAATATTAGGGTCTTGCGGTTTCTTCTCACCCTTGAATTCATCGATCAGACTATCGGTATACTTCTCTTTATAAGTGATAACGCGGGCGAACTTACCCTTGAACTTGGGATAGGCACGATCCAGCCGTTTTATCAAAAACTGAGCATGGTCGTTATTGGCAGCAAAGATAATGGTCTTACCCAGCCGATCACCACCAGCCACCTTCACTCCACGTTCCATCAAAATCGCCAGCGCCTTGTCGGCCGTATCGGTATTAAACAGAAACTGATTTACCTCCGAAGGCAATACCTCATCACGCTCAGCCAGCTCTTCCTTGCTCTCCCACTCCTCCTGTTCCTCTAGGCTGAGATCTTTATATTTGATGCCCGCACGAACAAAACCCAACGCTACATCTACATCCTTGGGCGGCACCAGAAAACCATCACCCACCGCCTCATGCAGTTCGTAGGCATAAGTGGGCACGCCTTCTTGTTGTTCGAAGACCTCATAGGTATTTTTATCGATCTCAGCCTTGGGTGTGGCGGTCAACCCCAACAACAGCGCATCGAAATAATCAAAAATATAGCGATACTTCTTGTACACCGAGCGATGGGCCTCATCGACAATCACCAGATCAAAATGACCCACGCCAAATAGGCGACTGTCGGGCGATGCATTGAGCAGGTTCATCATGGTGGGATAGGTAGCAAGATAGACTCGCCCCCTTAGTTGATCGGTACCCCCAGAAAGAATCTCCGGAGAGGATTTTGGCAACAGCTTGGAGAACTCTTTTTTCGCCTGGCTCACCAGCGCATTACGATCTGCCAGGAATAGCACATTCTTCACCCAACCGGCGCGCAACAGCAGATCCACCAAGGCGATGGTGATACGGGTCTTTCCAGTGCCTGTGGCCATCACCAACAGGGATTTGCGCTGTTTGTGTTCTTCAAACTGCTCGCAGACACTGCGGATCGCCTCTACCTGATAGGGGCGTTTATAACCTGCGATATCCTTGTTGATATCAATCTGCGCCAGCGGCTTGGCCGTGCCTCGGCGATCGATGTGGCGCTGCATCTCATCGCGATTGAGAAAGCCCTGCACCGTGCGCGGTGGGTAGCTGCAGTCATCCCACAGATGGATCTCATAACCATTGGTGTAATAGATCAGCGGGCGCTGAGAAAACATCTGCTCCAGGCAATCGGCATAGAGCAGTGCCTGCTGTCGCCCTTGTTTGGAATCGATCGTAGTGCGCTTAGCCTCCACCACTGCCAATGGTTTGCCATCCACTCCCCACAACACATAATCGACAAAACCAACACCGGAGGTGCTGGGCATGCCGCGCACCTCAAACTCTTTTACATTAGACTCATCCAGATCCCACGCCATCTCCTTCAGATATTGGTCGATGATAAAGCTGCGCGTCTCGGCCTCGTTATAGTCATGGCTATCTTTAACCTGCGCATTGGCCGCTTTCTGTTGGCTGATCTGTTGCTCAAGCGCTGTGACCTTATCTCTTAGCGCCTCATTCTCTCGGAGGTTTGTCTCTTGTTCGACGGCATGTTTAGCATCTTGCTCAGCTAGCAGCTTCTCCTGGGCCTGAAGTTTCTTGGCACTGCTCAGCGCCAGTTGCGCGTCGATCTGAACGGTTTGTGGAACTTTGTTGAGGTCGAAGGTTTGGTCGCTGGCGGGTTTGTTAGCGGTGTAACTGCGATAAAACCAGTAGAGGATGTGGTGCAGCTCTTTAAGTGCCTGGGTAGCATCCACTGCCGTGATCTTACGCTCGGAGTGAACAGCATTATTACCCGCCTTCTGCACCACCTTGATCTTGGGGAAAATACCACTGCCCAAAGAGTCTTTAAAACAGGGCTGGTTGATCAAAGTGTTTAACTGAGTGTCGTACTTAGGTCTCTCAAGCCAGTTATCAAAATTATACATCCACTGTACAGTTCGCTCCAGGGTGTAGCGGCTGTAAAAACAGGCAGCGCGGGGATCGCAGTTCACCAGGCTCTCCGCCTGCTGGGCACTCTGCTGAATCTCTGTCCACTCGTCTAAAAATGTAAAATTCGACATCGACATTCCTTATCCTGCTAGGCGGCTTGGTTTAGCTCCAGCTCGCCCTTAAAGGCGCGTTGCATGAGTGAGCTAAAAAGATCGTCAAAATACATCTTTTTACTTTTAACAGATTCCAGATTTTTGGTGATGCGCGATACCGTATCTTCAAAATATAACTGGTCATTTAAATCTGGAATTGCCAGTTCATATTTTGAAAGATCTCTCTTAGTTATATGTTTCATATCTATGCCGGAGAAATTCAGTTTCGCCTTTTCTACTATGATTGATAGAGCAAACTTAAGATAAAGCGACGACATCTCAGTTTTAGGGATGACTTTAAATATATGTTGGTTTAATAGCCCATCACCTCTATCCCAGATAAACACACCAAAAGAGACGAGCTGGCCAGCCCATGAAAGCAAAACATCTCCTTTTCTTATTCGATGTTTTTCATCATATTCGCCATCAAAACAATTAAAACTTACATTAGAATTTTTTAAATTTTGGATTCTGATAATTGGCAATCCTGCATTTTTCCACTCCTCAGATTTAAACGCGCGTCCGTTAATTAGTTGCAACGAATCCCCTACAGTCATTTTTTTGAAACGTTCATTATCACCAAACATCTCCAAAAACACCGACTGGGCCAGTTGATTGAGTTCCTGCTCCATTTGTCGGCATTGGCTGCGCAGGGTGTCTGCCTTTTCCAACAGCGCCGCGATCTGTTTTTGCACAGGGAGTGGTGGGAGGGGGATTTCCAAATTCTTTAGTACATCAAGCGTAATGCCTTTTACAGTAGCACCTTTCCCCTGTCTTTCAATAAATGAAGATTTTGACTCTAAAAAACGCAAAAGATATTGAGGGTGCAATATCTCCGTATCTCTTATCAACAGGGCTTTTAAATCTTGGTTAATTGCAATATCTACTTCATTAATAGCGACCTTTCCTAGCGCCATTCGAGTCGGGATAATGATATTTCCTGCAGGGATTAAATGAGTCGAAGAATTATCAATACCTGACTGGGTGATTAACTCCTGAGCATCACTGAGTCGTGTAGATTTAAAGTCTTTTACTGAGACCCATGGAATATCACCATTCCAATATTCTGCAACTTTACGGCTTGGCGTTCCCCCACCTCGAATATTAACCAAGTCGGAGAGTGTAGTTATCACAACACCCCCTCCAAATCCGCAATACCCTTATCCATCACCGCTTGCAGTTCTTTAATGCGCTGCAAAATCACCTTGGGTGGATCGTATTGCACCTCTTCGTAGACCACCTCTTTGTAACGATTGATGGAGAGGTCGTAGTCGTTGGCAACGATCTCCGCCTTAGGCACCAGGAAGCTTTGCTCGCTGCGGGTGCGTATTGTCTCCGTGTCGCGATGCTGCCAACGGTGGATGATGTCAGGGATGTTATTAAGTTTATGAATAGCCGTCTCTGATGGCGCAGTGGTATAGCTGCCTTGAGTGTCTGCAATGGCCTTGTTTAAAACATCCGCCTCCGTGGTGAACGCTTCGCCCTTGATTAATGGCGTGCGCTTGTCGTCCAGCGAGAGGCCATCGGCCTGCATGTCGTAGAACCACACATTGTCGGTGCCACCGTCGTTGGTTTTCGTGAAAAACAGAATGGCGGTGGAGACTCCTGCGTAGGGTTTAAACACACCAGAGGGCATGGAGACGACGCCATCGAGTTTGTGTTGCTCAATTAGGGTTTTGCGAATGGTCTGGTGGGCATTGGTGGAGCCGAACATTACACCGTCGGGCACGATTACCGCCGCACGGCCACCGGGTTGCAGCATGCGCAAAATCAGCGCTAGGAACAACAGTTCGGTTTTCTCAGAAGGGCCTTTTTTCTTTTTGCCCTCTTCATCAGTCTTAGTTTTGGCCTGGGCCTTTTTTGGGGATTTACCCAGAGCACTGAGTAGGTCTGGCGAGAGCTCATCGTAGGCGACGCTGCCTTTAAACGGCGGGTTGGCCAGCACCAGGGTATATTTGTCTTCGATGTTGTCGTCACCCTGGTCACTCAAGCTGTCGCGATACGCCACAGTGGGGTGCTCAACCCCGTGCAGCATCAGGTTCATCGCGCCGATGCGCAGCATGTGTTGATCGAAATCATAGGCATTGAACATGCGGTTGTGAAAGTGATCAGCATTGTTGGGTTTCATCAACGCATCGCTGAACTGTTCACGCACATACTCTTCCGCCGCCATCAGGAAACCGCAGGTGCCCGAGGCGGGGTCGCAGATGATGTCGCTCTTGTCGCCTTCCAGCTTGGGCTGGGTCATCCGCACCATCATTTGAATGATATGGCGCGGGGTACGAAACTGGCCGTTGGTGCCGGAGGTTTGCAGCTTGGAGAGCATGTATTCGTAAAGATCACCCTTGGTGTCGCGGGCGTCCATATTGATCTGGTCTATCATGTTCACCACCCGATCCAGCAGGCCGGGCGATGGGATCATGAAGATGGCATCCTTCATGTGTTTAGCAAAGGCGGAATCGATCCCGTGAATAGCCTTGATGAAGGGGAAGACCTCATCCTTCACCAGAGTGAACATCACCTCCGGGTCCTGGTTTTTGAACTTGTTCCAGCGCAGGGCTTGTTGCTGGTCGTTGAAGATGGGGCTTTTGATCTCGCCCTCGATCAGCATCGCCTGACGTTCTTTGGTGGTGTGAATCTCATCCAGGCGGCGGATAAACAGCAGGTAGGTGAACTGCTCAATAACGGAGATAGGATTGGCGATACCGCCGGTCCAGAATGCTTCCCAAACTTCATCGACTTGGTTTTTGATTTTGCCTGTTAGCATGCTTTATTTTAATGCTCTAAATTCAGATGGATATTTCACGTTCTAATTCCTAATCAATGTCATTAATGCTGCTTATTCATCATCGTTAAAGTAATCACTATCAATAGTTTTTACTTCATAAATCTCTTTGCAGGTCACACCGAGGTTATGCTCGATCATCAGCTCGGCCAGCTGTTGGCCATTGATGAGGACTACCTTCATATCAAGGTTTTGCACTGCCTCACTAGCACCTGCTGAGAACTCGGAGGTGGTGATAAACACCCCTTTGCGGGCACGCTTGCGCGTAAGGCTTCCGATAAATTTATCAATCTCAGGACGGTGGACGGTATTCTGCCACCGTTTGGCCTGAAGGTAGATGGTATCAAGCCCGAGGCGGTCTTCCTTGATGATACCGTCGATACCATCATCGTTGGTAGCCTGAGTAGCCTGCCCTGCCTCCTTGCGAGAACCGCCGTAGCCCATAGCAAGCATCAGATCCACCACCACTTGCTCGAAGAAGAGTGGAGTAGCGTTCATGACAGTTGTAAGAATGTCATCGGCAAGGGACTTATTGAGAGACTGGTAGGCGCTGGCGATCTGCTCGTCTGGGGTCGTGTCGCTTTCGTGTATGGGTGTCTCTGGTTGCTCCTCCCTCGCTGTTTTCCTTGGCGTGGTGAATTCCCTGAACCCCTCAAACTGTTTCAAGTAATCGTTATCGATATTTTCGGGGCACTCTTCCAGTGCCTTAAACCCCAGGCCAGTAATCTTGGAGCGTGCTCTTACCGGCACCTCCAGCAGGCCAGCCTTGGCTAGGTAGGTTTTCGCCCAACCTACCCGATTCCGCATGACCGCCTGCTTGCCACTGGCCAGGCGTTCTTTTATCTCTTCTGGTGTTAATTTAAATTGCTGACAGAGGTTGTCATGGAGTTCAGAGAGCGTGTGCAGCTGGCCATCTGCCAGTTGTTCAAGCAGTGGGCGCATCAGGGTTTGGTAGTCTGGGATAGGCATCCTTCGTTCCTTGCTGCTTATTATTGGATCACTTTTTCCATTCTTCTTATGCGGTCATTCTCCCAATAAAACCCCTATACAGCAAGGACGAGGAGCGGTGGCATTGGAGCTATAGTGTAGTGATATAAAATCACTCGCATACCCAGTAATTTTGACTGGGTGCAGGTGTGGCTTGCTCTATCTTGATATGGTCTACTATTGAAAGAGCATCAACCAAACTGACCAGGGAGTTTCGTAGATGGAATTGCTGTTTAGCAAATTTACTACTGCTGCACGAAGGCATGGCCTTCTCAAACGTTTTGCTCAGTTGGGGCGAGTTGGTATGGCTGCTGTGGGGGTTCTGGGTTCGCTGGTAGCTAGTTTGGTTGAGTTGCTTGCGGCAAGCGCTGAGGCTTCTGACACGAACGAAGAGTCTGAGATCGTGCCAAGTGGTGGCATACTCAACTATCGAACCGGAAAGCTGGACGACGGGACAGATCCTATCGGTTGGTACGAAAAAGATTAACGCCTCACCCCTTTAGCCACCGCCGTCTTCCCAATATTTCCTCCATGAGTTCCTGCCTCACGGGCTGGATTTCGCAGAGGGGTCGTAGCTGACTCAATAGTTCTTCCTACATTCACCCCCGCCCAAGCCATCATCCCACTCCACAATAGCGGCAGCCCCATATAGAGACTGGTCGTAATCATATTCAGCAGCATACGCTTGGTGTCGTGCTCGCCAGGATTGGCAAAGATCTGTAGGAAGCTGTTTACATCTGGATACATGGACAAGATCAGGTTTTGATCCACCCACATGGCCAGGTACCAGAGGACACTCCAGAATTTAACGGTGAAGATGGCCATTGCGCCGATGACCATCATAGAGATGGAATAACGGGAGAGCACCACTACCAGAGGCAGCAAGGCGTAAATACCAAGCAGAAGTATGGCCTGAACCATGGGCAGGGCTTGGAGCATAGCGGTCATGGTGACCGAGAAGAGTGCCGAGGCGGTGATAATGCCACCAGCAGCCAGACCACCTTTAGCAATATTTTGGACAGAGCTTAACCAACCACCACCGGTTGAGTTACTGGTTACCAGTTCATTGTTAGACCAGACGGGTGGCGCATTGTTGAGAACAGTTCTGGCGACGGCATCCTTTTGTTTCTCTCCTGCCAGGGCTGGGGCAACGGCCACCACGAGGCCGGAAAAACCGGCTGATGTGGCATCAGCCTCATCGATCAGTTTCTGGCGCAGGCCGATGGCACCATCCTCCCACCACTGCTTGCAGTAGGGCTTGCCCCAGGTGGGTGGTGTGGCTGGGTCGTACTCTGTATCTCTGGCCGGGGCGTAGGCCCAGCCGGGGATCTGTTTTGTGGGCCGGAGGGTATCGTAGTAGCCCGTTGCATTACGGTAAACGTGGGAGCCCATCCAGTCAGGATCATCCGAACCATAGGTGGTCAACAGGGCATTGACTGCTGCTGTAGCTGGGCGGTCTGCCTGGTATTTGGATCGGGCCGGAATAAAACATTCACTGAAGAAGTCGCTGCTCTCCTGTCGTAACCGGGGATCGGCAATAGTGGCCAGGCGAGCCTGTTGCTCGTAGGTGCGCATGTCTGATGAGGTGGGTAGACCTTCGACTACAGCATGATTGAATCCTGATGAGATGGCCATCACCGCATACCACCAGGCAGGGACATTTACGGTGGCTGGTGATCCGTTGAAGCCACTGGTGCCATAGGTGCTTTGGGAGGCAGCCACTGTGGCAACAGGGGGTGCAGGATTCGCCAGAGTGGGTGGTGGCGTGTAGCTCAGTGTGCCCGCATTGAGGGGCGTGAGTGCAGCGGGTTGGCCTGCCAGTACCACCACCAGCAGGGCGATGAATACTTCTAATTCCATGCGGCGCAGGGAGAGGCCGGTTACGGTTCCAAACTCTCCACCTTGAGCAGGTTCCCGCCAGTTGTCGATGAGGATACCCAGGAATGGCAAGTAGACAATGCCAGTACCCACCAGTACATCCCACAGGACGTTATAGAAAGACCAGCCAAACAGGGTGGTGAAGAGTTCGAGGTAGCTATCGACACTCATGTGGTTGTTTCCTGCAAAGCAGCAAAGAATTGGCCCAGGAGGTTTTGACCGAGGATCAGTTCAATCACTACCATCCAGACAGTGACACGCCAGCGTAAAGTGAGGAGTAGTGCCCTGCCCTCAGCATCAATTCGACCTATCCGATATAGCAGGTTCATCAGGGTTGGCCAGAAAAGAGCAATCAGGCCAATCAGCAGCAACCGAAGTGTGGTTAGAAAGGGCTTAAGCTGGCCGATTCGAGTCTGAACCACTGATAGGGATGAAGCCTCAACGGCCTGCCAAAGGTAGGCACCAACAGCCAACACTAGAATGGAAGCCAGCAATGACATCAGCACCAGCCCACTTCGGCGTTTCCGCATTGCGTTACTGGACACGGCCATTGCTCAACGGCCTTGGATCACGAACTGGAACCAGTGGTGTATTGCGGGAGGCCTGTCGGCGCACTGCGGTACGTTGAAGCAGCACGGTGATGGTGTCCGAGACCACCTCTTTACGCACCCTTGTTTCAAACAGCAGGTTCTCAATCTCCTTATCCAGTTCCACAATGGAGCTGTCCGCATGCTCCCGTGCCACCTCGGTGGCGTAGACCTCTGGCACCTGTCTTCCAGAGAGCAGTAGTCGTCTGGCAAACAGCGCCTTCTCCACCGTACGGGCCGTGCTGATTTCGGAGACCAGTCGGCCGATAATCAGACTCTGCTCTGTGGCAGGCATCTCACGGATGGCTTCGATGACCTGGCGACTAATGGCAACACCGGGGGCTGTAATTTTATCCAGGTTTGCCAGAGTTGGGGATGTGGCACCACTCACTAGATTCTGAAGATCCACCGTTACCACAGCAGTCTCCTGGTGCAGCTTGGGCAGCAGTCCCGTGCCGGGGACGCTATCCTTGCGGCAGGTATCGCAAGTGGTGACGATGTTCTCCCCCACCACATCCACCACCCAGCTGCGGGCATCAGCAGGGGTATTCCAGATCTCAGAGAGTCGTGTTGTGGCACCGGGCGGCCCAACGGCATTGATGGGCCGGTTCATGTTGATGTTGTAGCCTGCCTGGATCAGATCCCCGGTAAAACGCAGCATCGGCTGACCCGTACCACCAGCCTGGCCACCGATCCAGGGGATACCGTTATCACCATTCGACGTCTCCACCGCCTTTTTTGCCGTCACAGCATCATTGCCGCCGATACCCATCTGCATCTTCCAGTCATTGCCCTTGGAAAGGGTGATGAGATCCGCATAGGGATTCTTGCCCTGGGCAATCTCGGCCTCCATCTGCTCACAGCTCTTGGTGGCAAGCTTCATGGTCTCCTCGGCCTTGAGCAGGGCATTCTGGAACAGATCATAGAGACCGGGATTAGCCCGTTGCAGGATCAGAGCAGGCAATGCAGCGATGGCGGAGCTGGCAGCAGCCGTCATGGCATTCATCATATTGTCAGCCCCCGATCTAATATTGTTCAGGGTATTGGTAACCGCAGCTACAGGGTCAAACTTGCCACAGCTGTAACCCATGCCCAGCTGGGCAGATCCGCCCAGGGTGACCGGAACGACTAAAGGATTTGCCGGTGGCGAGACCGGTTCTGCCCCGCCGATCTCGTAGTACCAAAGACCATCTTCCGTGGGGCCTTTGGTAGCTGCAAGGGCGCTGCTTCCATGCAGCACTAGAACCATCACGCCAACCAGCCCGATGGAAGAGAATAGATTGATGAGTTTGTTCATGCAGTGCCTTTAGGGGGGATAGGGAAGCCAATCGATTGAAAACAGAAACCACTGCCCTCGCCTTCGACAGCATTTATAGGGCCGCCACAGGTTCCAGACGTAGTCACCACCCGCATCCACTTTGCCACCACCCCAACCACTGAGGCTGGCCAGGTCATTAGTGCCGAAGGTGCCACAACTGCTTTCTGTTCGAGGCAAGAGCATCTGCCAGATGCCGGTACGGTGGTTCTTCTCCATCAGGGGGCCAGGCGGCCAGACTTTTTGACCACCGGAAAACCCA
>Ga0316190_10002129_pt1 | contig 14366 bp, 10 predicted proteins | sample Eddworburrow2_MG_FD_204929 | JGI IMG/M metagenome (GOLD analysis project Ga0316190, IMG submission 204929) | Coastal sediment microbial communities from Maine, United States - Eddy worm burrow 2 | ecosystem: Environmental > Aquatic > Marine > Coastal > Sediment | place: USA: Maine | collected... | reverse complement strand
GAGCTGTTACGTCACTTGTATTATCAATATCCACGTACAAAGCTTCGTCATCTCCATCCTGGTAAGCATTGCTTGAAATATCAACATGAGCTACAAGAGTTGCAGTCTCACCTGATGGAATAGTCCAAGTGAAGCTATTAAATTGAGCTACACCTGAGCTGTTGAAAACCTCACGGTCACCAACCTGATTTCCATTTTCGTCAACAAGCCATACAGATGTAAAGATGTCTTGAACGTCAACAGAGTTGTCACTACCAACAGTGTACCCACCAACAGCATCTTCATCAATATAACTAGTCAAACTAAGAGAAGTAATATCAACAGGTGAACCATCGCCAGCAGAGAAATTAAACCCTACTAAAGCAATGTCATTACTACCCTTGATATAAACATCAGATACAGGTGATGAAGCTAACCCAAGCGAAAGACTTGGAGATAGTACTGTCATCGTATTACCGGATATTTCAGATGAAGGGATAATATCAGAAGAGCTTAAGAATTGATTGTTATCTAAACTCTTGATATCAGAATCACCGAATTCTACGATAGATGCACTAATTCTAGATCCATCTAGGATATCAGAACTTAAATCAGCAGTAATTCTATATACATCAGATGTACCAGCATTTTGTACAAAACGCTCAGTAGAAACTATTATCTGATCAGTATCATTTGTACCACTAGCTGAAACAACAAGTTCATTTGGACCAATTACTACAGCCCCGTCAGATACACGTACCACCTTAATATCAGTGTAGTTTGCATTATCAGTACCGTTCAAAAGATCGGCTGTCCCTGATCCACCATCAAGTCTGATAGAGAATTTTCTGAACTCAGCATCAACTTGTGAAGCGATAGTGAACTCCATAAGAGTTACCTCATCTGAATCACGAGCAATGTCCTGAGATTGTGGACCACTGAAAGTAATAGTAACCTGACCTGCTTCCATAGCAGAGTAAGAACACTCATTAGAACCACTACCAGATATACAAACACCTCCATCATAAGATGTACGATCAACGCTTACACCAAAGCCGAAGCTCTGACCAATAGCGAGTAAGTCTGAATCTTCATCAAGATAAATCTTGATATTATCACCCTGCTTAGCACCACCGTTAATATCAGCGTAAATCTCAAATACTCTACTCTGTCCCTTATCAAGGAAGATAGGATCTGAACCAAAGTCAAATACCAATAAATCATCAATATTAACAGAATCAGTAGTAGCAACTACATTTCCACTCTGTCTTAGCTCAATATCGCTAAGATCATTACGTGAAATTGAGCCACCTTGAAAAAGTGAAAGACTCTTAAGCTCAAGATCTTCGCCAGGTCCTGCCTTTAGCTTGAATTCACCAATCTTAACATCCTGTTCACCAACTTTTGGGTCAGAAACTGAACCATTCTTAGTAATTTCAATACTTCCACCTGTTACACCAGAGATCACAAATTCATTACCACGAACTGGGAATGAACCAAAGATAGTAGAGCCACCAGCTGAAACAACTGAAGCACTGCTAATCTCAAACATGTGAACATCACCAGAAGAGCCAGATCTGTTAGCTACATCTCCAATCACTGATAGTGACTTAGTAGCACCTTCAGCGATATCAATGTCTAGATTGTTGAAACTAACAGACTGTGAGTCTGAGTTGATACTTCTACCTGTAGTGATGCGCATAGCACCATCATACAAGTAAATATTCTCAAAATCAGCTTCGTCTCCAGCTCCAATACGCTTAATAGTAACACCATCTAGAGTAACCTGACCGTCAGATGAAGCTGAAGCGTTGAAACGCATTAGCTCTACCTGATTTGAATTCTGTGGAAGGGTTGCACCTGATGGGTTACTTCCAGATAGACTAATAGTCAAACCAGAACCAGCTGAAGTAGTAGTACCACCAGCACCTACTGGAGATGCTAGGTCATCTTCTCTTGCATTTACAATTGATCCACTGCTAAAACTTGAAAGACTTGTAGTTTCATAAACATACATGTCATCAAAACCATTAGCATTAAAAGCTGAATCGTTAGCAATAAGACGCTTGCTAGAACCATCAATGTAATATACATCTGAGCTACCTGTCTCAGAGACAAGCGAACCAGATGGATATACTGAGCTACTTACTGGAGAAGCACTATCATAGTTAGCTGCGAGAGTGTTCACAGTAGGAGCTATCATTGACTCCCAACCAGATCCAAATAGATCTGAAGCAATCTGAGCAGTCTCAAGATGATGGATACTTCCACCAGGTGAAACTACATAGACCCTAGGATCATCGATCTGAAAAGGAGATTCATTGGTCACAAACTGTATAAGCTTGGTACCAGGACGCATTGTTACATTACCACCGATAGTGTAACTAGCGAGTTCGCTCTGTGAAACGGTTTTAACGTTTGAAAAGTCTGAAAACCATGAAAAGTAAACCATCTCATGAGGAAAGACAAAACGTTTTCCATTACCATCGAGCATGTAAAGAGCTGAGCTAGTCCCAACTTTTACCACATCACCTGCAGTAGCGGCATTAGCTGAATTTGTAATTCCAGCCACACCCACGGTGGATAACACCATAGAAGCAACTAATGTGTAAAAAAATGTTTTACGAATTAAATTTGCAATTTTCATTTATACCTTTTAAATACAGAAGTGGCGTACCGTGAAAGATTAATAAATAATCATTAAACCCGGGTTTGGCACCCCTGTACAAATTAATGTTTATGACGTAACCAGTAGATCTTAAGATCCATCGACCTTATATTTGGCACGTCTTATTGTTCCTATACAACCAATCGTTTAATCAAATATTATAATAGTATTTACCTAAAATACACCTGACTATGATTAATTAAATATATTAACAATAATATCTCCTTAAAAAAACTAATTAATACTAAAAATTTTATCTTACTTCGTGGAGAGGTTTATCGTCTAAGACGATCATTCGACCTTTCCCCACTCCCAAGCTACAAGACATCCTAAATATCTGGTAGCGTGGAAGCAGGTACTTTAACCGCTCCAAACACTAAACATACTTATTTAAATTTATCTTCGTCGTCAACCACAAATTCAGATACTTCAAATACGGTATTTATTTCTTGTCCGTACTCCTCTTCTTTACTACCCACACCTTCCTTACTAAAATCTTCTATATATATACTGGGTTGATTTTCAAAAATTAATTCTGGAGTTGAAAGATTTTCATACTGACCATTTTCTATATCAAGTAGTACTTTTTCCTCTGGGTTAAGTAGACCCTCTTCCATACCACCTTCTTTTATCTGGTCTTCCAAAGTAGAAGTCGCTAAATCTTGTGACACAATATCTTCCAAAGTAGAAGTCGCTAAATCTTGTGACACAATATCTTCCAAAGTAGAAGTCGCTAAGCTAGACAACATATCCTCTTCGCTAGATGTGGCTGTATCACCTATATCTTCTGATGATTCTTTTTCTGTCTCTCCTACATCAGAACCGTCTATCAAGCCAAGCAAATTTACTTTATCACTTACAACTCGCTGAACTTCATTCAAAGCAATAGACAATTTAGCAGTAGCTGGCTCTAAATCTTTATTGTCTTCTAAGTTATCTTCACTAGATGCAACAGCCAAATGAAAACTGACTATATCGTTTGCTTCATCAGCTATTTTTTGAATCTCCATTATCTCTCCTTCATCACTATTTGGATCAAGCTCCGCAATACTCTCACGAACTACAACAGCTTGAGCTTGTGCTCTAGTAATAGCCTTGATGACTGACTCATTAGATGAGACATCTTCACGAATCTCTGCCTTCTCTATAAGTTTATTCACCTCTATGACTCTTTTATTAAGAAGCTTAGTACGAGTCTTAGTCTTGGCAGGCTGACTAAAACTAAAAGCAACTTGAACACCTTCTAAGGTTTGATTAATTGAGTACAAAGGACTGTCGGGTAAAACACGTTTTGAAGCAATAACAGTAGTAGTAACCCCACCCAAAAATAATGTAATAGCCATAGCTGAAATCGTAACACGAGAAAAGACCATTCTAACAAAACTGAATCCTAAATTATTTTTTACATGACTTTCAGAAAAGGCTTCTTTAGCATCATATATAATAGAGGTTCGGGTATCCATCTCTTTAAGCTCTTGGTGTAACTTAAAGAGACCTTGATCAAAACTTTTTGATGAAGGTTTAATTTTTTCAAACTCTGAAAATATTAAATTTAATTTTTCTTTATTCATTGACTTTACTTTTGATAATTTGCCTTAACTCTTTAAGAGCTCGATAAGCCAAGACTCTAGTAGCTCCATAAGACTTACCTATAATATATGAAATTTCTTTTAGATTTAAACCTTGAATTTCTTTAAGTATAATGATGTCACGCCATAACGGTTTAATCTCTTCTAAACTATCCACAACCAATTGCATTTCACCTATTATTTGTGGATCCTGACTTTTATCAGCTCCTCCTAATGCCTCAGTCATCTCAACCGTAACCATTTGACCACTTACTCTATAATGATCTTTGATTAAATTCCGTGCTATCTTATATATGTAAGCTTTAATGTTTAGCTCATCTAGACCGTGATCCATACGTCTTACAATCTTGATAAACCGAATAAAGGCTTCTTGCATTAATTCCTCAGCTATCTGACTTGAACTTACCTTTAGATATATAAAACGATATAAAGGCTTAGCCAGCTCTCTATATATATCCTCAAAAAAATCATTACCCCCCTTGTGGACATCTTTGTATTTTAACTTGTTTTCAATGCTGTTCATTAATGTAAACTAAATATTAGGGTAAATGTTACAAGAAACTAGTTAGAAGGATTATTACTAATTTTTGCTTGACAGTCAAGTTTCTCTAGAGTAATCTATAAGTAACTTATAGATAAGTGTAGAAATTAATAAATATGTCTAATAAAATAAATACCCCAATTAGAGTTTCCGTTTCAGAAGCATCAAGACTTTTTGGTATCTCAACTAAAACAGTACGTGATGCTATCAAAACTCAGGATATTAAATATATTGTAGTTAAAGGCAGATATAAGATAAATTTTGAAAGCCTAGTAGAATGGTCACAAAGTACTCCCATGAGACTAATTAAAAGAGATAGCCAAGGAATAGGCAGATATGTAAACCAATGGCGAATTAAAAACAAACTTTACTCACCTTCAACCAAACTCCTTGAAGATGATAAAGACTAATATACATTGTAGCAGTTTTAAGAATAAATTTTGAGTCCCTCCTGAATCTATATTAAAAAACTAATCTAGCATTGTGTCACAAAAATCTAAAAAAACAATAATCCTAATAGGGGACATAATTACCTTGTATTTAACATTATGGCTAACTCTTTTGATACGCTACCAAACCCTACCTTCTAGTAGTCTGATCTTACAACATGTCATACCATTTTCAATTCTTTATATAGTATGGCTAACCGTGTTCTATATTACTGGTTTATACACAATTAATGTAAACCAAAATAATATTAAATTTTTTAATATATTAATGGAAAGTATGTTGTGGAATACAGCGATTGGAGCAGTTTTTTTCTACCTAACTCCCTTCGTAGAGATATCACCTAAAACTAACTTTTTAATTAGTATTATACTGACAATACTTTTAATCACGCTATGGCGTCAAACTATCAACAGAATTATAGGATCGAAAACACTTCTGACTAACACTCTACTAATTGGTGAGAATATTCAGGTAGAAGAGCTAGTAAATGAACTCAAAAAGAAACCACAGTTTGGCTACAAAGTAATACAAATAATATCCCCTTCTAAGGTCTTAAATGACAGTGAATTTAATCTTAAAAAACTAATAGAACAACTCCAGATCAAAGTGATAGCAATAGACCCTCTAGCACTGAAAAGTCAAATAATGATAAATCGACTCTTCAAAATAATACCCATGAAATTAAAGGTTATGAACTTGGTAAATTTTTCTGAAGAGGTTTCTGGAAAAATACCAGTCTATACAATTGGGCAAACATGGTTCTTAGAAAATCTAAATCTCTACAGACAAAATAGCTACGAAGACATGAAACGTATTTTTGATATATTAATATCTAGTCTATTCTTCATCTCAACTATCTGGCTAACTCCAATTATAGCTCTACTCATCAAGCTAACATCTAAGGGACCTATTTTCTTCACACAATCCAGAACTGGACTACTTGGTAAAACTTTCAAAACAATAAAATTTCGTAGTATGATAGACGATGCGGAACTCAATGGAGGTCCACAATGGGCACAAAAAAATGACTCACGAGCAACGGTTATAGGTAAGTTTTTACGCAAAACTAGACTGGATGAAATACCTCAACTATGGAACATACTCAAAGGTGATATGAGTTTTGTAGGACCAAGACCAGAGCGCCCTAAATTTGTAGATCAACTAAATATAAAGATTCCTTTTTATAACGAACGACACCTAGTAAAGCCAGGACTATCTGGGTGGGCACAAATTAATTTTCCATATGGGGCATCAGAACAAGATGCTATGGAGAAACTACAATACGATCTATATTATATAAAAAATCGTTCATTTATTTTTGATATTGCAATATTACTAAAAACAATCAAAACTATCCTTTCTCATAGCGGGACATAAAATGACACCCAGAAAAACAACTCTAAAACTAGATATCATGTATCTACGGAAAACTTGGCAATCCCATGAGCTCATGTGTTATCTTAAAAATCGCTTTTACTGGACAAAAAAGCTCTTGCACTACAAATTCCCCATTCAACCACCTATCAATAATCCTGACCTAGCAATTCACATACTTACAGGCTGGCACGACTTTAGAATTATGATCTGGTCATTAGCTAGTTTCTTCAAGTATTCAAACCTAAGTGGACAACTTTATATACACAGTGATGGAACTATTAAAAAATGGCATATTAAAATCATAAAGAAACTATTCCCAGAAGTTAAGCTAACCTTTCCAGACACTTTCGTACAACTATTTAAAACAACTCTTGATAAATACCCACTAATAAAAGAATTTCGAACTAATTACTCAAACTGGTCTCTAAAAAAAATAATTGAACCATACTTTGCATCCCCAGAAAAAATACACCTAATATTTGATAGTGACATACAATGGTTCTCCAAACCAATGGAAATAGAAGACAACATAGCTAAAGGATGTCCTATTTCATACATGACTGAAAATAATGTTTCTATACCAACTATCTTTAAGGATGGGACCAAAATGGATAATAATAAGGCGCGTATGAATGCAGGTATAATGCTATATCATAAAAATAATATGGACTTAAACAGGCTTACTGAATTTTTAGACAGACTTGATCGAAGTATTCCAAATAATATGAGAATTATAGATCAAGCAGGACACGCGTACTCTCTAAAAAATCTAGAAGCATTACCTGCAAAAAAGTACCACATTAAAGGCAGGGTAAACGAAAGCACCGTAACCCGCCATTATACAGGCCCAAGAAGACAATCTATATATACAGAAGGTATAGAAAAGTTAAGAAAAATAATCCTATGAAACAAGAATTTGCGGGTAATAAGAATACTTACTATGACAATTCAGGAAAAATTTCTGATAATCTTTACAGTTTTGATGTAGAAAATCACAAGATAAACGATGAAGCTATATATGACTTCCTACTCTATGGAACCATCTTACCACCAAACTCCCCTTTTCATGACATACACGCCATGTTTCCTGGTGAAAAAATAGAATATAATAAAGTAAGTCAAAAATACAACAAATCAAATGATGAATATCAAGAACTTGCTCATACAAAAATAAATTACCTATGGTCCGTAGATAAATTTGCTTCTAAACTTGATAATATATTTGAAAATTATTTCCAAGAAGAAATAATAAATAATAAATTAATATCTATAATGCTCTCTGGTGGTGTTGATTCTTCTATAATATCCAGTTACTTACCAAAAAACACAGTCACCGCTACATGGGCTGGTTGGGGTACGTCTACAACAGATCTAACATACTCACGTATTATTGCCAAACACTTCAACTTAGCAGAGCCATTAATTAGCAAAGCTAACTTTCTTTCTGACTTAGAGCTGTATAAGGAGTGTATCCAAAAGCTCAAACACCCAATACCTTTTGGATATATAGCCTTTGCTCAAATGGCAAAAAATGTACAAAAAAAATTTAATAATGAGCATGGAGCTATATTTATGGGACAAAATGCTGACACAATTGCAGGATCATTTAAATCTATCGCCTACACACATTACCTATCAAAACTAAATCACCTATGGCCTTTTTTAACACCTTACTTTAAGAAAAAAGCCCTAAAAGCTCGTAAGTATTATCTGCTAAGTACCACAAATCCTATTGAAATTAAATCCTTTTTTCATTCCAATGGAATAAATCCTGGAACATGGATTAATGTACCTAATAACTATTTTGATAAAAAGTACAACCAAATCAAAAATCAACTAAAATTAAACCCATGGTGGTACAAACACTATATATTAATAGATGAGTTAATGACTGGAGCGAGACGAGATCAATACGCACAAAATCAACTACCTGCACTCTACAACATACAAACCTTGGTACCTTTTTATAATAAAGAGGTAGTCAGGCTTTTTCTATCAGTTCCACAGAGAATTAGACGACGTAGTAAATTCGGCAAGGTAATACTCAAAGAACTAGCCCGTAAACGCAACGTACCCGAAGAAATAATTATAAAAAAGAAAAAAGGCCTAGCATATGGATTTAAAGACTTAATAGCTAAAGAAGAGCATTTGCCAATTTGGTGTGAAATGGAAAAGAATGATATTCTCAATAAATATATAGACATAAAAAAAATTCGTGCTAAATCTGAAAATAATTTTGCAACTTTTGAGATTCTCATCAGTTTACATTACTTCTTTAAACTAGTTCTAAATAAGTCATGATTAAATACATAGCAAATATAAGATTCCCAACAGAAAAAGCACATGGTATACAAATTGCTAAAATGTGTGAAGCTTTTACTGACTCCAATAAAGAACTTGAATTAATACTACCAAGCAGAATAAATAATATTAAAATTAGTGCTTTTGAGTATTACTCAATAAAACGCAACTTTCAACTAACAACACTTAAGACTTACGATCCAAGATGGCTACTTAAGTTACCTGCGGGATATTATATTAAGCTACAAGCTTGGTTTTTTACTAAATCTTTAAAAAAATACTTAAACGATAATTTAAAGATAAATGATGTAATATTTACCAGAGATGAATACTTACTCCCGTTCTTAAATAAATTTGTTAAAAACCACCCCCAATTTCACTCAAAGTACACTCAACAAGTTAAAAACGGGAAAAATAAAGCCATAACCAATCAATCTAACTATAAAATAATTAACGAAGTCCATAATCTACCACGTAGAGCCGCATATTACTCTAAATACTGGAATAAATGCCACAGCATTATAGCAATAAATAAGACTTTAAAAGAAGACCTAATAAAGGCTGGTGTTAAATCCAATATAATTTCTGTATTACACGATGCGGTAGATATTAATAAATTCGATATCAAGATTAGCAAACAAGAAGCTAGGAAAATAACAAGTTTACCTTTAAATAAAAAAACAGCCATCACTAATAGCTCGTTACACAAATGGAAAGGAATTTATACCTTAGTTAACTCTATAAAGTATTTACCAAATGAATGGATAGTAGTGATAATAGGTGGACCTAAAAGTGAAGAACAAAAGTTAAAAAAATATATCAAAGAAAAAAAAATACCAACCAATAAAATATTTATACAGGGACACAGGCCCTATAGCGAAATTCCCTACTATCTAAAGTCTGCTGATGTCTTGATACTACCATCATCTAACCAAAAAAGTGGTACCAATTTTAATGTTCGCTATACTTCTCCACTCAAAGCATTTGAATATTTAGCCTCAGGTAAACCAATCGTAGCTGCTAATATTCCAGCAATCCATGAAATATTTGGTAAAGAAAAAATTAATTATTACAAACCAGATAATGCAAAAAACTTAGCTGATACAATATTGTTATATAAAAACTCGGATGAAGTTAGATTAAATAAAATTTCATGGAAAAAGAGAGTTGATAAAATAATTAAACTAATAAATACCAATCAATAAACCTAAAATGATAAATACTACACCAAAAAATAATAAACTCAATATTACTCAAGGAAATAATTAATTTATATGAATAAATTAACACTTATATATTTACTTGGATCTGGACATTGTGGCTCAACCCTACTTGATATCACCCTAAATAATCATTCAAAAATTATAGGTGTAGGTGAGCTAGAAAATTATGACCCCACCAATGAATATACAGGTGGTAAAAGTAAATTCTGGCAGAAAGTATTTTCTAACATAGATTGGAAACAAAATCTCAAGGTTCATCAAACAAAATTTAATTTCTTAGCCAATTCTAATAAATATTTCTATTCTATAAATCATGATAGTCCCTCCAAACTTTCACTAGTGAACAATAAGGATTATGCTAAAAAATCAGATATCCTATACCATAATATAAATTCACTAAGTAACAAACCTTACATCTTAGATAGCTCTAAGGAAGTACCACGCGGAGAACTTATAGCTAAATATAGCCACCTAAATGTAACAATATTACACATGGTACGAGACGGTAGAGCTGTTATGTGGTCATATAAGAAAAAAACAGGTAACATCTTCAAGTGGTCAGTACTTTTTAAGTGGGCATTTACGAATATAAAAATTGAAATCATGAAAAAACGTTTGAAAAATACCCAAGTTATCTTAATACGTTATGAGGATCTAATAGAAAACCCCGAAAAAGAAATAACTAAAATTCTAAGTAAATTTAATCTAGACTTCAAGCCTGAAATACTTGAGTTTAATAAACAAGAAAGACATCAAATAGGAGGCAATCGAATGAAACTAAAAAAAGAAATAAAATTAGAAAAAGATTTATCTTGGCTAAAAAATCTTTCATACATAGAAATAAAACTATTTAATCTAATTTTTGGATGGCTAAACAGAAAGTATGGATATAAGTAAAATTACTAAATTTAAAAATTAATTGTCAAAACAATAATTTATATTTTTTTATTACAATAAATACAAATATTAAATTCCTTAACTTATATTTTATATCGTGACTCTATAATCTTAATAAGTCATTAGCCTTCAAGACTATATGAAAATCCTTATAGCAACAGATTACTTCCCCCCAGATAAATGGGGTGGTGCCGAAAGTATAGCTCACATGCATGCCACAGGTCTAATTGAAGCTGGGCATGAAGTAAATATAATATCTACAACCCAAGATATTAATAGCACAGGATTAATAAAACACAATAACATCAAAATTTTTAAGATTTACTCTAACTATCATATACGATGGCGAGCTTGGAAAAGCCTAAATAACAAACAAGTAGTAACGGAGTTCGAAAAAAAACTAAAAGAAACAAAACCAGAGATAATACATTTTCACTCAATAAACCACCATTTATCATATAAATGTTTACAAATAGCTAAAAACTATGGAGCTAAAGTGTATTTTACCGCACACGATGTCATGACGTTTAGCTACGGTAAATTGTGGCATGAAAAATTTGTTCATTCTGACGAATTAGAAATAAGAAACCAATTTGACTACAAAGTGACATGGCTAGATAATCTAAAAAAAGCCAAAAAACGCTATAATCCATGGCGTAATTCTAGAATAAAAAAATATCTCAAATATGCCGATAAAATAATTACTGTAAGTAATGCCCTAAAAGAAGCTCTTAAACAAAATGGTATAGAAAATACCCAAACCATTCACAATGGTATAAATATCACTCACTGGGATAAACCTATTGATATAAATACAATTAAACAACAGTTCTCCATCACAAATAAAAAAGTAGTCCTCTTTGCAGGACGTTTAAATGGAGCCAAAGGAAAGGATCAAATACTAAAAACTTGGAAAGAAGTAAATAAGGAAGTAAAAGATGCCGTACTTTTAATAGTGGGTACAAATCATCCAGACCTTAAAAAAACTGCACCTCAACAACCTTTCAACAAAACTCAAAATAATAATAAAAATATAATATTTCACCCACCAGTATTAAGGGAAGATCTATATAAATATTATAAAATATCTAATGTAGTAATTGTACCATCTGCTAGCTTTGATTCATTTCCTACCATCAACCTAGAAGCATTTGCTTGTCATAAGCCAGTAATAGCTACCCAATATGGTGGTAGCCGTGAAATAGTAGAAAATAATAAATCTGGCTATATAGTAAGTCCTTTTGATATCAAGTCCATGACTAAAAAAATAATAAAATTATTAAAAAACTCTACTACAGCTAAACAATTTGGCGAAACTGGATATAATAGAGTAAAAAAAGAATTTACTCTTAAAAATCATATAAATAGTTTATTAAAAGTATACCAGGAAAAATAAATAATTTAAGTAATAGATTTTTTATTTTAAAGATATGCACGTTTTGGTTATAATATTTTCAAATGATAATAGACCGATTAGCTAGGTTAGTTAAAAATGGTATTAGTGTAAGTAAATACCATATACTCTATAAGAGTATAGTAAATTAAAATACTTCCAATTTCTTAAATAGGACTAATAAATCATTATTTGATTTTAATTACATTTAAGTTGATCACGATCTTAAACCACAACAATACTCTTATTAATAAATTTTGAAATTAAGTGTAAAGATTAAAATTTATCTAATTTTAGCCATTTCATAAGACGATATACTACATATAGTCTATTTTTTAATTGCCAAATTATCTTTTTTTTCAAAGTATTATTTACTCGAAATACAGACCTCATAATAGCTTTATCTGCCCTTTTATCTACTTCAAAGCTCTCTAAATGACTTAAAGGCAACTCAATAGCATGAGCTGGTCTATTAGCCAATCTAGCAGACTTATCAGCACCGTGCGTAGCACCTTCGCCTGCTCCTATATTACTAACAAGATTAACACTTGGATTTATAGAAAGCCCTTTGTTGATAAATAATGTAAAAGCCCATTGTGCATCCCAGTTATCATTCTTCTTACCTTGATACATTTTATCAAAAAGATATCTCCAATAACTAGCCTCAGGAGACTTACCAAAAATACTTTGCATAAGACCATGTTTTTCTGCTTGTGGCCAAACCTGCATATCTCCATCATACTTATTCCAAGCTCGACGCCACGTAGCCCAACCCCATATCTGAGCAATATAAGAAAAATGGTATGATTTTTTAAAAGAAGATAATTTATTTTGAAAATTTACCCCTGAAATATTCATAACCTTATCATTGTTCTCATACTTATATAATAATTCCTCACAGTATGGAAAAAATAACTCATGCGGTAAAGTGTCATCTTCAAGTATAATCAGCTTATCAGTGTTCTCAAAAGCCCAATCAATGCCCGAAGGTATACGCTGACGTAAACCAATATTTTTTTCAGAATAGTTTCTCCTAACTTCACAATCCCAATTAATATTTTCTAAAATTTGCTTAACCTCTTTTCTCTTTTCCTCCTCTGCTTCACTACGAGCTCCATCAAGAACTACAAATAATCTCTCCGGCTGAACTTTACGAATAACGTCAAGTACTCGTCTAGTAGCTTCAGGACGTCCAAGATTAAAAAAGATAATAGGTGTTTTGCAACGATAACTCATAATGATTTATATGAAGCATAATAATTCTGATGTTTTTGCTGTGGACCTTTTACTTCTACAAATTTAACTTTCTGCCATTCATAAATTTTATAACCATACAAACGTAAAAATAAAAATATCTCACTCTCTTTTTCTAACTCATGCTTTATTTGTTCGGGTGAAATTTCAAACTGTAAGATATCTATTTTCTTTTCACTTAACAAACCTCTAGCACCTTTAAGTACTTCTAATTCATGCCCCTCTACATCTATTTTAATATAATTAACCGTACTAATTCTATGTTGTTCACAAAAACCATCCAACATAATGGTGTCTACTAGAACTTGCTGTTCAGCAGGTCTACCCTCATAATCACTAGAACCTATAGAACTCCAAGCAGACCTCTCGACACCAAAATCATTAATCATAGTATGACCATTTTTATCTGATATTGCCACATTAAAAGTCTTAATATTTTTTACTCTATTTAATTCTATGGTATTTAATAATACTTGATAAGTTTGAGGAACTGGCTCAAAACTGTAAAGTCGTCCCTTTTTTACTACACGCGACAAAAAAATAGTATGAATACCCACATTAGAGCCGACATCAAAAACAATATCCTGAGATCCTATTAATTGTTGATATATTCTAAACTCCTCTGCATAAATACTTCTAGATAAAATTTTATTAAGAGAAGAGTTACACCAAATATAATAACGAAATCTAATAC
>Ga0316190_10002128_pt1 | contig 14370 bp, 12 predicted proteins | sample Eddworburrow2_MG_FD_204929 | JGI IMG/M metagenome (GOLD analysis project Ga0316190, IMG submission 204929) | Coastal sediment microbial communities from Maine, United States - Eddy worm burrow 2 | ecosystem: Environmental > Aquatic > Marine > Coastal > Sediment | place: USA: Maine | collected... | reverse complement strand
CAACAACGTCGAGGCCATCACTCAAGCCTGGCATCATCCAACGCCTGCTGCCGTCGGCCCAGGGCTTCTCCTGGTCATCGTGTGGAGCGGGCGATGAGAGTCGAACTCACATCATCAGCTTGGAAGGCTGAGGTTCTAGCCATTGAACTACGCCCGCAGGGTTCTGGTTGGACAGCGTATCAAGCTGTCGGTGAAGGTGTTCGGCTTATGGAGAGTCGAATTGACCATGCCCCGACCGGTCGGCCGCCCCACTGGCTCGAGATCGAGCCTGGCCGCCTCATGAACCGGGGCCATCCGGCGGGCGACCTGCTAGAAGCCTATGACTGGGTCGTGCTCGACGAGGAGCCTGGTCGGTTGCGTATCGACGCCCACATCCCCGCCCGGGTGCTGAACCCCCGGGGCCAGCTCTTCGGTGGTTTCACGCCGACCTATGTCGATCTCGTCTCCCTGCACTGCACCCGGGCCGGGCCCGACCGCACCAACCCCGAGGTCCCCCGAACCTGGATGGCCACCGTCAATATGAGGATCGACTACTTCGAGCCGATTCTCGGCCCCCGGTTCACCATCGAGGCCAACGTCGAGCATCGGCGGGGCAAGACCTGGCTGGTCGCCACCCGCATGTATCAGGACGACCTCCTTGCTGCCTACGCCCTCACCACATTGCGCACCTCGGACCCCATGTAGCTCCCGCCGTCACACTGTTCGTCTGCGGTCGATCCTCGGGGTCCGGCCCAGCTACAGACCGAGATCAGGGGTTTCTGATCTCGTATGAGTCACCGCCGCTGCGTTTGGCGCTGTACATGGCCTCATCCGCTTGGCGCAGGAGTTCCTTCACATCGTGATTGTCGCCCACCCGTCTCTGGGTAATGCCCAGACTGCAACTGAGTCGGGAATCGATCTCCGAGATCTTGGCCACGACCCGCTCGGCGATGTGGCGGGCGTCGGACTCGGAACGGTACCCATCGGCGAAGACCACAAACTCGTCACCTCCGAGGCGGCTCACCAGATCCTGACGGCGAAAGCTGCTCGTCAAGGCGCGGGCCGTTGCCGTCAGCACGGTGTCGCCTGCCTCGTGTCCGTCTTGGTCGTTGACGGCCTTGAAACCGTCGAGGTCAATGAAGAACAGCGAGGCTGGTTCGTTGTCGGGCCGTTGACGGGCGGCGTCGATGAGGCCTTGACGGTTCAGTAGCCCCGTCAGGACATCGGTGGTGGCCAGGGTTCGAGCGTGTTGGAGCTCGAAGCTGGCGCCGGCCAGGCGTCGGCGATAGTGCATCCAACCGCTGGCAGCCAGAGCTAGCGTCAGGCTCGGTCCGAGGCCAACGAGCCACAGGCGGGTTTGGCTGAACACGCCGGTGGCGCCCCCCTGTGCGGGATCGGCCCACACCTCCAAGGTCGCCTGTTGGGACAGGGCGACGACTTGGCGCTGGTCGTAGAGGTCGGTTTCGGTCGGACCGACCTCAGGCGATTCCGGCCACGAGGCAATCGGCCGATCGATGCTCGCCATCGACAACTGGTAATGGAAACCGTCGGGGATGGCAATGCCCTGGCTCAACTGTGGGCCCTCGATGAATTCGAGGGCCCACCCGATCTGATCTCCTCTGGAATCGAACACCTCACCGGCGAAGAACAGGCTGACCTCGGGAATGTCGTCTCTGCCTCGAAGCAGGTCGTCGGCATCAGCTGAGCCGATCGAGGAAGTGAACAGCAGACTCGAACTGGCCACCTGCAACACCGGGGCGTGCTCGGGGAACTCGTCGGGGAACAGCAGCTTCCGGCCGATCGAGACGTCGTAGCCGATGTAGGGGAACGGCGTTGATCCTGGTTTGTCCGCACTGCGGGTGACCACCAGTGCTGGTCCTGCCTGGCTGAAACGGTCGAAGGTGGTGACCCGGAAGTCGCGATTGCCCAGCCGATGTTCTCGTTCCTCCAGTGCTGCCAACTGGTCACGAGGGACCTCTTCGATGAACATCACGCCTGGGTCGAAGTCACCCCGTACCTTGTCCTGGCGCCGGATGTAGTCGGCGTACACGTCGGGGGAGCCCGGGTGGGTCGCCCCCAGGAAAGACAACGAAGTCTCGAACGACGCGGTCAGTTCGTCGACGCGGGCGATCAACTTTTGCTGGATGGCCTCTGCCTCCCGCTCGAAGGTGAGTTGGCGCTGCTGTTTGGTCTCGGCCCGGTCGAATGCCGCCACGGTAAGGGTGACCAAGAGACCAAGGGCCAGGGCGGAAACGGCAACCAGAATCGAAGCCAACCGGCCCCGATCCCGCCCAGTGCGCCGCACTCCGCCGCGAAAGATCACCCATTGGGCTTCGACGGATGGGGAGGGCGCCTTGAGCGGGGATTAGGGCCTATTCCTCAATCAGCGGAACAGATGGGTGGGCCACCAACCCGATTCGTCTTTGTAGAAACCGATTCCGGCCACTGTCCAGTTGGGCGTGGTTATGTTCCGGTAGTGGCCGGGGCTGTTGATCCACATGTCGTGGAACTTCTCGGCTGCTTGCTGCGGGGTCATGTTGCCGTTCGACCACCACACGATGTTTTCGGACCAACGCCCTGAGCTGTGGCGGAATCCGTTCTGCCGCATGTTCAGTGACCAGTTTCGGGCGAACGACGACATCTCACCGTCGTTGGCGGTCAACGTCGACAAGCCAAGCGAGGTCCGTAGCTGGTTGAGCAGCACCAACGATGCGGCTTCAGCCTGTTGAACGTCGTTACCCGACGGTGCGGGGGCCGCGTTCGTCGGGGGAGCGGTTGTCACTGTCGTCGCGGTCGGTGCCGGGGCATCGCCGGTGCGGAAAACGTGGGTGCCCCACCAGCCCGAGTCGTCTTTGTACATGCCAACCCCGACCAGCGTCCAGCGGGCGGTCGTCATGTTCTTGTAGTGGCCTGGGCTGTTGACCCACATGTCGTGGAACCGCTCGGCCGCTTCCTGGGGGGTCATGTTCTGGTTCGAGTACCAGACGATGTTCTCCGATTTCGCCGGGCGGGAAGAGCTGTGACGGAATCCGTTCTGGCTCATGTCTCGGGACCAGTTCCGGGCGAACGAGGACATCGCTGGATCGGTGGCGGCCAGTGTCGACAGCCCGAGTGAGTTCCGTAGCTGGTTCAGTAGGACGAGGGACGCCGCCTCGGCCTGGTCGAGCTCGGAGCCCGTTGGGGGCGGCGGCGCGGTGGCCGGCTTGGTCGGTGCCGGTGTAGGAGCAACGGCTGGGGCTGCCGTTGTCGCCATCGGGGTTGTCGTATTCGGGGTCGCCAACACCGTGGCCGTCGAGGTGGCTGGTTTTGGCAGGGCCTGGCTTGGCGAGGTCTCCGTGGCCACCGAGGGATCGGTCAGCCAGGTTGAACTGCCGGTGGATTCGGCGGTGATGCCGTCGGCCAGGCTCAGAGCACCAGGTGCCGACGCGCTGAGGTCGGCAGCGGACTTGGCGGCCGAAGTTGCCTCATTGAGCGAAAGCTGGCTGTCGAGGGCGTCGAGCACTGCCTCTTCGTCAGCCGAGCCTGGGGAAGGTCTATGGCCAAACTGGCGTGCGGCCCGGTGTATCTCGCTATCGAAGTGTCGGGTTACGTGGTCGACGACGACCGAGGCTGCCTTTGCTGCGTCCCGTTGCCCGACAGCCCGAGTCCTCACAGGCCAGGCGTACGCAGAGTCGCATCTGATGCCAAATGGGTGAGTCCAGAAGACCGCGGATATTCGAACGTGTCGAGTTGATTCAGTGCGTGGTAGGCCGGTGACACGAACCTGTGGATCGTGGTGAGGGAGTATTCTCCCACTAAAGCCTCTAAACGGGAGTATGCTCCCATCTTGCAAGAGATTGGATGCTCATATGGCTCGGACATGCACGGTGCAGGCTCGCGATGCAGCCCGCGCTTTGGGTGCGCAGGTCGCCGCTGCTCGGCGCAGTCGGCGGTGGAGCGCGTCACGACTGGCCGAACAGGTTGGGATTGACCTGAAGACGCTGCGAAAGGTCGAGCGTGGCGATCCAACGGTAGCGCTCGGCACGGCTCTCGATGCCGCTGTACTGGTGGGTGTCCCACTCTTTGGCGCAAGCCCATCCGAGCTCGCTGTGCTCGCCGACAACCTCGTGGACCGCGCTGCTTTGCTAGGCGAGCGAGTCGTACCTATCTCAGACGAGGGTCTTGATGATGAGTTCTGAGAATCCTCAGCGAGCCTTCGTCTGGTCGTATTTGCCCGATGCGCAAGAGCCAGTACCGACTGGTGTTCTCGAAGCCGTGCCCGCGCCGGGCGGTGGTTTCGTGATCACCTTCGCCTACGGCCAGTCATATCTCGCGAACGACGACGCCATTCCGCTCTACCTCCCGGAACTGCCCCTCGGTCGCGGCCGTATCGAACCACCGCCAGGCCTCGATGTCGCAGGCGTGATCCGTGATGGCGGTCCAGATGCCTGGGGGCAGCGCGTGATCATGAGGCAGCTCGAAATCGATGCACGACTGCATGATCCCGCTGAGGTCCCGCTGCTCAAGTATCTGCTCCAATCCGGATCAAACCGACCGGGAGCGCTCGATTTCCAGGCGTCGTCTAGTGAGTACATCCCGCGTCTGCACGATGCCCCGGTCGAAGACCTCCTCAAGGCAGCTGACGCGATCCAAGATGGCGCCCAACTCGACGCCAGTCTCGCTGAGGCGCTGACCGCCGGCTCGTCAGTAGGCGGCGCACGACCGAAGGCCACTCTTTCCGACGGATCTCGAAACATGATTGCGAAGTTCTCGTCCCCGACCGATACCTATCCGGTCATCAAGGCCGAGGCGGCAGCCATGAGGTTGGCCCAGCACGTCGGACTCGACGTTGCAACCACCGAGTCGATTGAGGTTGCCGGCCGCGACGTGCTTCTCGTTGACCGCTTCGACCGCGGTGTCGGCGACTCTCGGCGAGCGTTCGTATCTGCACTCACGATTCTCGGCTTCCACGAGATGGCGGGCCGTCACGCCACCTACCACGACCTGGCCGACGTGATCCGGCACCGGTTCGTTCGGCGAAGGGAGACGCTGCGCGAGTTGTTCGCCCGAATCGTCTTCAACATCGTCATCGGTAACACCGACGATCACGCTCGGAACCACGCGGCGTTCTGGGATGGAGAACGCTTGGAGCTCACCCCGGCTTACGACATCTGCCCTCAAGCTCGCGCAGGAGGCGAGCAGGCCCAGGCCATGGCGATCGACCCCGACGGCGGCAGGTTGGCCCAATTCACGACCTGTCTCGGTGCAGCGCCGCACTACGAGCTATCCGAAGCGGACGCCCGGTCAATCATCGACGGACAGATTCGGACCGTGACGCAGCATTGGGATGAAGTCGCCGACGAAGTGGGCCTCACCGGTCCCGAACGCCGGGAACTCTGGGGCAACCAGGTGCTGAACGCGTTCGCTTCTTACGGGTACTCCACCTAGACCGCCGTCGTCTGTCGTCGTTCTTCCTCTCCGCCTTCTTTGTCGTGCGTCCCTACCTTCATCCCCACTTTCGGCCCGTAGGAGGGATCATCAGCGGTCGGTGGCGGGCAGCTCCGGTCGATGTTTCCGCAGGTCAGCGGGCAGAAACGGCACCAGCGGACATTTGTGGACAAGTCCAGATCAGACCCACGACATCTTCGGGCCCCGCAACTGCCGGGTCCGAGTTGGTACTCGGGCCCGGCGCTTGCGGCTGACCTAGAAGGCCTCCTCGCCGGGCTTGACCTCGGCTGGCTCGCTGGTGGCCTTGGGGCTATCGAGGTACCCGATGAGTGAGGCGACAACTTCGTAGGGGGTCCGTAGTTGGGCTGTAGCCGACAAGGAATGCGATCAACTCATCTTCCTCGGCTAAGCGGTCGAACTCGTAGCCCGAAACAAGCTTGTCTTCATAGGATCGGCTGCCCTTTGAGAGGGCCAGATCTGCTACTTGGCGCCCCGATATTTCCTGCTTGCCCGCGTTTCTCCTGACGTATTCTTTCCCTGACGCAGTCGTGTGTACTTCTTGCGACTTGAGAATTGTCACCCGGCACGCAAGCCCCAGGGCTCCGTGGCCATCTACTTGTAGCCAGTCGGCCATGTATGGCACCGGTGGGTCGACATCGTGAGTGAGGGCCTGGAAGATGTGATTGCCATCTTCCTCCTCGGAGAACCCCTACCGGCGGTCTGCGAGGCCCGGGCCAACTCGCTTGTCTTCGATTCCGACGATGAAGTCGCCACCCTCGGCGTTCGCGAACTGGCACGCGATGGATTGAATCGTGCCACCCTTGGATTTGGCGCTCTTGAAGTCGAAGAAGTGCGACTCGGAGCGCTGGAGCAGTTCGTTAGCTTCGTCGGTGGTCACGGTGCGGCGATTCATCGGCGTCCCCTCGATGTGTGGAGATGGGCTCCTCGGTGGACCGATGGCTACCCTAACGGCTTCCTCCACCGGGGAGAGGGGCCGGGCGCCCACTACGTGAGAAACCCCAGATCGTTGCCGACCTGGGGTTTCTCGTCCTCTCCCTCGTCGGGATGGGGAGATTTGAACTCCCGGCCCCCTGCTCCCAAAGCAGGTGCGCTAGCCAAGCTGCGCCACATCCCGGTCACGGCCACTGTAGCCCGCTGGTGCTGGGGCCGACGCCCAATTGTGTGATCGTCGTTAAGAGCAACTCCGCATTGTCAACCCTGAGCGCCGTTCGAATCCCGTACACTTCGCAGGGTGAAATCGACAGTCGAGGCCCTCGAGGGCAACAAGGTCAAGGTCGTCGTCGAGGTCGAGGAGTCCGAGTTCGAACGTGATCTTGACGCCGCCTTCAAACGTTTGGCCAAGGAAGTCCGCCTCCCCGGGTTCCGTCCCGGAAAGGCGCCACGCAAGGTGCTTGAAGCTCGGATTGGGCAGTCCCACGCTCGTGACGAGGCGTTCCGTGAGGCTTTGCCCAACTACTACACCGAGGCCGTCAAGGAGCACGAGGTCGATGTAATCGCTCCGCCCGAGATTGACATCACCAACGGTCAGGAAGTCGGTCCGGTGAGTTTCGATGCCGTGGTTGAGGTTCGTCCCTCGGTCGCGGTCGAGGGCTACGAGGGGCTTGAGGTCGAGTTGCCCAACCTTGAAGTTGGCGACGATGAGATCGACTCCTCGGTCGACAATCTCCGATCCAGCTTCGGCGAGTTGCAAACGGTCGATCGGGCCGGGGTCGCCGGTGATCGGGCCGTGATCGACATCGAGACGATGCACGACGGTGAGCCGGTGCCCGGTTTCACCACCGAGGGCTACGTCTACGAGATCGGGAGTGGAGCGGCAGGGATCGAGGAACTCGACGAGAATCTGGTCGGTGCCTCAGCCGGCGAAACCGTAGAGTTCAGCGCCGACCATCCCGACGAGGAAGAGGAAGAGCCGCTGGAGTTCTCGATCACCGTCCAGGAGATCCAGGAGATGGTCCTGCCCGAGGCCACCGACGAATGGGTCTCCCAGAACAGTGAGTTCGAGACGCTTGAGGAGCTCCGGGCCGACTACCGTCAGAACCTGGAGACCGCACGCATCAACGAGGCCGAGGCTGCCCGCCGAGGCCGCCTGGCCGACGGGCTGGCTGAGCTGGTCGACGATGAACTTGTCCCCGCAGCCATGATCGATGTGGAAGTGGAGAACCGGGCCCAGGATATGGCCATGCGCCTCCAGGCCCAAGGCGTCGACTTCCAGAGTTTCCTCCAGATGACGGGCCAGACCCAGGAGGAGATGTTCGAAGGTCTGCGGAGTCAGGCGTCGACATCGGCCAAGCTCGACCTGGCCCTCCGGGCCGTGGCCGAAGCTGAGCAGCTGGCCGTCACCGACGAGGAGATCGACAAACAGATCAGCGAGGTCGCAGATCAGATCAGCCGCAGCGTTGACGACGTCCGCTCCGACTTTGTTGATGCGGGCCGGATGCCGGCCCTGCGAGCCGACCTACTGAAGAGCAAAGCTCTCGAATGGGTCACCGACCGCGCCAACCTTGTGGACGGGGATGGCCGACAAGTGAGCCCAGATGCGCTACAACTGCCAACTGAAGACGAAACCGCCGACGAGTCCGCCATTGAGGCATCCGTCAGCGACGACGGAGAGGACGACAAGTGACGCCCCACCCGCCTCAGGCGAACTACATCATTCCACAGGTCATTGAGCAGACGAGCCGGGGTGAGCGCGTTGCCGACATCTATTCCCGGTTGTTGAAGGACAACATCATCTTCCTGGGAACCCCCATCGACGATGGGGTGGCCAATGTAGTCAGTGCCCAAATGCTCCACCTCGAGTCGGAAAACCCCGACCGGGACATCAGCATCTACATCAACTCACCGGGCGGCGACATCAACGCCATGTTCGCCATCTATGACACGATGCAGTACATCAAGCCCGACATCACCACCATCTGCTTCGGGCAGGCTGCATCAGCGGCCGCCATCTTGCTGGCGGCCGGAAGCAAGGGTAAGCGCCTTGCTCTGCCCAACGCCCGGATACTGCTCCACCAGCCCTACACCGGAGCTCAGGGGCAGGTATCGGACCTGGAGATCGCAGCCAAGGAGATAGAGCGGCTCAAGACCGCTCTGGAGCACATCCTGGCCCATCACTCCGGTCAGGACATTGCCAAGGTGGCCGCCGACACCGACCGGGATTTTGTCATGACGGCGGAGGAAGCGAAAGACTACGGCATCATCGATGAGGTGTTGCAGGAGCGAGACGCCGCTGACGCCAGCGGTCCTATCAGAGCCGTTGGCTCGTAAGGGGAACTGACGTGGCTAAGTTCGGAGAAGGCGGCGAGCTCCTCAAGTGCTCGTTCTGTGGGAAGTCGCAGAAGCAAGTCAAGAAGCTCATTGCCGGACCCGGCGTCTACATCTGTGACGAGTGCATCGACCTCTGCAACGAGATCATCGAAGAGGAGTTGGCCGAAGGATCTGAGCTCAGCTTTGAAGAGCTGCTCAAGCCGAGGGAGATCTGTGACTTCCTGAACGACTACATCGTCGGTCAGGACGCAGCCAAGAAGATCCTTTCGGTTGCGGTCTACAACCACTACAAGCGCATTCAGTACGGATCGCAGTCGGGTACCGACGTCGAGTTGGCCAAGTCCAACATCCTGCTTATGGGGCCGACCGGCTGCGGTAAGACGCTGCTGGCCCAGACCCTGGCCCGGATGTTGAATGTGCCGTTCGCCATTGCCGACGCCACCGCTCTGACCGAGGCCGGTTATGTCGGCGAGGACGTCGAAAACATCCTCCTCAAGCTGATCCAGTCCGCCGACTTCGACGTCAAGCGGGCCGAGACGGGCATCATCTACCTCGACGAGATCGACAAGATCGCCCGCAAGAGCGAGAACCCGTCGATCACCCGTGACGTCTCGGGTGAGGGTGTGCAGCAGGCCCTGCTCAAGATCCTGGAGGGCACCGTGGCTTCAGTGCCTCCTCAGGGGGGGCGTAAGCATCCCCACCAGGACTTCATCCAGATCGATACCTCGAACATCCTGTTTATTTGTGGAGGCGCCTTTGCCGGCGTCGAGGACATCATCGAGAGGCGCATCGGCACCCGTTCTGTCGGGTTCCGGGCCGATATCTCGACATCCAACGCCTCGAGTCTCGACGATCTTTACGCCCAGGTTCGTCCTGAGGATTTGTTGAAGTTCGGCCTGATTCCGGAGTTTGTCGGGCGTCTCCCCGTTATCGGCACGGTCACCAACCTGTCCCGCGACGCCCTCGTTCAGATTCTGATCGAGCCCAAGAACGCTCTCACCAAGCAGTATCAGAAGTTCTTCGAGATGGAGGACGTCGAACTGGAGTTCGACGAGGATGCCCTCGGGGCCATCGCCGACCAGGCGCTGCTACGGGGAACCGGGGCCAGGGGCCTGCGGGCCATTCTCGAAGAAGTCCTCCTCGACGTCATGTACGACCTGCCGGGCCGTGAAGACGTCGGCAAGTGCCAGATCGACGCCAGCGTGGTGCTGGACCGGGTCAACCCTACACTGGTGCCCCGCAGCGAATCCCGCCAGCGTCCACGACGCGCCGCCTCCTAGCGACGCCAGAGGCAAAGACCGACCCGAAGTTGGACTATCACCAAGCGCTGGCCTACCTGGACCGGCACACCAATCTTGAGGGCAATCGCAGCAGCCGCTTTGAGCCGAAGTCGGATCCCGTCCTGCCTCTGGCAGGTGAGATCGGGGGTCTCTCACTGGAGCCGATGACGGCTCTGCTTTCAACCCTGGGCGATCCCCATCAGGCCTATCGCGTCATCCACGTGACGGGAACGAACGGCAAAGGGTCGACCACCCGATTCATCACCTCGCTGATCCAGGCCACCGATCTCTCCGTCGGCGCCTACACCAGCCCCAACATCCAACGGGTTAACGAGCGGCTGAGCTGGGGGAGTGACGCCATCAGCGACGAGGATTTTGGGCGCATTATCGGGTTGCTGGCGTCGATCGAATCCATGCTTGACGCTCCGCCGAGCCGTTTTGAGTTGTTGACCGCCGCTGCGTTCGTGTGGTTTGCCGAACTGGCGGTTGACGTCGCCGTGGTTGAGGTTGGTCTGCTCGGGCGCTTCGACGCCACCAACGTGGTCACTGGTGACGTGGCGGTGGTGACCAATATCGGCAAGGACCACACCACCGGTGGTGAGGGTTGGGCCGAGGCGGTGGCCGGTGAAAAGGCCGGAATCATCAAGCCTGGCAGCCACCTGATCCTCGGTTCACCCATGCCAGAGCTGGCGCCGATCTTCGCCGCTGAGCAACCGGCCCAGACCTGGGCTGCAGAGTCCGACTTCGGGGTGGAGTCGACCCAGCTGGCGGTGGGCGGAATGGTTGTCGACATCGCCACTCCCGGAAGGCGCTACGACGAACTGTTCCTACCGTTCCACGGTCGTCACCAGGGGGAGAACCTCGCAACGGCCCTGGCCTCGGTGGAAGCCTTTTTCAGCCGCCCATTGGAGCAGGACCTGGTTGAACTGGCCCTGACCACCGTTGACCTACCTGCTCGCTTCGAGATCGCGGCGCGGGAGCCCGCCGTCGTGCTCGACGGTGCCCACAATCTCGACGGCGCAGCGGCAGTGGCCGAGACGCTTGACGAGACCTTCCCCCGCTTCGGCTCGTGGATCCTGGTAATTGGGCTTTTGAAGGGCAAGGACCCGGTCGAGATGTTGACGGCGTTTCGGGCCACCGATTTTGATGCCGTGATCTGTACTGAAGCCGACTGGTCGCGGGCCATGCCAGCGGCGGAGATCGCCGCGGCGGCGGAAAGCCTCGGTGTGTTGGCCGAGGTCGTGACCAAACCCGTCGATGCCTTTCATCGGGCAATGGCGGTGGCTGCCGATGAGGATCTCGTTCTGGTGTCGGGCACCCACTACATCCTCGGTGACATCCGGCCAATGGCGATTGCCTTCGGCCAGGATCGGCAATCCTCCGACGAGGCCTGAGCGCGGCCTTCGACGAGGCTCCGGCGAGGACTTCTTCGAGGATGTGGTGATACCTGAGGCCCAGGGGTCGGGGACGTCGCCCGAATCGCTACCCTCGCTCCGGTGAGTCGAACCCTGGTGATCTGCAAACCCGATGCCGTCGAGCGAGGCTATGTCGGGGAAATCGTCAATCGAATCGAGCGCAAAGGGCTCAAGCTGGTGGCCGCCGAGCTCCGCCTGCTTGATGCTGAGACGCTCGGACGGCACTATGAGGAGCACGTCGGCAAGGGCTTCTACGACTCTCTGGTGTCGTTCATGGGCCGCAGTCCGGCCTTCGTTGCCGTGGTCGAGGGTCCCGACGATACCTACGCCATCGTCCGCACCCTGATGGGCCCGACGAATCCGGCCGCGGCGCCACCGGGAACGATCCGGGGCGACCTGGGCACTGAGATGACCGAGAACCTGGTGCACGGCTCGGACTCGAACGAGTCCGCCGAGCGCGAGATCGGGATCTTCTTTCCCGGCCTGACCTGATTCGAGCGCATTTTGGCCCCACTCCGGGGTTTGGGTGCCACCCATCCGCGTACATGATCATCAAGTTGCGATAGGGTAACCAAACATGACCTCAGTTTGGTCGCGACTCGAGCCGCTCCTGCCGAGGGTCCAGAAACCAGCCCGCTACATCGGATGCGAAGATGGCGCAAACGCCAAGGCACCTCACCCTGCTTTGGTCAATTGGTGCTTCATCTATCCCGACACCTATGAAGTCGGTTTGCCGAATCAGGGCCTACAGATCCTCTACGAGATCGTCAACGAGCGCGAAGACGCCAGTGCTGACCGTTCCTACGCCCCCTGGCTTGACCTTGAGGCCTTGATGCGGGCTGAGGGCGTTCCCCTGTTCTCCGTCGAGCATCACACCCCAGCGGGCGAGTTCGACGTCCTCGCCTTCAACATCTCCGCCGAGCTCACCTACACCAACCTACTGAACTGCATCGACCTGGCCGGGGTGCCGATCAGGTCGGCCGAACGTACCACCGAGGACCCCCTGGTGATCATCGGCGGACACTGCACCTACAACCCCGAACCTCTCGCCGACTTCGTCGACGCGGTCGTCCTTGGTGACGGCGAGGAGGTTGTCGGGGAGTTGACGGAGGTCATCCAGGCCCACCGTCGCCTCGACGCTGGGTCCGACAGCCGCCGTGACCTGCTCGTTGCCCTGAGCGGCGTCGACGGCGTCTATGTGCCGTCGTTGTTCGATGTCACCTACCGCGGGCCCGCAATCGCCACCATGGCCGCCAATACCGACGGGGTGCGCCCCGAGATCGAAAAGCGCACGATCGCCGATCTGGCCGAATGGCCCTATCCGAAACAGCAGTTGGCCCCTCTGACCGAGGTGGTGCATGACCGGCTCAACGTCGAGGTATTCCGGGGTTGTACCCGCGGCTGCCGCTTCTGCCAGGCGGGGATGATCACCCGGCCGGTCCGGGAGCGTCCGGCCGAGCAGGTCCGGACCATGGTGGCCAACGGTTTGGAACGTACCGGCTATGACGAGGTCACCCTGACCTCACTGTCAACCGCCGATTTCAGCAATGTCGAGCCAGTGGTGAACGCCATCATGGACGACAGCGAGAACTCGGGCAACAGTGCGGTTTCAGTGTCGTTGCCCAGCCTTCGGGTCGATGCCTTTGGTGTCGGGATCGCGGCCCAGTTGCAGCGGGGCCGCCGCTCGGGGCTTACCTTCGCCCCTGAAGCGGGCACCTGGCGTATGCGCCAGATCATCAACAAGCTGGTCAGGGAAGAAGATCTTTACCAGGCCGTCGATGCCGCGTTCTCCCAGGGCTGGCAGCGGGTGAAGCTGTACTTTCTGGTCGGGCTGCCATCGGAAACCGACGAGGACACCTTGGGGATCGCCGAGTTGGCCCGCAATTGTGTGGCCATTGGCAAAAAGCACAACAAGCGTGCCAGTGTGACGGTGTCGGTCGGTGGTTTTGTGCCCAAACCGTTCACTCCGTTCCAGTGGTTTGGGCAGAACACCAGCACCGAACTGCAACGCAAGGTGAACCTGGTTCGAGACGCCACCAGAAAGATGAAGAGTGTCAGCTTGAAATGGCATGATCCAAAGGCCACCTTGGTAGAGGGAATCGCCAGCCGAGGTGATCGTCGGATCGGAGCAGTCATCGAACAGGTGTGGCGAAACGGGGGCACCTTCCAGGAGTGGTCGGAGTGTTTCGACCTGGATTTGTGGCTTCAGGCCATGGCCGACAACGGCCTGACGGTCGAGGATTTTGTCTATCGCCATCGCGTCGAGGACGACCACCTGCCGTGGGATCACCTCTCGGCGGGGCTGCACAAGGACTTCCTGTGGCAGGACTGGCAGGACGCCCTGGCCGAGGTTGGGCTGGAGGACTGCCGTTGGACGCCCTGCTACGACTGCGGCGCCTGCACCGGATTTGGTATCGAGCACGTTGTGGCTTCGGCCGTGCCGCCTGCGGGCGGCAGCCAGGGCACCGGTCAGGATCTGACCGTTGGGGGCGCCGTGCCCGTCCAGTTATTGACCACTCGTAGCGTCAACAGCGAAGCCCCTTCCACCACTGCGCCCCCCGTCGATGTTGCGGCAGCCGCGCCGTGAGCGGGGCAGTGGCAACAATTCTGAGAATAAGGTTCTCCAAGGCTGGCCGAGTTCGCTTCGTCAGCCATCGAGATGTGGCCCGCTTGTTTGAGCGGGCCTTGCGAAAGCTTCAACTCCCCGTGGCCTACACGGAGGGCTTCTCACCAAGACCCAAGCTCAGCTTCGGTCTGGCCCTCACGGTTGCGTATGAGTCGGAAGCGGAATACCTCGACGTCGAGCTTTACAAGCCAGTTGACCTCGAGGCACTACCCGCCGCACTCACCGATGCTCTCCCCGAGGGCGTGACGGTACAAGCCGTCATCGGTTTGCAGCGCGGCACACCTTCACTGCAACAAGCCATCGTTTGCTGCGACTGGAGCTTGGAGGTCATTGGAGCCACCGTGACCGATATCTC
>Ga0316190_10002125_pt1 | contig 14371 bp, 20 predicted proteins | sample Eddworburrow2_MG_FD_204929 | JGI IMG/M metagenome (GOLD analysis project Ga0316190, IMG submission 204929) | Coastal sediment microbial communities from Maine, United States - Eddy worm burrow 2 | ecosystem: Environmental > Aquatic > Marine > Coastal > Sediment | place: USA: Maine | collected... | reverse complement strand
GGCCTAGGCCGGTAACTTTCGCAACAAACTCATTGTTGCAAAAGAAAACTTACGCCCAACAAAATTCCTGACAAATAACCTGTCCAGGGCAAAGGCTGCCTTGACAGCCAGGGCACCTCCCCTATTTAGCAACGGAAAGGCATCAGGATTATAATACAGCACGTAGGCGAGCAGACCCGGATATATCTGCTCCACCACCTCAAAGCCGCCTTCGACATAAAGCCTGTTAAGTGCTGCAAGATCGTAAGCCTGCTCCGTTTCCTCATCGAATAATTTATTCCTGTTGTATATATATTCACGAGCCATCCTGAAAGGCGCAAAATTATGCGTTGGTTCAAAATTGATAAAATAACCACCGTCTTTAAGAGTAGCGGCGATTTTTTTCAATACCACATCGGTCTTGTCATACACATGATGAAGGCCACCAATAAGAATTACCAGGTCAAATTTCCCGGCAAACCTTTCTCCATCTATCGACATTACATCCTGCCAAAAAATATTCAGATCCGGCTGCTCATGCTTGACCAGATCTATCAGGGTTTGGCTATAATCAAAGCCGGTATAAACAACATCAAGCTTGGCATAAGATTCCAGTATCGTTTTGCCTTCTGCATAACCACACATGGGCTCAAGCACATTATAGTGTTCCTGCGGCAAACCGGCCCGGGCAAAGAAATACTCCCATATGAACTGCTTAATCAACAAATGACTTGGATGTTTTCGCGCCTGAAAATATTCACTGGAAATACTCTCAAAGTGCTCGCGCTGCTGTTCTGTTTTATTCACTTCAAATCTCCAGCCTGCCTCCCAGACTCATTAACACGATACCAGCCATGATAAACAATGCGCCAAATATCTTGTACATATTCACAGCCTCGTTCAATAAAACCACACCAAACAAGGTCGTGACTATAATCAGGGCACCCGCTGCAACAGGAAACGCGATAGTTAGGGGGGTAATCTTCAGGATATAAAACCAGATAACAAAACCGGAAAAATAACAGGCAAAACCAACAATAAAATCTGCGTCAAAATAATCAGCAGACAACTTTATCTTATACAAACCATAAGCACTGAGCAGCGTATACATCACAAATACCGCAAAAACCTTCATTAATCCAATATCCCTCTGACTATATATCTGGGCCTGGCCTTGGTCTGCGTGTAAATATTGCCAACATATTCACCGATCACACCGATGGACAACATCTGTAATCCGCCGATAAAATAGATTGGCAGGGTTGTTGATGCCCAGCCTGGAACAGTGTCTCCCACCAGCAGGTTTCTCATCAGGATATACAAACCCATCAGGGCGCTGGCACCAAAAATGACGATGCCCAGCAAGGAAATAATTCGTAACGGTGCTACAGAAAAAGAAGAGATGCCATGCAAGGCAAAACTCACCATTTTTCTAAATGTATACTTTGATTCACCGGCCTCACGCTCTTTAACCGAAAAAGTAACATAGTCACGCTGCAAGCCCATGTCGGCAAATACCCCGCGCAGAAAAACATTCGCCTCGCTATATTCACCCAGGACATGCAACGCAACATCACTGGTCAATCTGTAATCGGCGTGATTCCTGATCAGTGGTGTCCCCATATATTCCATCAACTTGTAAAACAATAGTGCAGTCCATTTTTTAAAGATGCCATCAGTCTTCCTGTCTTCTCTGACACCGAAAACTATATCCGCACCCGATTTATACTTATCAATAAACAAGGGAATAGCCGCTTCGTCCTGCTGCAAATCAGCATCGATCGAAATGGCGCAATCCGTATTGCCGGAAACGTGATTAAGGCCAGCAAGCAAGGCCAATTGATGACCATAGTTTCTTGATAACCTGACACCCTTGACCAGGCCACCGCCACTCTCAGAAATAATCTCCCAGGTCCGATCCGTACTGCCATCATCAATAAAATAAATTGCACTATCACCCTGTATTTCACCCTTATCGATCAGCCCGGATAACACCCTTTTCAGTCGCACTATGGTCTCAGCAATCATCTGCTCTTCATTAAAGCAGGGCACAACGAGTGATAATTTCGGGCAACTACGGCTCATAACCCCTCCTCACCATCAATAAAACAATTATTTCTTATCACGATTAAAATGTGGCAATCAGCGGCGTAAACATTAAAAAACTTCAAAAGATTAACCTTATCATTCATAGCAAATCTTGGTATTCGAGATAATAAAAATGCTAGATTTGATGCCCACGCGTTGTTCAAACATTATCGTTTCTAATCTTGCAGGGCCAGCCCAGGCATCTAGGCATTCAAATCAGGAATTAGACGGCTCTCGAGTTTGGCGATCATATCTTTAAGCTGTAATTTGCGTTTTTTCATACGCGACAGGCGTATCTGATCGAGATTGGGATCATCGGCCAGGCGGTCAATCACATCGTCGAGGTCGCGATGCTCGACACGCAGCGTCTCGAGACGGTCGCGCATGGCCGCCTGTTCTTCATCATCTTCATAATCCATCATGGTTCTCCAGCATACACCATTGGTTACTTTTCTGTATATCGGTCTATAGCGCCGCTAGCGCCAGTAATTTGTCATATTCGACTTACACAAGGCAATGATTATAATAACTATTGCGCAAACGGCCCGGATTGGCTAGACTTCGGGTGTTCATATAATCCATGTGGAAATTGTTCTACGGGATTCGTATTACTGGGAGGGATTGCAGATGTTTCCGGGTTTACTTGTACCGATCGTATTGTTCTTTGGTCTGGCTGTTGTTGGCTCAATCATTATGTCAAGTGTAGAGCGTTAAGCCTGAGTCGCAAAGACTGCAAAAGCCCGGGCTTCCCGGGCTTTTTCTTTTAAAACAACCAGTTAAGAATCCCTCATGAACAATATCGCGGATCAGCGTCACCTACTGAAATATCTGCTGACGGCAGCGGCCTTCCTGTTCATCGGCACCGTTCAGGGTGTGGTTCAGGTATTACCGGCCATCCGGGTATGGCTGGATGCAATCGGCAGCCCGATCAGCGGACCCGGCCATATGATCGACCCACTGGCCCATGCCCATATCAATATCGTTGGCGGACTGGTCATGATCGGTATGGCGATGACCTATTATCTATTTGAACAAATCGCCGGGCGGGAAATCCTCTCGCGGCGCTTGTGCAAACACTCCTATGGCTGGTTAACCGCCGGGGTCTGCTGCTTTTACAGCACCCTGCTGTTTTTCGGCATCTGGGAAGGGCAGCTGATGATCGCCGGCGATATGAGCGGCCAGGCCGAGGTTCACCATATCTATGGCCGTGTTATTGCTGTTGCCTCCACCATCATGGGTATGGGTTTCTGGGTGTTTTTTGCCAATATCTTCATTGGTTACCGGACGCTGAAACGTATCGATGCTTGACTGCGGCTGCCCCGAGGCATTTCCTGACTGGCATGATCAGGATATTGATCTGGCTGGCCACCCGATCCACCGGCTGCCAATCCCGATGTTGCTACATATGCCGCTGGCCTATGAACTGTATGTGCAAAAACAGCGTCAGGCCCTCGATAATCTGCAATTGCAGGAACGTTGGCCGGGCCTGCGCCTGACCCGCACCGGTCTACTGCGTGGCAGCCTGACCTGTCTGCTGGAAGATAGTCAGTCCATGTCACGCCATGTCGGCCATCTCCCCCACCCATTTCATATCCGCGGCCGCCTGCATCAGGGCAATGTCAGCACTATCCGTGATTCAGTACGCCAGGTACAGATGAGCCTGCTCGATTCGGGACGTATGCCAAAGGAACTATATCTGTGCCACCTGACCTGCCCGCATTGCAGCGAACAGCGCGGTGGCGACAAAATTCTATTATTGCGGCGCTGGCAAGCCAGCAAGGCCCTGGCTAATAAGCTGAAGAAATAGCGCGCCGATCAAGCTCACTCCAGCAACAGCAACGGAAACTCCAGCACGGTAAATTCCTCGCCCCGTTTAAGCTGCACAAACACACTGCCCTGGCCCGGGCCGACCTTGATAGCCCGCCTGAAGACACCACTATGGCCATCCTGGATTGTTTGATGCCAGTCATCCTTTGCGCTCATACGTAGTGACACAACCATATCGTGACCCGGCAGACCACGTGGAGTGGTTGCTATTACAAGAAACTCGTTCATACCCGGACGCACCCGCAACGGCCGCGTCTCCAGTACAATTTCCAGCCCCTGCCATTGTTGTGGCGGTAAGCGCGGTACATCACTATCACTACAGGCCTGTAGCAACAGGCCAGTCAAAAATAGCAGGACAAGATATTTTCCGCGGCACATATCAAACATGCCACTACTGCTCCTGCTTGTCGCTCGCGCCACCCTGTTGCAGCGTGTCATCGGCAGCTTTTTCATCCGTCTTGTCGGAGTCCAGCTTGCCACCGGCACTGGAGCCGTATAGATTGACCATAAAATAGACAAAGGCTGCCATCACCGCAATATAGATGATCGCCCCGCCAAAACCCCAGTTGAACCAGCTACGCTCATAACCGGGCCGGTCACCCCAGAAGGGAAAACTCAGACCGATCGCCACCAGTAACACTACGAGGATAACGGCAATAAACCATTTCGGCACCCCGCGTTGCGATTCGGGTATCCTGTCAACCAGCTCCCAGTCCTCCAGGCCACGCTTGGCCAGACGCTCTTCTTCAGACTTGTAACCAAAATGATCGCTGCTTTCCTTGCCCCATTCACTATGGGCCACACCTAACTCATCGGCCTGTTGCTGCGGGCTTTTATCTTTGTTGTCACTCATGTCTGACCCCCTGATGCAAAATGATGGACTCGGAAACTGCCCTGCCAACCGCTGTCGGACTGCACTCGAACCAGAAATGGATGCAGTCCTTTAGGTAAGGTTTCACTGAGCTGTAATTCCAGATCTTCACGCCCCGTACTGTTCATCAGCAGTGTTGCCGATGACAGCCGATAACTGGCCGGCGCTAAACCCTCGACACTGATCGTGAATCGAGCTGGCCGATATAATTTGTTGGCAATATTGATACGGTAATCCACCAGCCTGTCACCCTGCAGTGTTTCGGCCCGATAAACCGTAAAATGATGCGGCTGGTAGTTCAGTATACCCCAGGTAAACATGGTCAGGCCGAAAAATGCCAGCAGCAATGCCCATGGTGCACGTGACACTATTGAACCGACATTCTTGCCGGAACGAATGCGGCGGCCATTGTCTTCGCGTCCGGACTCAAAACGTAACAGACTAGCACCGGTTTTACGGGCACCGCGAACCTGATTACAGGCATTGATACACTCACCACAGTTGATACAACTATCAAAGGTATCCGTATGGCGAGGATCGATATCAACAAAACAGGCGGTGACACAGAAATTACAGCGGTCACATTCATCAGGCTGGGAACGATCATGAACCACACGTAATGTTTCACGAGTTTTGAATGAATGTTGCCAGACCCTGTAGATACACATAAAACGACACCAGAAGTGGCGAATAAATGCCACATTCAAAAACATGATCAGGACAAAAATCGTATAAATCCAGTAAAGAGACGGTGCCAGGCGGGCATCATCTCGAAAACTGACAAAAGACCAGACCACATCCGGCGGATAAAAATAAAATAACGGCACCAGCGCCGCCAGCATCGACACCAGCATAAACAAAAGGCCCAACAACAACCAGTTCAGCCCCTTGTTTTTACCTGCCGATACCCGCATAGGTGCGCCATCAAGACTGACCTCGGCACGCTTGCCCAGCCATTTGCGGGTAATCAGATTGGCCCATTCCGCCATGGTGTTCTGCGGACAGGCCCAGCCACAAAAGGCCGTCCCTAGAAGCGAATAGGTAAGAACCAACAGGCAGGAAACAGCCAGCCACAGGCCGACAACAATGTAAAAATCTGAAAACCAGACCTGGCGATCCAGCACAACAAAGGCACCATCAACCGGATCGATCCGGAACAAACCGCTGATCGGGATCACCAGCAACAGCAGGATCGTCGACCATTGCACGGCGCGGCGTTGCCAATGCAAACGCCGGCCAGGCCGGGGGTGTTCAGCGTAAACAGGGATGTCCTGCAAACTGTTGTTACTACTCATAAACGGCTCATCTACTTGCCAGGGACAGCGAAAGAATAATCCAGCACTTGCCAGACCGCTATTATGAAGTATTTAAGCTGCAATGACATGTCTGTATTAGCAGATTTACCATGAACATCCCGGTCAGGTATCAACACCACAGCCGTATATTCATACTGTAGCAGCCGTCAAAATTTCTGCTCACGCACCTCTCTGTCCAAAGGCGTCAATCGGTGTAGCTGCTGCCAGTAGTTTTCAGCCTGTAATTGCTCCCCCCGTTGCCCAGCCAGTTGCCATAAGCGGCGCAGGGTCTCGATATGTTCAGGGTGCACAGCAAGAATAGACTGCAGCGCCTGCTCTTCATCCATACCCTGCTGCACGGCCTGGGGCAGGGTGGCAAGCATGTCGTCAGCCAGGGTCATCGCAGCCCAGCGATCCTTTGGATTGGCATGATGGGCGAAACGTATCAGGCGATTGGCCTCTTTCTGATGGCCCTGCAGGCGGGCTAGCCAACTGCGCAGCGCCAGACCCGTTCCCATATAAGCACGCTCAAAATTACGGAAATTCCTGTCTGCAACACCCAGGTCTAGCGCTGCCTGTTGTGGCGTGGGTCGCTGACGCAACAGCCAGTCCATCACACGGGCGACATCGATATCACCGCGATAGCGGGCCTGCGGTAAACTAAATTCGATCTGTGGCGACCATTCATTTTGTACCACGCCACGACCTGCTTCAGGCCTCCCCCAGTAACGACCCAGCCAGGTCCAGAGCCCTTCACCACCACTGGCTAGCGCCCCCTTCTCAAGCCCCAGGGCCCGGATCAAATTTTGTGTAACGCGGGCCTGAGCATGTTGCTCATGAGCAACACCTCCAACCAAAGCCAGCCGAAAACCATCCACGTATAGCACCATATCGGGAAAAACCTGCTGAAAACTGCGCAGTACAACCCGCAAGGCGGGAACATCAAACTGATTCAACGCCAGCCATTGTACAAATACACCTTGTTCTGCAAGCCGGTTCCGCCCCCGCTCAAACTGCTGCACTGATAACAAGGCACTGCGACCGGCCATATCCGGGTGAAAAACATCACCAATAATGACATCATATTTTTCACGGCTGCTACGCAAAAAATGACGGCCATCGTGGTTAATTACCTGCATCGATTCAAGCACATGACCATTAACACCGGCAAACCAGTCCGCTGCCGCCATTATGGCCCCGCGGGACAATTCCACAGCGGTACGCTTCAGGCCACCAAAGGCCAGTGACCCCGAAGCGGTAATACCGGTACCCAGCCCGAGAAACAACACCGACTCGGGACTACCATGTAAGAGCAGTGGTAATCGGGCCTGATTTTGCTGCAGGGCAACGGCCGCCGGATCGGATGAGGCATCCATACGCTGCAAATCACTCAATAGCAAACGCTGACCATCTGCTTGCTCAACCACATGAGTAATAGATACCGCATCCTCATAACGATAGACATCCTCACTACCGGCCTGCGCCCGCGGTAATAAACTGGCAACTGGTGGAAAATCCCGCACGGGCCAGGCAAACAATAATACCGGTACGATTAACCAGGCCAGACGGCGTTGTGGTTGCCAATACAGTCCGCAAAAAAACAACAACACCACAGCAACAATCATTGTTTGTGTTGTTCCCAGCCATGGCAAAAATATAAAACCGGCCAGCAAGGTTCCCACTGCAGCACCGATGGAGTTGGCGCCATACAGACGAGCTCCACTAACCGCATGGTCGGCACTGGCAACAGGCATCTGCTGTACTAGAATAGGTAACCAGGCACCGAATACAATGGTCACCGGTAACGTTATCAGCATCAACACCCCACCCTGCGATGCTAGTGCTGAGCTTAACGATGAAAACTGTGCCTGTTCGATCCAGGCCGAGATCGGCGCCAGGCCCCACAAACTAGCCGTTGCAAACAAGGCAGCCATACAAGGCAGAATCATCAGCCAGCGCGGCCCGTGTAAATAGCGCCCCAGTAAACTACCCAATCCAATACCGAGCAAAAACACTGCCAAAATTACGCCAAGCACGTATTCGGTACGCAACATGACCATGCCGAACAATCGGGTCCAGCCAATCTCCAGCATCAATGCTGCAGCGCCGATGCCGGCATAACACAGCAACGCCATTGCCCCAGGCAACGGCTCTGCCTTTATATCCTTTTTTGTTTGTGATGCCTCTCCAGCACTGACGACTTCATGATCCAGAACAGAAGCCAGCCACAGCACCACTAATGCGACCACCAAACCAAGCACTGCTATCAGACGAACAGAGATCGTCCAACCAAAACCGGGCAGGAGCAACAGCGGCAACAAAGCGCCAATGGCGCCGCCGCAGGCATTTAAACCATACAGCAAGGGCAATGAACCGTTAAGATGATTAAGGCTACGCAGAACCAACGGAAAGGCCAGCCCCATTGCCAATGCCGGCAATAACATTAACGTCAGCAAGGCCATTCCCTGCAATACAAACCACGCTGTAATTCCGGCATCGGCTGCCAATAATGTTAGCCAATAATCTGTGAACCTGAATAATAGCGGCAAGAACAGCGCATAAATTGCGACCCCACCTTCCAACAAGGCGAAAAGATACAATGGACGGCGACAACGGGCTGCCAGGCCGGCGCCATAAAGGCTTCCCAGGCCCAGACCCAGCATAAAAGCAGCAACGGTAACAACTACACCAAAGATACTGACACCAAACTGTAATGACAGCATGCGCGCCCATAATACCTCATAGGACAGACTGACCACACCAGACAAGGTGTAACACAGCAGCAGGGTAAGATGACGAGTTTTAAACATTATATGAATTTATTGGCAGACCAGGGAATATCCAGCCAGGTGTTTAGTACAGCGCCTTTGCCATACTCATTCAAGGACGGTTTACACCTTCATCAAAAGGGATTAAACCACACAATCGCCGCCACGGCATGGGCTATGGCCAGCGTTACAGAAAAACCAGCCGTTAACATATGCGCGACGAACACCTGCTTGCCATAAATAGCCATCGCAATACCCAGGGCCGCTGTCGTCAACAACAGTATCAATAAAGCTGCACCCATGATAAACAGCCATCGATGTTTTTCCTGATCACTGATCTTGACCGCCTCACCCTCCTCAGCTTGCTGTGCAGCAAAGGCCTCCATGACACTCATATCAGTGTGTGACGCCGGCTCCTGTAAAGGCGATCCCGGCTCTGTCGCCTGCGCACTAAACGACAGTACAAACATCAACAAACCCAGCACTATTCGCAAACTAGTCATCACTGGTCTTAGTGGACTCGCCATACGATTGTTCATGTCTATGACCACCACTGTTGTCGTCGCCTGACGTATCATTGGTCTTACGACCGGCAAAGCGCCAGTACAGGATTGCCATCAGGATAAATGGGGAAAGAACTATAGGCAGCAGAAACAGGAAAATGGCCCAGGGAGTATCAATCGTTACATGAAGATAACGATAACTGTCCACCGCCAACACATCGGTGCTCCCGATACTAAACAGTACTACTATTATTAGTTGCTGTAATCGGCTCATTTTATTCAATTCACCTGTTCTAAATCGGCAGCACAACGGAAGCCAAAAAAGTCTGATGCATAATTAGGCCAGGAAAAATTCCTATGATAATTCGCCGTTGAAAATGGGTCACTCTTCCATGAACCACCACGCAAAACCTTATATTTTTCATCAACAGCTACCAGATCAACTACTTTCATAGCCTGATCCTGTGGCGTGTTGGCTACGGCAATCTTGCCCTTAAAAACTTCAGCGGCAGCATCGGTACCCTGATAGGCCGCAAAATCATCCGCGGTCCATTCGCTGACATTTCCAGCCATATCCATCACACCGTAGGGACTTGCACCTTCAGTAAAACGCAGCACCGACGTCGTCGAACCAATACTGTAATAGGTATTGAGTCGTTTTATGTCCATTTGATCGCCCCATGGCCAGCGTATTCCGTGTTCACCACGCGCAGCCTTTTCCCACTCCTGTTCTGTTGGGAGACGTTTACCAGCCCACTCAGCATAACTGGCCGCATCATACCATGAAACCATAGTAACCGGATGCAACTCCAGCCCGGCTGGAACTTTACCATCCTCCCAGTGCAAAGGCGGGCGATGTTTGGTAGCTGTCACAAAACGGGCATACTGGGCATTGGTCACCGGATATTTATCAATTCTAAAACCTGACAAATTGACGCTATGACGGGGGCGGTCATAGGCATCACTGCGTTTGCGGTCTGTCCCCATGTAAAATCTGCCCGCAGGCACAGCAATCATCGTATTTACTTCTGCCCACTGCTCAGCGCTTAACAAGGCCTCAACTTCAGCATTATTATAGGTACTGGTTTCAACCAGCTGATATTCATTCTCTCTATGCAACATTACATCTTCACCGGCAGCGCGTAGATGCGATGACATCTCATTTAGATCATAGGATGCACGGTCGCGCATATCGGTCATTCTGTTTGCACCGAGCTTTAGCACATGCACCGTACCACCAATCATAGCCAGCGCTACGCAGGTTACAAGGGTGGCAGACAGGTATCTTTTGCGTCGCTGGCGTTCAGCCCTACTGGGTGCTGTGATACTCCGTTTCATAAAATATTACTGGTGTTGCTCAGGCTGTTTGTCTTCATCCTTACTCTTATAGACCATCTCTCTCGGCAAACGACCATAAGTCTTCTTAACCATGATTTCACCTGCAACCCCGCCAAAGGCTGCTGATTCAATCGCCAATATTACAAAAAACCCCCACCAGCCCATCGGCATCAAAGAAGCGCCATCAGGAACACTCGTGAAATACATAAAATTATAATAGCTAAACAACCTGACAAAGAGCGGCGGAAAATAACACAACCATTTTCCACCCAGGCCAAAAATCATTCCGACAACCAGGCCGGCAATCAAGGGCACGACAAACAGATCCAGGAACCAGAGAAAATTAAACGTCTCCAAACCCCAAAATAGCTCCAGGTCTACACCCAGCAATTTATCACCAATAACATTAACAGCGCATCCCGCCAGCAATGCCAGAGCACCTCGTGCAATTCTGGGTTTTTGTAACTTCAACAGTCTTCCCCTGTTAGTTTTCGGCACTCTGCTGCCCGGGCCTCTTCAAGATACCAGTCTTTAACCTTTAGGCTACTTATATAATCTGCCAGCAACCCCCGCTCTTCATCACTCAAGTGCGCAAATGAAGGCATCTGGTATTCCTTTTTAAGTCTTGATGGAATAATTGCCTGTGGGTTTTCTGATGAAAAATATGTATAGAGCCAGTCACGATCCCTCAATGACCCCATGCCATCAAGCGCCGGTGCCGGCACGTTCCGCATGATATCTCTCACCGACCACAAACTGTGGCAGCGTTTACAGGCGAGGCGTTTGTACAGCATACCACCACTTTGCTGCAGCTCTTTACTCGCTGATGTGTAAAATGGCAACTCCCGCTCCTGCGTGCTTACCTCCGCCTGGCGAAAAGCGTTAAAAACCATCATTACAATTATAAATCCGGCAATACCCAACAGCAGGTTTTTTTCTCCGCGCTTCATACCTTATGCGACTTTTGCTCTTCCTTTTCCTTGATTAGCTCGGCGCGCCGCTGTTCCTGCTGCTTATTTACCGCCTGACTCTTGGCGAATTCCTCGCTCGTCATTTTATCCTTATCATCCTCATCAAACACAAGGTATTTAATATCTTCATCAAACTGCTCATTTTTATGTGCCCAGCGAATACCGATAATAGCTGCGACGATAATCAATCCACCGGCAACCATCCACACATAAATTGACCAGCCATCAGGTAATGATTGTAGATATTCTGTCATTTGTAACCCCTCCTAATACAATCTGCCTTGCAATAATTGCATGGCACCAAATGAGACTGCTGCAACGACACCCAGTATAATGCACACCAGCATAACTTTCTCGCCTGTCTTCAGCCTCTCTGTCGCCTTCTTGCTGACTACCATCTGCACAACAATGCCCAGAAAAACAGCCACACCTATCAGCATAAAAATAAATATCCCTACACTGAACTCCTGGCTCCGCATCCCTTCAATTGTCCAGTAATCCACATCTTGCTGATTATCTGCCAGCACCATTCTAATAGGCCCCAGCCACAACCAGACCATGCCTGTGAGTTGTTTTACTATCCTGATGAGCATCTCTACCTACACTGGAAATAATTTCTGTAATTATAAAGCAACAATGCCGCTCTAATGAGCGGCATTGTTGCTGTTACTGTAAATCGCCGTTTAACTGTTAATTGGCGGCTTATCTTTGTCGTAGTTATCCACAAAAAAACTGTAGATAAAAGGCGCTACGAAAACTATGATAATTGGCAGCAACAATATCAGCGGTGGATTATCAATATCAATCATTATACACCTTCCTTAATTAGTGAGCTTTAGAGTGATCCGGCTGCCATTCATGATTTGGCAGTCGTTTGATCGCAATCATGACAGCAATACAGAAGTAGGCGACATAAAAGATATCAATCGTATAACCCTTATCCCACCATGGCTGCTTGCGTTCCTTGGTGCCATCAGCCTTGATATTGCCTTCGAAGTTAGCCAGCACAACCTTTTCACCAATTACAGTGTACTCTTCAAGGTCGGCACCAGCCTTCTGCAATTCAACTACCTTGTCCTGGATCAGGCGCAGATCATCCATTTCTAGTGGATGGCGATCCTGCAGTGCTTCATATTGCGAACCACTGGCCTTTACCTTCTTGACAATGTAGTCCATCTTGCCGGCATCATCCTGGATCGCCTGCACCTCTGATGTATCCATCAGGGCTATATATTCAGCATATATTGCCGCTGTTGGGCGTTGCCCCCATAAAGGTGCTGTAATCAGAAATGCCGTTATGATGGTTAGTACCAGTAAAACTACAACCGGCTGTGGTAGTCGGTTATTGTCTTCCATGATACCGCCAAGGCTTTCACCTTCCCAGGTTTCTCTTGCCTTCGTATTTTGGTCCTCAGTCGTCAAGCTGTGCAGAGGATTATCAAATTTCCAAGCCATTTTCGTACTCCCCTCTTACTTCAAACTAAGGATAAAATCTAGCAGGTAACGTGCTTCACTGTCACTTGCCGGTTCAGGTACCTCAGGCGCATAGATTCGTGTGCCATGAGAATATTCATCATACTCTTGACGCCATTTGTCGTAGTCGATCTTGTTACCCTTGGCATCAACGTCACCCCACAGATAATCGTAGCGCGGCATAATAGAATGCGGCTGTACCAGACGAGGATTGAAGAAGTGCATTACCATCCATTCTCTGGAGGAGTTACGTGAACCAACATGCAACAGGTCAGGTGCCTTACGGTCCGAACCAAATGCTGTGGGTGATTCACTGTTGTAGTCACCCAGGCGTGGTGGTACACCAAATACCTGCCAGTCCTGCGTCTCTTCGGGTAACAGCGTATGACACCACCAGCAACCCTCACGTACAAACATGATCTTGCCCGCACCAACATATGAAGTGTTGGCATCACCACCCGTTTTCAGTACAGCATCGGGTGCCCAGCTTTTGGTTGCGGTTGCGTTTTCGATATATGTAACCGTCTTACCATTGAAGCGACCTTCAGAAACAATGAATACTGCTCCATTGTCTTCGTTAGCCTCACCAATACGACCCTTGTTTAGACTCAGGTCTTCAACACCTTTACCCAGGATGCGCGGATGTCTTATGGAGCTGGTGAACGGAACACCAGCCTGATAGACATATGCGTATACTGGCTCGATCTTCTGGCCGGTACGAGGATCCTTCTTCAGCAGTACAGTCTCGGGTTTACCCCAACCCTGCAGAAATGGATCTTCGTAACTAAAGCCACCGATTCGACCATAAGACAAACCTTTACGCAGTCCTACCTCTGTCGAAGCCACCTCGACGATGTTCAGGCTTGGCATATACAGAGTGATCATCATTGATCCTCCAAGCGCCAGACCGAACAAGCGTGCACCTATTTTATATTCTCTAAAAGCCACGTTTGTATTCCTCCCTCAATTCACCAGGATATTAGCGCTCGTATGCCAGCTCATGCGGCAAACGACCTTCAGGAATCTTCGTTCCTTCACGTGCAGTCATCCACATGTTGTACAGCCAGACACAGTTACCAGTAAAGACCATTGTTCCACCTACCCAACGCGCGATCATATACGGATGCTCCGCAATCACAACATCGATGTAAGGAACTTCATAGATCTTGCCTGCACCCTGGATCAAGCCAGCGATTGTCATCGAGATCCAGTAGATCGCAAAGCCAATCAGCAGGAACCAGAAGTGGAAGTTCGCCAG
>Ga0316190_10002124_pt1 | contig 14374 bp, 10 predicted proteins | sample Eddworburrow2_MG_FD_204929 | JGI IMG/M metagenome (GOLD analysis project Ga0316190, IMG submission 204929) | Coastal sediment microbial communities from Maine, United States - Eddy worm burrow 2 | ecosystem: Environmental > Aquatic > Marine > Coastal > Sediment | place: USA: Maine | collected... | reverse complement strand
GGGCAAATTGTTTCGGGTACCCGCAAAGGGCATTTATCCGCAGCGCAATTGTTCGTTCATGAAGGATAGACATCATATTAAGGTCATGAATGCGGACGAAGCGTCGAACGTCCCGGGGGGCTTTATACCGAGACGGACGCTCAGATAGGAACAAGGGCTTGGAACCGCCAGGCCTCTTTGTCGGCAAATCTTTAATCGATATCGACCGAGATCTTTTTCGGTTTTTCTTTCCCGGATCTGGGAACTTCTACTGTTAGGACGCCGTCTTTAAAGGATGCTTTGATGAGGCCCGCTTTTATCGGATCCTGGAGTGAGAGGGATCGGTAAAATTTTCCAAAACTTCTTTCCTTGCGATAATAATGCTCATCTTTGATTTTCGGATCCAGAAGCCGTTCCCCTTTAAGGGTTAGCACGTTATCTTTGATTTCAACGGATACATCCTCTTTGTTAATGCCGGGAAGCTCAATTTTTAAAACAATACCGTCGGTTGTTTCGTAAATATCAACCGGAGGACTCCAGTCATACTGGCTGGCCTCATCATCCATATCGCGTGAGCGGCCAAATGACTCGTTAAATATTCGATTGATCCGGTCTTGCAAGGCGGCTACATCTCGAAATGGATCCCATTTTACAATTGCCATGGTCGAACCTCCTTGATATAAAAATTGATTTCGTTTGTCGTTTGAATTTTAACCACACAGTCAATTTTGTCAAGGTTTACAAAATGCCGAATCAGTGTTATTTTGATCTGGAATTTATAGAAGAGAAACAAATAATTAGCATAAACTTTAGGAGCCGGAGATGGAATTTATCAAAATTAGAATTGCCGAAGATTTTGGTCATCTGGGTTCTGACCTTGAAAAAACGATTGAAGATATGTTTCGCTCGATGAGTCCGGCCTTTTCGCTTGCCGATCGCGCCTGGAAACCGCCGATGGACATGAACGAAACGCCGGATGAGATCGTTATCGTTGCCGAGATTGCCGGAGTGGATAAGGATGATCTGGAAGTTGAAATCAGCAGCAAAGCCGTTAGAATCCAGGGTAGCCGGATAGCCCGCCATTGCACTGACGACGCCACGTACCGGCTCGCCGAAATTCAATACGGCCGCTTCGAAAGAATTCTTTATCTTCCTGCGCCCATTGATCCTGAAGTTGTATCTGCCGGTTACACAAACGGCTTGCTCGAAGTCCGACTGGCAAAAATGCCGATTGAAAAATCCCATAAGATACCGATATCAGAAGAATAAATCGAAGAATATAAATGGTTTTTTTATTTCGATATTCATACTTTTTCGATCATAACACGAACGCGCCTTACCCATACCAGTAAAAACCACAAAGACACAAGGGGCACAAAGAATAACACTTAAAAAGGACTTAAGACACTTTGTGAACTTTGTGCCTTCGTGGTGAAAAAAGTTTTTTTCAAAAGCGCAAACTGTTTTCTAGTTTTATAAAAATGGAAAATTGGACGACTATTTCTGGAGGTGATAATGACGGACCAACCTGTTCAAAAACCACCGGTTGAGATTGATACCGAAAAAATTCCCGAGCTGCTCCCCATTCTACCCTTGTTTGATGCCGCCCTGTTTCCCAAAATGGTGCTTCCGCTGGTGGTGATGCAGGGCGAGTCGGTGCGCCTGGTGGATGAGGCTATGGCAAAAAACCGGATTATCGGGCTGGTCGTATCCAAAAAACCGGAGGAGGGCCTTAAGCCTGACCGCGAAGATCTGGCTCAGATCGGAACCAGTGCGTTAATCTTGAAAATGGCCAAAACCCAGGACAATCGGACCCAGCTCCTGGTGCAGGGCCTTCACCGCTTCAAAATAAAGTCATGGGAAAACAGCCGGCCCTATCTGCGCGCGCGTATCGAACTGCTGCAAGAAAAAGAAATAAAGGACGATGAAACCGAAGCGCTTATGTCAAACCTGGTCGGGCAATTTATCCGCATCATAGAGCTTTCTCCGGGGCTGCCGCCGGAAATCGGCCAGATGGCAAAATCGATTCCGGAAGCCGGGACCCTGGCGGATATGGTTGCCTCTACGATTAATTCCAACCCGAAAGAAAAGCAAAAAGTTCTTGAGATACAAAATGTGAAGGCGCGTCTCAAAGAAGTGACGCGTCTGGTGAATCATCAGCTCAGTATTCTCGAACTGGGAAGTAAAATTCAGAGCCAGGTCAAGGGAGACATGGATCAGAGTCAAAAGGAATATTATTTACGGCAGCAGCTCAAGGCCATCAAAGAAGAATTAGGCGAAACAGATGAAAGTCAGGTAGAAATTGAAGAATACCGGGCCAAAATTGAGAAAAAAAATCTTCCTCAAGAAGCTCTCAAAGAAGCAGAGCGCGAACTGGACCGTCTGTCACGCATGCATCCATCTTCAGCCGAATATACCGTAGCGTCAACCTATCTGGATTGGATCACCGCCTTGCCCTGGCACGAAAACACCGAGGATAATGTTGATATCAAAAAAGCACAAAAAATCCTGGATGATGATCATTATGGGCTTGAGAAGCCCAAAAAGCGCATCATTGAATATCTGGCGGTCCGCAAATTGAAACCCGAATCAAAAGGGCCGATTTTATGTTTTGCTGGCCCTCCGGGGACCGGAAAGACATCCCTGGGGCAGTCAATCGCGCGTGCACTGGGCCGCAAGTTCCACCGCATTTCCCTGGGCGGCGTCAGAGACGAGGCCGAAATCAGGGGCCACCGGCGCACCTATGTCGGAGCACTCCCCGGACGCATTATTCAGGGCCTGCGGCGGGCTGAATCCAATAATCCGGTCTTTATGCTGGATGAAATTGACAAGGTGGGCAGTGATTTTCGGGGGGACCCGTCTTCCGCACTTCTGGAAGTGCTGGATCCTGAACAGAATTTTTCTTTTAGCGATCATTATCTGGATGTGCCTTTTGATCTCTCCAAAGTCATGTTCATCACAACCGCAAACATCTTAGATACCATACCGCCGGCATTGCGGGACCGCATGGAAGTGTTGATGCTGCACGGATACACTTTGGATGAAAAGCTGAAAATCGCCAACCGCTTCCTCATCCCCCGGCAACGGGATGAACACGGCATTAAGGCCAAACAGATAAAATTTAACCAGAGTGCGGTTAAACAAATTATCACCGGTTACACCCGTGAAGCCGGACTTCGTAATCTGGAACGGGAAATCGCCAACGTTTGTCGCGGTGTGGCCAGCAAGATTGCCGCCGGCAAGGTAAAGTCCGTAACCATCAAAGTAGACGATGTCCACGGGTACCTCGGCCCCATCCGATTTACGTCTGAAACCAAGGCCAGAGTGACCACACCCGGCGTCGCCACCGGACTGGCCTGGACGCCAACCGGCGGCGAACTTTTGTTTATCGAAGCCACCGCGATGAAAGGAAAAAAGGGCCTGACCCTGACCGGGCAGCTGGGGGATGTGATGAAAGAATCGGCAACGGCTGCCTTGAGTTTTATCCGCGCAAATGCAAAAAGATTAAACGTCGATGAAGATTTTTTTGATCATCATGATTTGCATATTCATGTGCCCGCCGGTGCGATACCCAAAGACGGGCCTTCGGCCGGCGTTACCATGCTCACCGCTTTGATCTCGCTGTTGACCGACAAGACCATTCATAAGGATCTGGCCATGACCGGTGAGATTACCTTAAGAGGTCAGGTGTTGCCGGTTGGCGGTGTCAAAGAAAAAGTGCTGGCGGCCCATCGGGCCGGCATCAGGGAAATTATCCTGCCGGAATGGAACCAGAAGGATCTGGAGGATATACCGCCAAAGGTTAAAAAGGAGATTCGCTTTCATTTTGTCGACAAGATGATTAAGGTTCTTGAAATCGCGCTGGATCGTAAACAGCGGCCGGCTCGCAAAAGAAAACGAAAAAAAACATAGCTCATCGTATCAGGATTTTTTACAACGACCTGCTCTTATGGACAACATCACACGTGTGCGCACATTGTTGATCGGTTGCCGTTTCATCTTTATCTTTACGTTGTTTGCTTTATTTATCTACGCGTGTGCGAGCAGCACATCCACTTATTCCCCACCGCCGCCCAGCAAACCCGGCCACCCAAAACCCTATAAAGTACTCGGCAAGTGGTATCAGCCGCTGCCGCATTCCGAAGGTTTTCGCCAGCGCGGACTGGCCTCCTGGTATGGGCGGGATTTTCACGGCAAAAAAACATCAAACGGTGAGATTTACAACATGTATGCCATGACCGCTGCTCACAAAACACTGCCGCTGGGCACTTATGTAAAGGTGCACAACCTGGAAAACAATCGCAGCATTGTCGTCAGAATCAATGATCGCGGTCCCTTTGTGCGCGGCCGGGTCATTGATTTGTCCTACACGGCCGCCAAAGATATCGGGATCGTGGGCCCGGGGACCGCCCGGGTCGAAGTGGTTGCCCTGGGGCGGCGAACGTCAACTTCCGGCGGCACGGCGCCGACTTACACTGCCGAGGATTATTCTCATGGCCAATTCACCTTTCAGGTCGGTGCCTTTTTAGATCGCGGAAATGCCGAAAGGCAAAAACGTGAACTGGCGCAACGGTATAAAAATGCGCACATAGCGGTTTATGACAGAGGAGATAAAATCTTTTATCGGGTCCGGGTCGGCCGATTTACAACGCTGCAAGAGGCCATTCAACAGGAAGAAATTCTGATACAGGACGGATTCCCGGATGCCATTCTGGTTGCCGAATAGCCGGGCCATTAAGAGATGTTTCCCAATTCCATCATTTGTTTAGGAGTTCATTATTTTGCTAAAAAAGGTGGTTTTTCTCGACCGCGACGGCACGATCAATCAGGACTCTGCCGATTATATCAAAGGTTGGCCGGAGTTCACGTTTTTACCCCGCAGTATTGAATCCCTGCGCGATCTGACCGCCGCCGGTTTTATTATTATCGTCATTACCAACCAATCGGCCATTCCCCGCAAGTTAATATCACCGCAGGAACTCGAGAACATTCATTCAAAAATGAAAGCGGCTGTCAAATCACAGGGCGGCAAAATAAGCGATATTTTCTTTTGCCCGCATATGCCCGGCGACGGGTGCGATTGCCGCAAGCCATCACCGGGCCTGATTCTCCAGGCGAAAAAAAAATACGATATCGATCTTTCAACGGCGGCAATGATCGGCGACAGCGCCCGGGACATCGAATGCGCTCATAATGCCGGATGCGGTCGTGCCATTCTGGTGAAAACCGGAAACAGCCGGGAAGCGCAGCAAATTCTGACTGAAAAAGATCTGCACCCCGATTACGTGGCGCTAGATTTATATGATGCCGCCTGCTGGCTGATAGGGGCTTAATTATATAAAAATCATTGCTTTTTGTGTGGCGCTCATCTATAAACAATCGCCATATTCCAAGATATGGCGCCGACGGGTTTGCCATAAGTTACAGCCTTTGAACATCCAATACATATGCCTCTGTTTCGGCAGCGGGCATCAATCTTTTACAAATTCTCTTGTTAATCACCTTTGGTTCTTAGAAGTGGTTTCAAAACCCCATCTAAGGCCCAATGGCTGCGTTGCCCCGCAAGCGGGATTCGCATCTGATTTTATAAATTAGGGTGCAGCACAGACTCCGGTAAATGCTCACATACCCTTGTATGCTGCGCTTTTCCGATCGGCCTGACGCCTTGCCCTTGAACCTGATCTGAAGTTTTGAAACCACTTCTAGATATTCTGCGCTTAAAATTACAGCGGAGAGGTTATGCAGCCGATTGTATCCTCCGGCATACTTTCACCGTGGGAACCGGGCATTTTCAGCCTGGCGATTTATGTGATTCTTATTCTGGTTTTTGTCGCATCTCAGCTGTTCATTGCGGTCTGGCTCGGGGAAAAGAAAAAAACCGTCGAAAAATTAAGACCTTATGAAAGCGGTATTATCCCCACCGGAACCGCCCGCCTGCGTTATCCCGTCCCCTTTTATCTGGTGGCCATCTTTTTTCTCATTTTTGACGTGGAAGGCGCCTTTATTTTTGCCTGGGCCATCGCCCACGGGGAACTGGGCTGGTCGGGATGGATGCAAATTTCATTTTTTATTGTGTTGCTACTGCTGGGCCTTGTTTACATCTGGCGCAAAGGGGGTCTTGATTGGGGGCCGATAGCCCAAAAGGATTAAGCCAGCGTTTGCTGGGCGGAACCGACGCCCTGGTTAACTGGGCGCGCAAATACAGTCTGTGGCCCATGTTTTTCGGGCTCTCATGCTGTTTTGTCGAGGAGGCGACTGCCCTGACGGCGCGCTACGATATGGCGCGTTTCGGAGCGGAGGTCCTGCGCCCCTCACCGCGGCAGGCCGATCTTTTGATTATCTCCGGCACCGTCTTTAAAAAAATTGCACCGGTTGTTTTGCGTCTATACGAGCAGATGGCTGAACCCAAATGGGTGATCTCCATGGGATCCTGCTCCAACTGTGGGGGCATGTATGACGTTTACAGCGTGGTGCAGGGAGTCGATCAGATTTTACCGGTGGATGTTTATATACCGGGCTGTCCGCCCCGGCCGGAGGCCGTTCTGCAGGGGCTTGTGATGCTGCAGAAAAAAATTGAAACTGAAAGCCCCGCCCGTTCTATTTTTCATTTAAAAGGCGGCAGCCAGGGAACTGTCAAACCCATTCTGGTGGAAGGCCGGACCAAATCCCGTGACCCCCGGGGTCCGGGCATGGAAGGCACTGCCATTCGCGGGACCTCGGCTGTGCCGCCAGAATTCCGGGACAGTCGCTCAGATCTCATGTGGACCCCGCCGCCACGGCAAATCGAACTCAATCATTCCGATCAGGACCTGGCCCGGGTCCTGGGCGCGCAATTCGGCGAGGCCGTTGCGCCCGTTGTGCCGATATGCGACATGCTCACATTGCAGGTTGCTGAAAACCGGCTTAAAGATGTGCTGCGTTACCTGAAGACCGAGGCAGCGCCCAAATATCAGCGCCTGGATGATCTGACCGCCATTGACGAATCCGCCCGCCGGCAGCCGCAAAACTATCCGGACTACACCATGGTCTATCATCTGCTGTCCTTTGATTCCGCCAGCCGGCTGCGGCTGAAAGTGCCGTTGCAGGGTCAGGATCCCGTCACCCGAAGCATCACCGATATCTGGCCTTCGGCCAACTGGTATGAACGGGAAGTATTCGATCTGATGGGAATTCGTTTCGAAGGCCACCCGAATCTGTCCCGGATTATCATGCCGCCCGACTGGCAGGGTCATCCTTTGAGAAAAAGCCATCCGGGTAGAGCCACCGAAATGGCGCCTTATACCCGCAAAGAAGCCGAAGCGCTGCAGCCGCTGGACGGCGGCGTTTATGCAAAAACCGCCGCCGCTGAGCAACAATTGATTTTAAATATCGGTCCCCATCATGTCAGCACCCACGGTTTGCTGCGTTACATCGCTTCTCTAAACGGAGAGGAAATCACCGATCTGGACATGGAAATCGGTTATCACCACCGGGCCGTCGAAAAAATCGCAGAACGCCAGACCTGGCACCAGTTTATTCCCTATCTGGCACGGGTCGACTACCTGGCCGGGGCGGCCAATGATCTCCCCTATCTTCTGGCGCTTGAAACCCTGGCTGATATAGACGTCCCGCAGCGCGCTCAGGTGATCCGGGTGATGCTCAGCGAACTCTTTCGCCTGAGCAACCATCTGGTCTGGTTTGCGACCTATGCCCACGACGTCGGGGCCATGACGCCGAATTTCTATACCTTTCGCGAACGGGAAATGATTCTCGATATTGCCGAACTTATCACCGGAGCGCGATTGCACCCCTCCTGGTTCCGGATCGGCGGGGTGGCCGCGGATCTGCCCGAGGGATGGAAAGCGGCCGTCGATGAATTTGTCAAAGTATTCCCGCAGCGCTTGCAGGAATACGAGAATTTGATCCGTGAGAACCCCATATTCAAGGCCCGCACCCAGGGTGTCGGCCGCATTTCTTTGCAAGATGCCATGGACTGGGGAGTGACCGGGCCCAATTTGCGAAGTTGCGGGCTGGAATGGGATTTGCGCAAAAAAATGCCCTATTCGGGATACGAAAATTTTGAGTTTGAAGTTCCCACTGCAACCGGTGGAGACTGTTATGCCCGCTATCTGGTGCGTGTCGAAGAAATGCGACAGAGCCTGCGCATCCTCGACCAGGCGGCCAACAACATGCCCGCCGGCCGTTATGTGACCGATGATTACCGTTATGTGATTCCCAACCGCCAGGACATGCTCAAAGATATCGAAAGTCTGATCCATCACTTTGTCAATGTGACCCGAGGGCCAAGGATTCCCAGGGGAGAGGCCTATACCGCCTGCGAAATACCCAGAGGGGAACAGGGCTATTACGTGGTCAGCGACGGGCTGGGCTATGCCTATCGGGTGCGTATCCGCGGGCCCGGCTTTGCCAATGTCCAGGTCATGCCGCTGATGGCTGTTGGTGAGAGTATCGCGGATTTGATCGCCATCATTGGTTCGGTTGATTATATTTTGCCGGATATAGATCGATAGGGTTCAAGGTTCAGGGTTCAAAGGTTAACTGGCAGAAGACAGACGACAGAGGTCAGATGGCAGATGAGAATCGGAGAGAAGGGCAGCCCTCTGCGGCTGCCAGAAACCAGAACCCCTGAACCCTGAACCTTTGAACCTTGAAATACGAAACCTTATAAAGAGCCAATGTTACCGATCGAACTAAAAGAATCACTGGAAGAGAAAATCGCGCATGCCGATCATCCGCGGGAAATGGTGGTTGACGTCATGCTGGCGCTACAGGAGCACTACGGATTCTTAACGGATGATGCCGTGGAAGCGGTTGCGGCGCTTTTGGGGATGTCGCCTCTGGAAGTGGAGGAACTCGCCACCTTCTATACGTTTATTTATCGTGAGCCGGTTGGAAAATATGTGATTCATGTCTGTGACAGTGTGATTTGCTGGATGGACGGGTTTGAATCCATACAGGATTATCTTTGCCGAAAACTGGACATCGCGGTGGGCGCCACCTCGGCGGATGGACTATTTACGCTGTTGCCGGTCTGCTGTATCGGCTATTGTGATTTGTCGCCGGCAATGCTGATCAACCGCAAGGTTTATGGGCATCTGACACCGCAGAAGATTGATGAGATATTGGAAAAGTTAAGATCGGAAGTTTAACTTAGTTTCGGAACCCGGTATTCGGAAAAAATGTTTTCACCACAAAGACACAAAGAACACAAAGATCGAATTATGTAAAATATCTTTAGAAAAGCGGCCTTTAATTTTATTTCTTTGTGCGCTTCGTGTCCTTTGTGGTTGAGACAATATTTAAAAAAAAAGCCTGAGCTAGAAGCTTATGGAAACGTATCCCCAGGTCTTACTTGAAAACCGCAAACCAGACCGCATTACCACACTGGCAGAATACGAAAAAAGCGGTGGGTATCAGGGCTTGAAAGCAGCTATCTCCGAGCACGGCGAAGCGGGCATCCAGCAGATGATCGAGGATGCCAGCCTGCTGGGGCGCGGCGGCGCAGCCTTTCCGGCGGGTTTAAAACTGAAATCAGTGGCCGCCGACGCGCCGTCTCCGCGCTATATCGTTTGCAATGCCGATGAGATGGAGCCCGGCACCTTTAAAGATCGGGTATTGATCCACGCCAATCCCCACATGATCATCGAAGGTATGATCATTGCCGGGTTTTCGATTAATGCGCAAAAGGGCATTATTTTCATCCGGCCGGAGTACGAAAGCGGCGCCCAAATTTTTGAACGCGAGGTCCAGGCGGCGAAAGCAGCCGGTTACCTGGGTAAAAACATATTGGGAAGTAATTACACCCTGGAAATTGTTGTTCACCGCAGCGGCGGCCGTTACATCTGCGGCGAGGTAACCGCCCAGTTGAATGCATTAATGGGCAAGCGGCCCAATCCCAAACAGCCGCCACCGTATCCAACCGAAAAAGGGATCTGGGGCCTGCCCACGGTGCTCAGCAACGTGGAAACCTTTGCCTGCGTGCCGCACATTATCCGCCAGGGCCCTGACTGGTTCAAAGGCCTGGCCAAAACTGAAACCGGTGCGGGAACCAAAATCTTTTGCGTCAGCGGCAGGGTGAAGCGGCCCGGCTGTTATGAGCTGCCCATGGGCGTTCGGTTAAGTGAAATTATTAATGATTATGCCGGTGGCATGCTGGACGGCTCAGAATACAAGGCCTGTCTGCCCGGAGGCGCTTCAACCGGATTTCTACCCAAAGAACACGTTGACATTGAAATGGATTTTGAATCCCTCAAAAAGGTCGGAAACAGACTGGGTACCGGCGCTATCATGGTATTTGACCATAAAACCTGCCTGGTGGCGGCGACTTTGAATTTAACCGAGTTTTTTACCAGAGAATCCTGCGGCTGGTGCACCCCCTGCCGCGAAGGTCTGCCGTATATCCGTGATTTGCTTTTGCGCCTGGAAAACGGTGAAGGCCGGGAAGATTTTGTCCCTTTGCTGGAAGAAATGGGCAGGCATCTCTGGAGCGCTTACTGTGCGTTCGCACCCGGAGCCGTCGCGCCTTTGCAAAGTTTGTTGACACAATTCCGGGACGAGGTTGAGGTACATATTAGTCAGAAAAAGTGCCCGTTTAAACAATAAATTCGAAACACGAAATCCGAAATACGAAACAAAATCAAAATCCTAAATTCAAATGTTCGAAACGGTTTCGAATTTCGATCATTTGATATTCGGATTTGTTTCGAGTTTCGATATTCGAATTTCGAATTTGATTGTCAGAAGCTATACTAAGCCACAAAGATCCAGGTTCATTTTTAACTAAAATATTGCTCAATAAGAAATTTATCTATGCCTAAACTTATCATCGATGATCGTGAAATCGAAGTTGCACCGGGAACCAAGGTGATCGAAGCTGCGGAAAAGCTGGGAATCATGATTCCGCGGTTCTGTTACCATCCGGCTCTGGGTTCGGTGGGCGCCTGCCGTGTGTGTGCCGTCAAATTTTCGCAGGGCCCGATTAAAGGGGTGCAGATGAGCTGCATGGTGGCTGCCCAGGATGACATGGTGGTGTCCACCACCGACAAAGAAGCGGTCGCTTTCCGCAAATATGTGATTGAATGGCTGATGCTCCATCATCCCCACGATTGTCCGGTGTGCGATGAGGGCGGGCATTGCCTGTTGCAGGATATGACAGTTTCCGGCGGCCACGGCATCCGAAGATACCTGGGGAAGAAGCGCACCTACACCGACCAGTATCTGGGTCCTTTGCTCCAGCACGAAATGAATCGCTGTATTCATTGTTACCGCTGTGCCAGATTTTATCAGGAATTCAGCGGTTATCGGGACCTGGGAGCCATGCAATCCGCCAATCAAACCTATTTTGGGCGTTTTAAAGACGGTATCCTGGAAAGCCCCTTCTCAGGCAATCTGAGCGACATCTGCCCGACCGGCGTTTACACCGATAAGCCCGCCCGGTTTTTTGGCCGACGCTGGGATTATGAACGCAGCCCGTCGCTGTGCATGAACTGTTCCTTGGGTTGTCATACGATTACCAGCAGCCGTTATCGCAAAGTCGTCAGGCAGGAGGCACGGCTCAGTGAATCGGTGAATGGCTATTTCATCTGTGACAGGGGCCGTTATGGATTTTTGTACAATAGCCTGGCGCAACGACCTCGCAGCCCTATTGTCGACGGCCAGACCACATCCGCCGATCAGGCGCTTACGGTTCTAAAACAAAGAGTGGAAAACGTCGTGGACAAGGACGGCCCACAAGTGCTTGCCTGTGCCGGCTCGAGCCGAAACAACCTTGAAACGCTGGCGATGATCAAACGCATGAGCCAAACTAAAAACTGGCAGCCGCCGGCGTACTTTGGAGATACGGCAACCATACAGAAAGTAAAATCCGCCATTTCCAGGCTTGAACCGGATTTGATGGTCTCGTTGCGCGAAATTGAATCAGCCGACTTTATCGCTGTGCTCGGTGCCGATCCGGTTAACGAAGCGCCGATGCTGGCGCTGGCCATGCGGCAGGCGCAGCGCAAGGGTGCAACGGTTGCTGTTTTTGATCCCCGGCCCATTTTTTTGCCGTTTGAATTTAAGCATCTGCCTGCGAATCTAGCTACGATCGATGCTGACCTCGGCGCTGTGATCAAGGCGGCCATCGATCCCGCGACAATAAAAAAACTGGACGGGTCTGCTCATGAATTTTATGGATCCCTTACGACCGCTGAAAAGATTCCGGCTACACGCCAGGCAGAAATTGTCGCGCTGGCCGAAAAACTAAGGGCCAGCCAGCGACCCCTTATTGTTTGCAGCACCGAAACGGTTCGTAGGCAGACCCCTGCGCTGGCAGCCGATTTTGCCCTGCTCATTCAGGCCGCCGGAAAATCTGCCGGTCTGTTTTATTTAATGCCCGGTGCCAATGGGTTTGCGGCGGGGTTGCTTGCGGATGAAAACGTCTCCTTTGAAACGCTTATCTCGGCAATAGAGCAGGGTTCAATCAAGGGACTTATCCTGGTTGAAAGTAATCCTCTCTGGCAATTTCCGGATCGACAACGGCTTGTACAGGCCCTGGAGCAGCTGGAGTTGCTGGTCGTGATGGATTATGTCAATTCTGAATTGGCTCAGAAGGCAGATATTTTTCTGCCGACCACAACGCTTTATGAAACCGGTGGTGTTTACATCAACCAGGAAGGAAGGGCTCAGGCAGTCGGGCCCGCTTATCGGGGCGGCATCCCCATCGCCCAGGCGGGCGACGGAGACCATCCACCCCGGGTCTACGGCACGGGAATCCCGGGTGCTGAGCCACAAGCCGCCTGGCAGGCACTGGCCAGCTTGATGGAGACCGGACAACAAATGACGGCAGAAAATCTGCGGGCGGATATTTGGCAATGGCTGGCCAAAACTGAATCCGGGTTTGAAGCGCTGCCGGGCATTGCGAAAATTCCGCCGGAGGGTGCACGTTTTTTCCAGGCACCGCATCCTGCGGAGCGCTTCGCGCCAGTGCGGCCAAACGGCGCTCCGCATTCCGATGGCCAACTTGAGGTGATGGCTGTTGAACGCATATTTGGTACCGAAGAGCTTTCCGCTTATTCAGCTTGCTTGACCGAACTGGCAAGCACACCGGGCATTTTTATAAACGCAATGGATGCCAGGCAGCTAAACCTGACAGACGGCGATCTGGTCTCCATTGAGCTGAACAGCGGCGCCGTTGAGGCCAGATTACAGGTGGCCGCCAATATGGCGGCCGGCACATTGGTTATTCCGCGCCACAAAGATCTTGATTGGCAAAAAATGGGAACCGGCCAGACATGGGTCCGTAAAGACCAGATACGGAAGCTAGGATAGGCTAATAATTTATTTTCGGAATAATGGAATATTGGGCACAAAAGGATGCATTCAAAATTAAAAAATTTGACGGATTTGATCCGCTAAACCCATTATTCCAACATTCCAAATTTCCAATATTCCAATGGTAAACGGAACGGTTATGGTAACCTGGATTGCTGGATTCATCATTCTGATCGCAAAATTGGGTGTTGTGCTTCTGGTTTTGCTGCTGCTGGCCGCATATCTCGTGTGGCTGGAGCGCAAATTTCTGGCAAGGCTGCAGATTCGTTACGGTCCGAACCGGGCCGGAAAGTTCGGGCTGCTTCAGCCGATTGCGGATACCATTAAGATGCTCACCAAGGAAGATATCGTTCCGGCGGCGGCGGATCGTTTTATTTTTCTGCTGGCACCTGCGGTGGTCGCCACGACGGCCCTGATGATGTTTGCCGTGGTTCCGTTTGGAAGCAGCTTAACCCTTTTTGGGGAAAAAGTGCCGCTCGTTATTTCGGACCTGAACGTGGGGCTCCTTTATGTTTTTGCGCTTTCTTCTTTAGGGGTTTACGGTGTTGCCATGGGTGGCTGGGCCTCAAATTCGAAATACAGCCTGTTGGGCGGTATCCGTGGGGCGGCCCAGATGATCAGCTATGAGCTGGCCCTGGGGCTTTCCCTGGTTCCGATTGTCATGCTGGCGGACTCCTTCAGCATCGTAGAAATTGTCAAGGCCCAGGAGAAATACCCGTTTATTTTGGTCCAGCCGTTTGCGTTTGTGATCTTCATGATAAGTGCCATGGCTGAAAGCAAACGGATTCCGTTTGATATGCCCGAGGCTGAAAACGAGCTGGGGGCCGGCTACCACACCGAATACAGTGGAATACGCTTCGGGCTTTTCTTTCTGGGTGAATATGTGCACTTGCAGGTGCTGGGGGCGCTGGTGGCCGTTCTTTTTCTGGGCGGCTGGCGGGGCCCCATTTTGCCGCCGCCGGTATGGCTTTTGATCAAAATCATTTTTGTGGCGCTGGTGATGATCTGGGTTCGAGGCACCCTGCCGCGGCTGCGTTACGATCAGCTCATGGCGTTGGGATGGAAAATATTAATTCCAGCGGCC
>Ga0316190_10002123_pt1 | contig 14374 bp, 10 predicted proteins | sample Eddworburrow2_MG_FD_204929 | JGI IMG/M metagenome (GOLD analysis project Ga0316190, IMG submission 204929) | Coastal sediment microbial communities from Maine, United States - Eddy worm burrow 2 | ecosystem: Environmental > Aquatic > Marine > Coastal > Sediment | place: USA: Maine | collected... | reverse complement strand
CATGGCGTTTGACCCGCATACCATCGACACGTCACCACTGCCAGGTGCGACTTACACGGCACTGCCCATCGCCGCCAAAAAGGCTGCCGCGTATCGCAAGTGGAATAAAGACCTGTTGCGCTGGGTGCGCCAGACCCGGCCGCTGGTTCTGTTTCGCTCCAAACGTTTTAAATTGACCAGCCAATTGGGAGAAAGCGAAGGCGAATTCCGCGGACGACTGGCACAGGCGGTTCGCGAAAATCGCGATATGGAAGTTGGAAAGCTGCGCAGGAAGTACAGTTCTCGCTTCACCACCCTAAAGGATCGCCTCATGCGATCCCAGCAAGTCATCGCCCGGGAAGCGGAGCAGGCAAAATCCAGGAAAATTCAAACTGTTGTGTCCTTTGGTACCGCCATCCTCGGCGCCTTTTTAGGACGTAAAACGGTGAGTGTCGGCTCGGCCTCGCGCGTGGGAAGCGCTATGAGGTCCGCCAGCCGGATGCAAAAAGAAACAATGGATGTCACCCGTGCCCAGGAAAGATCGGCGGCAATTGAAGCGCAGCTCATCGACCTGGATGCACGCATGCAGGCGGATATCGAAAAAATTGAGTTCTCCTTCGATCCGGAATTCGAGGAACTCGAGGAAATAAGTGTGAAACCCAAAAGCACGGATATCACCCTGGAAGTCTTTGGATTGGCGTGGGTACCCTATCGCAAAAATGCCGCCGGCCAATTGGGTCCGGACTGGAGTTAAACCCAATGTTGGGGCCTCAGTCTGTTTTTCTGATAATATGAGGTAAAGAACGCAGGGTTTCAGCAAATCACAAATACTATTGATTGAAGATTGTCGATTGAATATTGAATATTGAATATTTAAGGTCCGCCTTCGGCGGGATCAATTTTAAAAAAAATCATAGAAAAGGCAGAGCGAAGCGACATCCACAAATCTTCAATCTTCAATTCCAGCTTGGCCGGGTTAGGGTTAAGCTGGATAAATCCGAATCTATGCTAATTGTCCGATTGACTCCAGAAGAAAGGGTATCGATGATGAAACTGAATCAAACATTATATCAACTATTTGAGAGCAAAGCTCAGCAGGTAGTCATTGACACATTATGCCTCGGACTCGGTTATACCGCCGTAACGACATCAGAGGGCGGCATCGGACTGTCTTATACCTACTTTGGTGATAAAAAATCCTGTATTGTTCTAAATGACCGCACCGATTACGAATCACAGCCGGCGTCTCTGCTGCTGGCAAAGATAAAAAACGACAACAGCCTTGAAAGAAGCATGGCTCTGGCAACGATCAACGCGCTCAATTATGACGCTGCGTTGGCGCTACCCGAGGATAGTGATAATAATGTCATGGTCGATGAATTTAAAATCGATAGGGATTCCAAAATAGCCATGGTCGGCTTCTTCGGCCCCTTGGTAAGAAATTTTAAGGAGAAAAAGATTCCCCTGGAGATTTTAGATGAATCCCGGGGTCTGGGTCGCAGGAAAGATTTTTATCATAAACTGGGAAGTTGGGCCAATGTATTGTTGTTGACATCCACTTCGATATTAAACCAAAGCACCGAAGAAATCCTGGCAAATGTCAGCGATAATGTAAAAACCGTGATGCTTGGTCCAAGCACCCCCATGGCGGCAAAAGCATTTGAGCATTTACCGGTGCATATGCTCGCGGGTACTGTGCCGGTCGATAAAGAAAAAACCTTAAAAGCAGTTCGGCATGGTATGGGGACACCGGTCCTCCATAAATTTAGCCGCAAATCGTATTTGTCTTTGTTTTAATGTATAGTACGCCAACTTTGGTTTTTCCTGGAATGCTTTAGGCGTATCGCGAACCTGTCAACAATGATAACGTTAGGTTCAAAAAGTGCGTACCGCTTGAAAGCTGGGATGCTTGAATGTTGATAGGCTGGCAGAGGTGCTTCCCAGCTTCCTAACATCCCAGCTTTCCAGCCCTTAGTGGCGCTGTCTATTTTTGTGGGATACTACGCAGATTTTGTGCCAAGAAAAGCCTATATTGAATCACGCCAATCGTCATTAAAGCCGAAAGCTGCTTTCCTTCTGATCATCTTCACCGCCTTTGTTGACCTCCCAGTTTGTCTTTGCCGGGATTGGTTTCTTTTTTTCCTGCCACGGGTACTGGATGCGGGAATGAAACGATGCTTCAAGGGCATCGACCAGTGCAGTGACAAACTTTGAAAGGTCCCGTGTGGACAGGTCACATTCGGAAAACTGCCCATCGACGATGCGTTTGACCAGGATAAGCCGGACCATTTTTGTAAATTCTTTGCGATTCGGGTCCAGCAAGGACCGGGAAGCAGCCTCTACTGAATCACAGACCATCAACAGGGCTGCTTCAACACTCTGGGGCTTCGGGCCCGGATAGCGGAATTCCTCCTCCCGGATTGTGCTGTTCGGATACGTTTTAGCGGCAATATTGTAAAAATATTCTATCAACTGGGTTCCGTGGTGCTCCAAGATCAGATCCACGACAACCTTGGGCAATCCTGCATCCTGGCCGATTCTCATGCCGCGTCTGACGTGATTCAAGATAATTTTAGCGCTTTCGCGGGGTTCAAGAACGTCATGAGGATTTTCGCTATCAAACTGGTTTTCGATGAAAAATTTTGGATTTATCATTTTACCGACGTCATGATAATAGGCACCAATCCTTAACAATCGCGTATCGGCGCCGATGGCCTCACCCGCCGACTGAGCAAGGTAGGCAACTGCCATACAATGCTGGTAAGTTCCGGGTGCTTTGGCAAGAAGTTCTTTCATGAGCGGCCGATTAAGATCCATATAGCGGTTGAGTTTGAAAGTCGAAGCGGTGTCCCAGCCGAGTTCCAGCAGCGGCAATAGCAAAAGGGCCAATGGCCCCGCGGCCAAGCCCCCGATAACCGCCCAGATGATATCCGATGTCAAGGCCGCATCAACGATAGGCACCAGATTTTCTATTTTTATGGTTTGGGGTGACACAATTTGTGATGAAATAGCTTGCCAGTCCATGGTGAAGACGATGATGCTAAGCGCATTGATAAACCCCACCATCAATGAAGGAACCAGGATTTGCAATCGTTTTCGCAGTCCCGAAGAAACCAGCACTGCCACAAGCCCGCCGAATGTAAAAAAGAGCAGGATTTCATAGGTTGGCCCGGTAAAGAGGCTAACCAGCATGGCGCCTATCATCGTCGTGGCGGTAGCGATATTTTTCCCATGTTTTAAAAAGATGACGAGCATGGGAAGAATACAAATGGGCAGGCCATATATGGGGAATGGGAATAAGGCGAGGTACCCATTGAGGATGAGAACAGTTGTGATCAGCAACGTCAACAAAAAACGGTAGGGCGGTTTATTGCGGGAACCATTCGCCAGAATTTTTGTGAGAAATAGGTTATAAAACACCACTAAAAAAAGAATAGTAAAAAAATTCCAGGGAACATCCCGATAAATTTCGGCGATTTTAAGTTTTTGGTAGGCATCTAGCAGCAGAACATCCTTTTCACTCAAAATCTTGCGAAACGGTATCAGCACATCTCCCTGATTATAGGAAACAACTCTGGAAGGAAATTCGCGGTTGATCTTATCCAAGCGGCGCTCATTTTCTTTATGATCATACTTGAGATTCGGCTGCAATGTGGCCAGGGAAACCCGGACAACCGGATCCAGCACGCGTTTGTCCACCTGCCAGAAAAGTTGTCGAATTTTTTCTTCCAAGAGAAATCGGGCTTTTTCCAGAGTTATAAGGTCATCAACAGGATGCGTGACGGTGCCGTTGGAATTGGGCATCTGGATTTCAATGGATTTTTTCCCAATGAGGCCCTTCTTCCCCATGAGGCCCTGGGGGTCACGCAGTATATTATTTTGCAGGATGGATTCTTCAATGGTAATAATGCCGTCAAACAGGTTTTTCAGGTCACGGTACTGAATAATGCGGATGATATTATCAACAGAAAGCTGCACACCCAATTCTTTTTCCAGTTGTTTTCTGAGATTCTCAACCCCTTTTTGTCTTTTTTTCTTAAAGGCGGTAATGGCCTCAGCAAACTCCTCGAACTTCTGCTTGGAGCCTTCAACCTGCGGCGCCGCATAGCGGTATACGGGAATATAATCTGACAACGCTTTTTTGCGCTTGACATCCAGCGCTGTCTGCTGGTCGAAATTAAAGGCCCGGCGAGAGCGGATAGTCAAATGAATCGCTTGATCCGGCAGAGGCGGCCAAAAATAGAGGTAGATATCAGAAATATAGCACGCCAGGATGGTTATAGTGATAAGAATTATGTTAAGTATCAGTCGCATATGCGATGGCTCATGATTTTGGTTAGTTCATTGCGCTCATTCGGCCAAAATGAAGAATAACGGCATGATACCATCATTCCATGCGGCTTAACAAGAGTGCAGTTCCAGGTTCAAGCCCGCACGGACGGGTCTCCGCCTCGCAGCCTGCGCCTTAGAGAGCGCAGCGGAATGTGGCTATGAATTTGCTTTGACATTCGAAGGGCTTGGTTTTCCATCATCACATCTCGATATGCAAGTATTGGGCCAAGAATAAAAATTTACAAGCAACTGATATTGATGCTAATATTAATCAAAATCTAGCATAGCCGTCATACCCTATTGAGCGAAACGGAATTATAACCAAATAAAAGGTAATATCGACGCCGCTGGATATTTCGTTGCAAATCGTGAAAAACTAAGAAAGTAAATTCAGAACGATTCGCCCAAAATCCAGTATTGTCGCTGCTACCACAGACATTTGTGTTGAATCAGATTTTACGACACGTCGGTAGTTCTGAATTTAGGTTCATCATATAAGGGCAAATAAGCGGAGTCAATCAAATCTGTTTAAAATCAGCGATTCTCAGCAAAAAGCGCATTGCAGCCAAAATACCTCGATAGTCGCGTTTTCAGGATTCATTTCAAAATATTACTGATCAGTTGTTGTGCCGATCTGGATTCCGGCAGGAATGTTAACATCTGTTAAGTTAACACCTGTTACCATTGTTAGCACATGGGTTAACTTTACCCGTCGATTAATACTCTTTTATTAAAGTATATTAGAAACTTAATTCATCTTATTGACATGGCACAGTAATTGCTCAACAGTAATTATCTAGGCAACCGGGAGTTTGTGTTTTCATTTCGATCGGTTAGCTATTTATTGTATCTTCGAAAACGGGTGCATTGTAACTTAGAAGAAGGAGAAATCGCCAAAAAGCATTTTTAACATTAGACCAATGGAGATATCGAATGTCCTTAAGGGTAGATAAACCAATTTCGCGTCGGAATTTCCTCAAGTGGACCGGCGCTGCGACGGCTGCTTCAGTAACCACGGCACAAGCACCGGTGTTGCATGCGCTGGTACCTGATAAAAAAGACGGCGCACCCACTAAAATTGAGAACCGGTTTTCAGTTTGCGACATGTGCTTGAATAAATGCGGCCTTATCGCCCGGGTTGAAGACGGTCTTGTTACAAAATTGGATCCCAATCCGAAATTCCTGAAATCGCGGGGCATGCTGTGTGCCCGCGGCAATGCCGGCATTGATCAGCTATACGATCCTGACCGGCTCAAGTACCCGTTGCTTCGCACAGGAAAACGGGGTGAGGGTAAATGGCAGCGCCTTAGCTGGGATCAGGCCTTGGACCATGCCGCTGAGAAATTCATGAAAATTGCAGAAAAATACACCCGCTGCGGCGTCCTGTTTACCCCCGGATCGGATATGCAGTCGACGTTTGTACGGTGGTTTGCCGAGGTTTTCGGGTCCTACAACGTCACCACCCACGAATCATCATGTCTGCTCAGTCGCAACCGGGCCTATCTGGACACATTCGGTGAAGTGCCTTTCTCCGACATTCTGCACACGAAATACATTATTATGGCCGGCGCCAATCGATTCGAGGCGCTCATTACACCGGACAGCATCGATCTGATGACGGCCAAGAAAAACGGCTGCAAACTGGTCGTACTGGATCCCCGCTATACCAAAACAGCTGCCTTGGCCGACGAATGGTATGCGATTCGACCCGGTACGGACATGGCGTTTTTCCTGGCACTTGCCAATGTCATCATCAGTGAGAAGCTCTATGATGAAGCCTATGCGGCCGATAAGCTATTTGGCTTGGACCGGCTGGGCGATCACGTCAAGCAATACTCTCCTGAATGGGCCCAGGGCGAATGTGAAATCCCGGCCGCGGAAATCCGCCGTATTGCCCGCGAGCTGTCGGCAGCCGCGCCGGCCGCCATTGTTTATCCCGGTCGTCGCACCTCCGACTACGTCAATTCGACCCAGATTCGCAGGGCCATGGCAATCGTCAACGGCTTGCTGGGCAACTGGGATCAACCGGGAGGCTTGCTGGCAGCGCGCAAGGTCGGGTTAAGCGGTCCGGAGCTTCCGGATTCACCGTTTTATGAAGACAATCCGGACGATCGCGCCGATCACGGCCGCGCCCATATGATGTTCGACGAAGAAGGGTCCATTAAACACATGCGGGATGCCATCATCGAACAAAAACCTTACCCGATAAAAGGCTGGCTTGCCTATAAAATCAATCCCCTGCAGTCCGTTGCCAACCGCAACAAGACCCTGCAGATGATCGACAATCTCGACTTCATCCTTACTGTGGATATTGCCATGAGTGACACCGCCTGGATGTCGGATCTGGTTTTGCCGGCACCCAGCTATTTGGAACGTCAGGACCCCGCCTCCGGGCTTCAGGGCTCCTCCGCCTGCGCTTGTGTGGTGACCCGCGACCCGGTGGTTCCGGCGCTTTTCGAGTCAAAGCCGGTGTTCTGGATTCTTAAAGAACTGGCCAAAAGATTGGATTTGGCTGAATATTTTGATTTTACGATTGAGGAATACCGCAAACAGCAGCTTGAAAATCTGTCGGATGGCGAGCGCGCCCTGCGCGAAGACGGCGTGTATTACAACCCCAGCAAGCTTTACGGTGTTTACGAAGGACTGGTTTACAAAACGCTCTCCAAGAAAATCGAACTCTACAACAAACGCTATGACGATATGGGCGTGGATCCGATGCCCATATATCGGGCTCCACGCAGAAAACCTTCCGGAAAATTTCGGATGGTGGTTGGACGCAACGCCTATTTCACCCACTGCACATCGCAAAACAATGCCCTGCTACATCAATTTATGCCCGAAAATACCCTGTGGATGAATCCGAATGCAGCGAAACGACTGGGCATTCGAGACGGTTATAAAGTTGAAATTTCCAGTAAAGCCGGAAAAGGAACATTGAAGGCCAATTTAAAAGAAGGGATCCGGGAAGACACGGTCTATATGCTCAGCGGGTTTGGCGTGCTTTCCAAGGGTCTCACCAATATATACGGCAATGGGGCATGCATGGCGGAAATCCTCGAAGATTATGCCGACGAAATATCCGGCAATATGGCCATGCACGAAACCTTTGTTAAAGTAGCCCGGAAAGGAGCCTGATGAAAACAAAACTCGCCATGGTAATTGATTCATCCACCTGTATCGACTGCAAGGGATGTATGGCGGCATGCAAAGTCGAAAACAAAGTTCCTGCCAATTACTGGCGCAATTGGATCAAGCGGCAGGAGGCGGATTTTACCGTGATGAAAAAGACGGCCGGAAACACGGCTGAGCATTTCCAGCCCGGCAACTGTATGCATTGCGACATACCCACTTGTGTACAAGCCTGCCCCACCGGCGCGACGTATAAGGATGAAAAAGACGGTACCGTCAAAGTCAACGAAAAACTATGTATCGGTTGCGGAAGCTGCATACCGGCCTGTCCGTATGGTGCCCGCTACCGTCACCCGCAAAAGAAAATCGTCGACAAGTGCGACTTTTGCGAACATCGGCGGGATAGAGGTGAACTGCCCGCCTGTGTCGTCACCTGCCCGACCAAGGCCAGGGTTTTTGGAAATATCAAGGATCCCGACAGCGATGCGGCCCGCCTGCTGAAACAGAACAAAACCACACAGGTGATTAATACAGCCTCGAACACCGAACCGAATATCTACTACCTGAATGCCACCGCACCCCTGGACTGGCCGGTGAAAGCCAAGATACCAACGCCCATCCAATTGTGGGGTAAGGTTGCCAAACCTTTAATTTGGGCACTGGTCGGCATCAATGCCCTCGGTGTTCTCGCCATGCTGGGCAAGCAATTTATTATTCCGGATGACGATCATCAGGAAAAAAATCAAAGGGAGGACAGCAATGAAGAGCAGAATGCTTAAGCGACATTCGAAACTATCCATTTTTTTGCACTGGTTTAATGCCGCTAGCTGGATGTTTCTCCTGGCGACCGGTATCGGTCTGATTAAAAATCCTGATCTGCAACCGGTGGGAATGTGGTGGACCAACCTGATGTGGGGACTTTTCGGCAGTGGCGAAAATCTGTTGATGGCCCACGTGACCGGCGGCATTGTATGGGCCGGCGTCTTTCTGATCTACGCCATCGTCGGAATAAAAGAAGTCAGTCAATTTTTTAGAGAAATCTTCAGTTATTCACCAATCCGCGATTTCATGTGGCTGGTAAAAAAAGGAATTCAAATGACGCTGGGGACCCGGGCTTTGGAAAAATTGAGCGCAGTTCTTGAAAAACGCGGTGCAGATCCTGAAATCGCCGCACCCCGGATTCCCGACCAGGGATTTTATAATGTCGGGCAGAAATTGTTTGCCGTACCGTCCGTCTTAGGAGGTATCGTCATTGCCGTCAGCGGCATCATTATGGCGCTTTCAAATGTGTATTTTACAAATACGGGCATCGTCCGCTGGGCAATTCTGATCCATTTTGTCACCGTTGGGCTTGTTTTTGCCGGACTGCTGATCCATATCTACATGGCATCGATTGCCGCCGGTGAGCGTCCGGCCTTCATATCCATGTTTACCGGAAGTGTTCCGGAAGACTACGCCAAACATCACCACCGGTTATGGTATGAGGAAGTTAAAGAACAGTAGGTTAAGCGATTCAACGTTCAGAGTTCTGGGTTTCAGTATTCAAAATTTCCGGCACATCCGGATTTCAGATATCGTTGATTTGTTGATTAGTTGATTGGTTAAATGGTTGTGAATATGGATTTATTCCATATTTGTAAAATAATTGGACACTTCATGTTTCAACAATCGTAGCATTCTGAAATTATGATTTTAATTTCCCTAATCAACCCTTCAACCAGTAAACTATTCAACCAGGTCCAGGTTTAGGTCTTTGCATGATGAAAAAAACCGTTATCCTGTCGTCCATCTTAATTCTGCTCATGCTTGTTGTCACCGGCCCATCATGGAGTCAAGATACGCCTGTTTGGTGGCCGTCGGCGATCGCCGAAGCCCAAAAGGACGGATATGCCCTGACCACGCCCGATGAAATCCAAGCCCTGTATGCATCCAGCGACAACTATTTGATTGTGGATGTCCGACCGGATTATGAATTTAAAGCCGGGCATTTGCCCGGGGCAAAAAATTTCGAAATCGATCTCGGTGACCGGCTTGGATTGAAACCACAAAAAGCGGACGCATTCGAAAAGATCCTGGGTGCGGATAAAAACCGGGTGATTGCAATCTACTGCCGTAGTTTCAGGTGACTGCGCAGCAGTATTGCATCACGCTGGGCCGTGCGCCTGGGTTACACCAACATCCGGCGAATGCCACACGGCTACTTTGGCTGGAAGGCATATATTTCGCCGGGCTCGGATGAAACCGAGGAAACATCGACGTTGACCGAGGGGGATTTTTTCCCGGCCTGCCGTTTGATGCTGCTGGATTATCAAAGGGATCGTGATTATTTGCAAATCAAACATGTTCAAAGAACCTTTACGCTGGAAGACGTTCATAGCGACTACATCTTCATCGAGATTTACAACGAACTGTGTTCGGCCTGTGTCAACGAAGTCAAGACCTACAAAGCGCTCTACCGGATGCTTTTGGAAGATGCATTTCTAAAGGAAAAAGTAAAAATGATGGGAATCGGCGCCGGCAGCAAAAAGCGCAGTGCGGCCAAGTTTCGCAAACAAAAAAACATTTCCTTCCCTCTTTTTGCCGATGAAAAGCGGGAAATATTCGAATGTTTGGGCAAACCGGTCCTGCCGGTGTCCTACCTGGTGCAACGGCAGGCAGGCAAACGCAAAATTCGCCTGATTCAATCCGGCCACATCGGCAATGCCGAAAAATTGCTGGCAGAGATTAGATCAACCGTGGCCGGAAACTGAAATCGACTTTAATATCAGCATTCAATTACCCTCTTTCGGAACGCCATCATGATTCCCCTTGTATGCATCTTTGAGAATCTCAATCGGATGGTATACCTTATACGGCAGCAGTTGTTTGAACTGCAGCCGGCAGCTCAGGCAATCGGTAACCAGCATTGCAGGATCCAATTCCTTAATTTTGGCCATCAATTTGTTTCCCAGATGAATGGATGTATCGTGAAATTCCCGTTTGAAGCCCATAATTCCTCCCATACCGCAACAGTATAAACTGCCGTCCACGGGCTCCAGGTTAACTCCCGGCAGCAAATTCAGCAACTCCTCATAGGGTCGGCCGATATTCTGCTCTCTTAGGTGGCAGGGGGGATAGTATACCATGCGGTCGGACACCTCATCGAAGTCGGTATTAAATTCCCCTGATTGGTGAAGAGCAATTAGATATTCGCCCAGATCGTAGGTGTTTTCTGCTACCAAAATGCGTTTCATGGGATCGATAGACGAAAAATAACCATCGTCTTTGAGAATGCCCTGATACATGTTTCTTTTAAGAAGATCGAACTTTTTGCCGTCCGGATTATCCGATACCCTTGCGGCCGGCATTTTCAGATAGGTTTCATCGGCGCCCACCGATGCCTGATATTGCCGGGAATAATAAGCACCCTCCTTAAGGACATTTTTCCACATAAATCCACAGGTCGGGCAAGAGCAAACGATATCGTACCCGTTCTGAACCGCTTCGGCCAGCCGGTCCATGTTGAAGCCCACAAATTCCAGGGTCAATTGCCGGTCGCCCTCCAGAAGAGCCGGCATGCCGCAACATTTTTGTTCCGGATTAAAGACTTCGATCCCATTGTACTGAAAAACGTCAACAACGGCGCGGGGCACTTCAGGGAAAAGATAATTGGCGGTGCAGCCTGCAAAATAAGCGATTTTGCGGTTCCGGTTCTTTTTAGGCCGGGTATTCCGGTCCTTTTTTTTAGCCCATTGCGGAAAACTCTCTCCGGGAAAGCTTGGTATTTGGCGCGCAGGATGAATGCCGGCGGCCTTTTTTATCAGATCGCCGGTGGCTTTGCCGCGCAAAAGTATATTGGTCAGTTGAGGAAACGCGCCGCACAGCTTTGCCACCCGTTCTACGTCTTCGAGGGTCCGGACCCCGAATTTCAAACCGTCTCGGTCGATGAAGCGGGTCTTGGCCTCAATGATGTTGGCACGTACCGGTGGACACGGACACAGCGCACAGAAATTGCACAAATCCACCAGTTTTCTGAGCTCCGCAGACGTAATTTCTTCGCCGGCTTCGATCTCTTTGTCGTAGAGTCTGTATAATTCCGGAAAGAATAGGCAGTCGGCATCCATCAGAAATCGACAAATATCGCAATCCGCACACTCGTCTACTACTTTTCGGGCTTTCTTCTCCGGTTCAAATTTTTCCATTTTGAAGTTCCTGCTTCGTGCGTTCTATTTATAAGTTATCGCCACGGACTAAAAATCATTCTGAAGCAAAAAAAGTGGCGTCAGAAATCCGGAAACCGGGCCGACAACTACATCCCATCTCGTTAATTGTCTGATGGCATTTTTTTCTGATTCCGCCAATCCCGGTATCACCAAAACCGATCTGTCCATCTTTTCAGTAATCGTGTTTTCTTGCATGGCTTTCCAAATTTCAATCGCTTTGAACATTCGTTCATGTACAGCGTTGTCAACCGAATAGCCGTGGGTTTGGGTAGGCAAGAAGAAGGCTTTCGTGCCGGTTTTTTCAAGGATTTCTTTCATAATCCGGACGGTTTCACGAAAATTACACGTAATCAAAAGCGGAGCGCTCTTTCCAGGATTATTCACTTCGAGAAGCTCACAAGGCTCTTGCTCCATCATGAGGTTGTACGGGATAGGATCTTTTTCCAATTTAACAATCGATCTCAGCACGTTGCCAAATTCTTGATTCAGTTCCGGACATTTCTGAGGGCTGGTCTTGTTTTCCAGCACGGCATCCCCAAATTCAATACAACTTGGAAATCCGCAATCCCCGCAGTCTAAATCTGGTAAAAATTCAGCGAGATCATCCTCGGTTGGGGGATAAATTTCCGCCATTTCCTGTTCAACTACCATGATCCACCTCCTTTTCTTAATTAATGAACCGAATGTTCAAATTGTATTGAGATTTAATATCTTATTCACCGCAGAGGCGCAAAGTGCGCAGAGAAAAGGTATTTTATGTTTGCCGTTGAGAGGACGACAAACATCAAGGACAATCCGTCTCAAATGAATGAAAATGGTATGCTACACTGTTGCCCGAAGGGCGTGTTTTTTTAACTTTCTGGAGGCCAGCCTTAAAGCCTTAATATTTGAAGGTCATCCCGCAACTGCGGGGCCTCTCAGCAGAAAGTTAAAAGAAAAGTTCCTCTGCGATCTCTCCGACTCGAGCGAAACGGGCGGTGAATTCATGTCTAATGATATTTACTTGGCTTAGTATAAGATTGGGAGATTGCCCTCGCCCCCTTCAAGAGGGGTTCTATGGCATCCCGCTTTGCAGGAGAAGTTCTCACTGGACCGGGTTGATTCATGTTGAATTCTACCCGGTCGTTGGTTGTTCGGCCGCAGCGCTCGATTCTGCCGTTTTAAACCAGTGGGTGGTTTTCAGGCAGATCTTGACCAGCATCAGCATCACCGGGACCTCAATCAAAACTCCCCCCACGGTTGCCAGAGCCGCTCCCGATGAGAGACCGAAGAGCATCGTAGAGGTCGCAATGGCCACTTCAAAATGGTTGGAAGCCCCGATCATAGCTGCCGGGGCGGCATCGATGTAGCGCAGTTTCAGCAGACGCGCCAGTCCATAGCCCAACCAGAAGATCAGTATGGTCTGAATAAAGAGCGGAATAGCGATCCACAGAATAGTCAGCGGATTGCCGATGATGACCTCGCCTTTAAATGAAAATAGCAACACCAGGGTGATGAGCAAGGCGATGATCGTAATCGGCGTCAGAACGTGTAAAAACGTTTCTTTGAACCAGGTCTCGCCTTTGACGGCTATTATCCACCTGCGGGAAAGATAACCTGCCACCAAGGGCAGGGCTACGTAAATACCGATGGACAGCAGCAATGCCTGCCAGGGCACCGGCAGGCGCCCCACTCCCAGCAGAAATCCGCCCAGGACCCCATAGAGCAACAGCATGGTCAGGGAGTTTATGGCCACCATCACCAGTGTCAATCCATCATTGCCGCGGGACAGGTAGCCCCACACCAGTACCATGGCCGTGCAGGGCGCTATCCCCAAAAGGATGCAGCCGGCCAGATAACTGCGCCACAAAGGCACTTCCAGCATTTTAATGCCATCAGCCATCACCACCGTTCCGGCACCGTGGGTATCGCCCACCGGCAAGTCCAGCCCAAAAGGCATCTTGATCAAATCCACGGCGTCGGGACCGATGAACTGATAAAACAGCGTGCCAAGAAAAAAGATGGCGATCCCATACATGGTAAATGGTTTGACAGCCCAATTGAGAAACAGGGTCAGGAACACCGGTTTACCGCTTTTGCCGGCCTTGATGACTTCACTGAAATTGATTTTGGCCATAATCGGATACATCATGAAAAACAGGCAGACGGCAATCGGCAGAGACACCACCGGCGCCCCCTTGACATAGATGGCCAGTCCATCGAGATATTGCGCCAGGCCCGGAGCAATTTTCCCGAGCAGGATACCCGCCACAATGCACAGCACCACCCATAATGAGAGAAAACGTTCAAAAACACTGGTCATTTTACGGTCATTGTTCTGGATAGATTCATTGCTCATGGCAGTTGCTCCTGTTGGTTCATACATACACATATATACTAAGGTTGAGCGGTTCAGGGTTCAAGGTTCCGGGTTGAAAAGCTCCCAACCCGCTCCTATCAAAGGAATTCAGCCTTTATGTGTTTATAACGCCTTTTCACCCAATGGGTAAAGTTGGATATTTCGAATCATGATCAATATAATAATCAGTTTCAAACAGTTGTAACCTTTGAACCGTGAACCCTGAACCTGGAACCGATCAGTTTAGGATAAATACTTACATTGACACCTACATTTTGATTGTGTAGGGTACCCGCAATTTACCGTACCGGATAGATCTATATATCAAACGCGTGCTCTACCGCAATTGTTTTGATATTTATCAGCCGCGCACCCCAAAGGCAAGTGGCGGTTT
>Ga0316190_10002122_pt1 | contig 14374 bp, 11 predicted proteins | sample Eddworburrow2_MG_FD_204929 | JGI IMG/M metagenome (GOLD analysis project Ga0316190, IMG submission 204929) | Coastal sediment microbial communities from Maine, United States - Eddy worm burrow 2 | ecosystem: Environmental > Aquatic > Marine > Coastal > Sediment | place: USA: Maine | collected... | reverse complement strand
GAGATGTACGATCTGGACGAAGTGCAGCAGGGTTTCGTTAATAGCCAAGGCGAGATTCGCGACACTTACCTGTTGGTAGAAGGGATACATTGCGCCGCCTGTGTGTGGTTGATCGAGCGCGGTATGATGCGCATCCCGGGAGTGTTGGCGGCGAATGTAAACCTCGCAGGCAAGCGTCTGCACCTGCGTTGGGACAATCAGGGCACTAAGCTTTCTTTCCTGATTCAACAGTTGTCAAAGATCGGTTATGCCGGTGTTCCATACGACCCAGAAGCGGCAGAAGGCTCAATGAAAAAAGCCAACCGCGCCATGCTGTTCCGCCTGTTCTTCTCTGGATTCGCCATGATGAATCTGGGTTTGATATCAATTGCGCTATATAGCGGTGCAGACGATGGCCAATTCCGAGATTTTTTCCACTGGATGGGCTGTGCACTTGCGACCCCGACACTGCTGTATGCCGGATATCCTTTCTACAGGGGTGCTTGGAGTGGGCTACGTCATGCTCGCATGAATATGGATTTGCCGATCACCATCGGCTTGCTGGTTACCTATACTTATTCTCTTTATGTGACTTTAAGTGGTGGCGAAGTTGGGGAAGTATATTTTGATACTGTCACCAATCTGATTTTCGTCATCCTGATAGGGCGCTATCTGGAGGGAATGTTCCGACATCAAGCGGTGACGGCAACAAATCGCTTGATGGATCTGCAGCCACGAGTAGCGACGGTATTGCGCGACGGGATAGAGAAGATTATTTCTGTTCGTGCTGTACAGGTGGGGGATCGTGTGATGGTTAAGCCAGGCAGCAAAATTCCTATGGACGGATTGGTATGCGAAGGAAGAAGTTCTGTAGATGAATCCATGCTGAGCGGTGAATCCGAGCCTGTTAAAAAGCAGGTGGGAGATCATGTTACAGCCGGTACGCTGAATGCTAGCGGTGCCTTGGTAATGGAAGTGCTCGCCGCATCACAGGACTCCATGCTGTCAAAGATCATTCGACTGGTGGAGGAGGCACAATCCTCGAAAGCACCTATTCAGCGCTTGGCAGATAGCATAGTGCCGTGGTTTGTGCTGGTTACTCTAGTTTGTGCGGGCATCACATTCTATATTTGGGCAGAGAATTTCGAACTTGCCCTAATGGCTGCCACCTCTGTTCTGATTATTACCTGTCCATGTGCGCTTGGAATGGCCACGCCTATGTCGATTGCCGTAGCTTCCGGTTTGGGCGCCAAGCATGGCATCTTGGTCAAGAATGGCGTGGTATTGGAGACTTTATCCAAGGTTTCACATTTCGTGTTTGACAAGACAGGCACTCTAACAGAAGGCAAGATGAATGTTGAACAAGTGATTTTGGCTTCAGATCAGGATGAGTTGAACCTGCTTGCTTTGGCCGCAGGAGTAGAGCGATTTTCCGAACACAGCGTGGCGCAGGCTATAGTCAGAAAAGCCAAAGAACAACAGTTGCAATATCAAAATATGTCAGTAAGTGATTTTCACGCTTCGGCCGGCGCCGGTGTGGAGGCGGAGGTGGATGGTAAGAAAGTGCTGTTGGGTACAGCAGAATGGTTATCCATGCAAAAAATATTGTTGCAAGATAATTTGCTCAAAAGGCAGGCGGATTTAGGTGCTAGCGCGAAAACATGTGTGCATTTGGCAGTCGAAGGGCAACATGTCGCTGTTTTGGTGTTGGCGGATACACTTCGCAAAGAAGCGCAAGGGTTGGTCAATACATTACGCGCAGCGGGTATCAGTATGACTTTATTGAGTGGAGATCGTAAGCCGGTCGCCGAGGAGATCGCGCGTCAACTGGGGGGTATGAATGTTATCGCGGAAGTATTGCCACATGACAAGGATATAGTTATTCAACAGTTACAGCAGCGCGGTGAGCTTGTGGCTATGGTTGGCGATGGAATCAACGATGCGCCGGCATTAATTCGTGCAGATGTGGGTATTGCCTTGGGTTCTGGTACGGATGTTTCTGTCGAAAGCGCGGATATCGTACTGATGCAAAACGAGTTGGATAAAGTGCGGTTGGCGACACTATTGTCGCGGCGTACACTACGTACTATCAAACAAAATATCGGTCTGTCATTCGTGTATAACATTATTATGGTACCACTAGCGATGATGGCACACGTAACACCGTTAGTTGCAGCAATCACCATGCCGATCAGTTCATTGTTGGTGATTGGCAATGCAGCGCGGATTCGTAATTTGTTTAAAGGATAGCTTTATGGAAGTGATCTACAGTCTTATACCTGGTATGACATTCTTGGGTTTGGTGTTCGTCGCCATCCTCATTTGGGCGGTGAAAAAGGGGCAGTATGAAGATATGGAAGGTAATGCGAGCCGTATCTTGCTGGATGATGATGAAGATGCAATGCTGTACGACCATCCAGAAAAACAGGTGAAAAAAGATCCGGATCCTTCCGGATCAGAGTAATTGATTACTATTCGATAATTTCGCCCATTTCCATTAACGGCGCCCGTAATAATTCAAAGTTTTTGGGTGGAAGAAATTGCATCAACGGCTTCTCGTCTCCGCCCATTACAACATCAAGGCCCTTCTTGGGATAAAGCCAGTGAATAACGCCACTTTTGGATTCACGCACACGCTGTGCCGGCTCACCGAAACGTTTAGCGATAATAGACTCATCCAGACGCGAATTTGGTAAATAGGTCAGGCTGCCAATCGGGACGCTGCGAACCCGAGCTAGATCATCAAATGTAAGAGTGATGCGCTTGCCGCTGGGGGTACTGTTTATGCGAAGACCACGCTCGTACATCCCTTGTAATTCTTCAGTTGGCACCGCGATGTTCATGACGATTTTTGCTTTCAGGCCATTGAAGTTCACTTCTTGAAAGAATGCTTCGACGCTTAAATTGCCGTTTGTAGGCTTGAATAAGCTAATCTGTAGTTCAGCTTCATTTTTAAATAATTCTGTAGTTTCATCAAGTGTGGTTTGTCCCAAAGTGATATTGCCAAAAATTCGGGTGGTGTCAGGGGTGGGGTGAGTGATATTCCATGGCAAGGTATCAGGTGTATGGATGGCGTTATCAGGAGCCTGAAGAAGGATAAATATTGATGTGATGGCGAGCACAATCACACCCAAAATGATTTTTTTATCCATGTGTTATTCGTTTTCCTTGGGATATGGATGATTTGTAATGGCCCCCTTAGGAACTTTGCCAGTTCTTGCCTGATGCTCAGCATCAAATTCAATGACTATGAGACCCAATACAGCGACCATGAATGGTAAAAGACCAAAGCCACCAGTGAGCGCCCATGTGGCAACTTCTTTCATACCCATTGCTTTGCCGCCATAGAAAAGAGTCAGGCTGAGCGTACCTAATGCAAGAAACATATACAGAAACAGCCGCGCGCGTTTGGCCGCGAATTGCCAGTGGCAGCGTACATACCAGGATTGTTCACTAGTGAGTGATTTTCTTGCTCTGATCAGTATGTAAACGAGTAACAAGATTGAGAGGAGCGTAACTGCAACAAGGAAGAAACTGGTCTGACTGATGAGAGTTAACGCCATTAAGAAAAGAAAAATATGATTGACGACCAAGTTGAATAACAGTACTGCATGTAAGTGGCGGGCGCGTTTTTTTTCCGCATCACTGGGTTTAATATCCATCGTTATAATGCCTCTATACTTATAGTTGAAAATGTCTGGTGGCGAATAATCCGCTGAAGCGTGGTTGCTGTCAAACTATCTTGAGCTATCAAGGCAGGCCTGAAGGCGTTGCAAATCAAGAATCTCAATTGAGCGAACCTTGACGTTGACCAACCCGTCATCCTTAAAGCGTGAAAATGTGCGGCTGACAGTCTCTAGCTGTAACCCCAGATAACTGCCAATTTCTTGACGTGACATGAGTAACTGAAAATGATTTGGTGAATAGCCGCGGGCCGCAAAACGTTGTGATAAGTTCAGTAAAAAGGCAGCTAGCCGTTGTTCTGCACGCATCGAGCCAAGCAATAGCATGATGCCTTGGCTGCGCACAATCTCACTGCTCATGATTTGGTGCAGATGGCGTTGCAGGCTGGGTAATTCGCGACTTAATGCCTCTAGCTTGTTGAATGGCAGTTCGCATACTTCACTGGGCTCAAGTGCAACTGCATCACAACTATGGTGGCCGGTGCTAATTGCATCAAGTCCGATGATTTCACCAACCATCTGGAAGCCAGTTACCTGTTCACGCCCATCATCATGCAGAAATTGTGTTTTAAACGAACCGCAGTGAATGGCATGCAACGATTGAAGTTTGTCTCCGCTGCGATACAGATAGCTGCCACGTGCGTATGTGTGTTTCGCATGGCTAAGGACCTCAAGTTGCTGCATTTCATCAGCGCTAAGCTCGATAGGTAGACACAATTCCCGCAGATTACAGTCGGAGCAGGCTATCTTGAGTTGAATGGGTGAAACGTTTTGCCGCACATTGATTACCTTGGTAAATATTGGAAGTGGCGAGGACTTGAAAAGACGAAACCTCCGCCTAATGGTGTTTACAGATTGAATATGACACGTATTTTGATATATATCAAACTGTTGATGCTGCGTGGCGTGCATAATTGCTAGTACTTTATGGGGGATTTATGGAAAAAGCAGACAACCAATTAGTAGTAGATCTGGAGCTGATACGCAGGCTGGACAAGAACGGTCCGCGATACACTTCTTATCCGACCGCAGACCGCTTCGTCGAGGCATTTAATGCAGAGAGCTATGCGCAATGGGTAGCTAAGCGAGAGATAGGCGGAATAGCCCGCCCCTTATCGCTGTATATACATATTCCTTTCTGCAATACGCTGTGTTTCTACTGTGCCTGTAACAAGGTGATTACCAAGGACAAGAGTAAAGCTGCTGAATATGTGCGCTATCTGATCAAGGAAACGGCGATGCAGGCTAAGTTGTTGGGGCCGAATCAGGTGGTTGAGCAACTGCACTTCGGTGGGGGAACGCCGACATTTCTCAGTGATGATGAAATCCGCGAATTGATGGCTGCAATCGGTCAACACTTCAAGTTGATCAAGGACGGTGAGTATTCCATTGAAATAGATCCGCGCAAGGTCAGCAATGAAACCATTGTATTGCTCGGAGAAGTGGGCTTTAACCGTATAAGCATCGGCGTGCAGGATTTCGATGATGAGGTGCAGCGTGCGGTGAACCGTATTCAGAGTGAAGAAGAAACATTGCGAGTGATTGATGCGGCACGTGCAAATGGCTTTAAATCTGTAAGTATCGACTTGATTTATGGTTTGCCCAAGCAAACATTGGATGGTTTTGGTGTGACGCTGGACAGAGTGATCTCTGCCAATCCTGACCGAATGTCCATATATAACTATGCGCACATGCCAACCATGTTTAAACCGCAGCGGCGTATTCAGGAAGATGATCTGCCTGCAGCACAAGTCAAGTTGGATATACTCAGCATGGCAGTGGATAAGTTGACCAACGCTGGTTATGTGTACATTGGCATGGATCATTTTGCCAAGCCGGAAGATGAACTGGCCGTAGCGCAGCGTCAGGGCAGACTGCATCGCAATTTTCAGGGCTACTCAACGCATTCGGACTGCGACCTGGTTGCGCTCGGCTTGAGTTCCATCGGCAAGATCGGTCCAACTTACAGTCAGAATTATCGCGATTTGGGAGAATATTACGATGCGCTGGACAGGGATGTATTGCCCATCATGCGTGGTATGGAATTGAATAGTGATGACCTGGTACGTCGCGCTATCATCCAGTCATTGATGTGTCATTTCGAGCTTTCCAAGGAATCTTTCAATATTGCATACCTGATTGAGTTCGATAGTTATTTCGCAACTGAAATGGAAGAATTACGTGAATATGAACGAGAGGGTTTGCTGGAAATGACACCGCAAACTATCAGCGTGACCCCGAAAGGGAGGATGTTGATACGCAATATTTGTATGGTGTTTGACAAATATCTGCGTACGCGGCAGGAGCATGCGACTTATTCCAAAGTAATCTGAAGATTATAATGAGACTTGGGCAGGACAGTAGTCCTGTCCTGCACGCGCCATCTCTCCGTTATAATTAAACCTTGTTTTAATGTCAGGGTGATTATGAGCAAAGTCCTAAAATACGGCTTGCTGTGCTTAGCTGCGGTTGTGGTCGTTGCGGTGGTGGGTATTGTTTACATAGCGCTGACTTTCAATCCCAACGACTACAAAGCGCAAATTATCCAAGCAGTGAAGGATTCAAAACAACGTACTTTGCGCTTGGATGGCGACATAAAGCTATCTTTCTTCCCCAACATAGGCGCGAGCCTTGGCAAAGTTTCGCTATCCGAATTTAAAAGTGAAAAGGAATTCGCTGCGATAGAGTCAGTAAGGGTCTCACTCGCATTGCTGCCTTTATTTCGTCAACAGGTGATAGTAGACGAGGTGGTAGTGAGCGGGCTGTTGGCCAGGCTGATCAAACATAAGGAAGGCCCAACAAATATTGATGATCTGTTGGGTAAAGATGAATCGCCACAGAAGCAAGTGCCACAGAAAGATGACGCTAGTTCGATGATCAAGTTTGATATCGATTCTGTTTTGATGGAAAAAGTCAATCTCAGTTATCTTGATGAAAGTAGTGGCGCACAATATGCCATCAATGACTTGACCATCAAGACTGGCCGTATCGCTAGCGGTGTGCCAAGCAAAATAGCTTTGTCAGTAGGGTTGCAGGCTAATCAACCAAAACTGGACATCGTTATACAGCTCGAGACTATGTTGACATCCAATTTGGAAAAGCAAAAATATCAATTGCAAAATATTGCCTTGCAGGTCAATGGCGTAGCGCTTGATTTCAGTGAACTGAATATTGCAGTCAAGGGTAATGTTGATGCAGATTTGATGGTGCAGGAATTTTCTGTAAATAATTTTGAGTTGAATACTATTCTGAGAGGTGCGTTTGGCGATGTCGTCGCTAACTTGTCTCTGCCAGAACTTAAGGCAAATGAGAAATCGTTTGAAGCTAGCAAGCTGAACCTGGATATGGATATAAATCAGCCCGAGCAATCTTTTAAGGTGAAGGTCAATTCGCCGCTATCTGGCGATATCAAGGCACAAAAAGTTAATCTAAGTGATGTGCGTGTAGAGGTGAATGCTACGGGCGATAACTTGCCGGATAAATTGGTCATGAGCACAATGAAGGGTGATGTGCAGCTGGATAATTTAAAGGAAAGCATGCAAGCCAACTTTTCTGGAGGTTTATTGCAAAGTCAGATCAAGGCCAAGGTTGGCATTACGAATTTTGCAGATCCCGCAATCAAGTTTGATATCGTGCTTGACCAGTTGGATGCCGACTTGTATTTGCCGAAAAGTGCTTCAGAATCTACTACACCAAAAGACCGGCAGCCTGAGCAGCCACTGGATTTGACAGTTCTGAAGAAGTTAAATCTGGAGGGTAGCATGCGCATAGGTTTGCTCAAGGCCGCAAATATCAAAGTTGCAAAACTGCGAGTTGATGTAAATGCGCGAAATGGACTGGTAAATATCTCGCCACTATCGGCAAACCTGTATCAAGGAACCACTGATGGTAAGGTAACTATAAACGCAAATACCTCCAATTTTTCCGTTAATCAGAAGCTCAATGGGGTTGATGTTGAACCATTGTTGAAGGATGCAGCAGGGCTAGAGTTGGCCGAAGGAAAGGGCAATATCTCTCTTAATCTTTCCACCCAAGGTAAGACTATTACTGCTCTAAAGAAAGCGCTGAATGGTGATGTGTCAGTGAATCTGACAAATGGTGCGATCAAGGGTATCAACCTGACCAAGTTGGTGGAGGGTGTTCAGAATTTGAGCAAGGAAACTAGGGCCCAAACTTTGGGTGTGGATAAAAGTGAAAAAACCGAGTTCAGTGAGTTCAAGGCTAATTTCAGGGTGAAAAATGGTGTTGCACATAATGATGATCTTGTCGTGAAATCTGTAGTGCTACGCATGACCGGTAATGGTGATATCGATATCGGTAACGACTATATTGACTATAAAGTCCAGGCAACACTTGCCAAAACCGCACAGGGGAAAACGGCCACTTTGCCAGTAATTGTAAACGGGCAATTTGATGCGCTTAAATTCAAAATTGATTATGGCGCGCTTTTCGTCGATGCTGCCAAGCAAAGAATTAACGAAAAGAAGGAAGAGATGAAGGCTAAAGTTACTGATGAAGCCAAAACAAAAATTCAAGAAGAGTTGAAAAAAGGTTTGAAGGGGCTATTCAAATAGTTTTTCATGTCATAAATCGTGGTTTCAGTGAATAAGTCACTGATTGCGGGAGTTCATAACTTGTTGTAGATGCAGTTGTCTGCAGTATTTGCTTGCTCTGAAACGGAATAGGTATACTTTTCGACAGCAGCTTCACCATTTCGTATCAAAAAAATATCAGATAGGTCTGCAACATCAGGAGTAAAAAACATGAGAATGTCATTTCTGGGAGCTGCGCAGGAAGTCACGGGATCCTGTTATCTTCTGAAGGCGGATGATTTCAGCTGTCTGGTGGATTGCGGCATGTTTCAGGGCGGAAGGGAAGCTAAGCGTAAGAACCGGGAAGCCCTCGATTTTGACTTGAACACCATAGATTTCGTGCTTGTCTCGCATGCCCATATTGATCATTCCGGATTGCTACCCCGCTTGGTTGCACTTGGCTACGGAGGTCCCATATATACGACACGTGCGACCTGTGATTTACTCGCAGTGATGTTGCCTGATTCAGCATATATTCAGGAAAAGGAAGTCGAGAGGGAAAATCGCAAGCGTCACCAATCGCACAAGGGTCGAGAAGTGGCACCGCTCTATACGGTTGCCGAAGCTCAGGAAAGCCTGAATCAGTTAAAGCCACTGGATTACGCAGAATCTTTTAAGCCGCATCCAAAAGCCCGATGCCGGTTCCAGGATGCGGGTCATATACTTGGGTCGGCTATTATTGAATTATGGGTGACAGAAGGATCCGTTGAGCGGAAGCTGGTATTTTCTGGTGACCTTGGGCAGCCTGATCGCCCGGTAGTCCGTGACCCTGTTCTGATCGAGAACGCAGATATCTTGTTGATGGAATCCACTTACGGTAACCGCCTGCACAAATCGATGGATACGACCGAGGATGAACTGGTTTCTGCCATCAATGACACCATTGGTCACAAGGGTGGGAATGTCATTATTCCGGCATTTGCAGTAGGTCGGACTCAGGAAATTCTTTATGTGCTTTCTGATTTAATGCGCCGTGAGAGAATCTCAAGGGAAATACATATCTATGTCGATTCTCCAATGGCAACACGCGCCAGCGAGCTAACCCTTAAACATTACGAACTGACGGATGAAAGCGCACAAGAGCAGTTGGAATGGCATGAGGAAAGAGGCAACAAACAAAACATCCGGTTCACGGGAAGCGTTGAAGAATCTATCATGCTGAACAATATTCGTGGTGGTGCGATCATAATTTCAGCGAGTGGTATGTGCGATGCAGGGAGAATAAAGCATCACCTTAAACACAATCTCTCTCGTCATGAATGCAGTATTCTGATATCAGGATTCCAGGCACAGGGAACGCTGGGGCGCAGGCTGGTGGATGGAGCAAGGAAGGTACGATTGTTCGGGCAGGATGTACCAGTACGCGCGCAGATATATACTATCGGTGGCCTGTCGGCGCATGCGGATCAGGAAGCTTTAATGGGTTGGTTACATGCTTTCAAGCAACCACCTGCGCGAACCTTCGTCGTTCATGGTGAGGCCTCCACTGCTTTGGGTTTCGCCGACCTTATACGTACCCGATTTAACTGGCAGGTTGAGGTTCCAGAGAGAGGATTATCAGTCGATATTTAGTTGAAGCGTGCTAATGTGGATAAAGCCATTATCTTTCCTTAGTTGACTGCATTGTTACTGGTTATTGGCTGATGCTTGTCCTTGTGGCCACGTTTGATTATTGCAAATGCAAATAATTTTCGAATGTAGATTTTTGGCACAGATTGCATGTGTACTCGGACAATGATTCCCAAGGGTCTTATCAATGATTGATTTGGTAAATGTTGGCACCATGCTGGGCGGGATAGGTTTGTTCCTGTTGGGCATGTGGCTGATGACTGACGGTCTCAAATTGGCTGCCGGTCCTGCGCTGCAAAGCATCCTGATCAATTCGACTAAAACGCGCTTACGGGGACTGGCTTCCGGTGTATTGGTGACAGCCTTGGTGCAGTCTTCCAGTGCTGTAACGGTAGCCACCATAGGCTTTGTCAATGCAGGCTTGCTCACGCTGGGACAATCCATGTGGGTTTTATTCGGCGCCAATGTCGGCACCACCATGACCGGCTGGCTGGTGGCGCTGGTAGGTTTGAAATTCAAGATAGAAATTCTTGCGCTCCCGCTTATTGGCGTCGGGATGGCACTTCGCCTTTCTGGCGAGGGAAAACGGCGTGGTGCACTGGGAATGGCCATGGCAGGATTTGGGGTGCTATTTTTGGGAATAGACATGCTCAGGGAATCTTTCTCAGGATTTTCTGCAGACTTCAGCCTGTCTGAAGGGCAAGGCGTTATGGGTACCCTGGTGCAGGTGTTGACAGGGATATTACTCACGGTTGTGATGCAGTCTTCAAGTGCATCTTTGACTATTGCGCTAACCGCCGCCCAAGGCGGGCTTCTTTCGGCACAAGGCGCGGCTGCTGTGGTTATTGGTGCCAATGTGGGAACAACTGTCACCGCGCTGATCGCGGCAATCGGCGCAACGCCTAATTCAAAACGTGTCGCATCAGCGCATATCCTGTTCAATATCCTGACCGGAATCGTAGCGCTGGCGCTTTTGCCATGGATGGTGTCGGCTATAGGCACAGTAGGAAAAGCTATGGCGCTTGATGCGGCACCGGCCGCAAAAATTGCACTATTTCATACTTCCTTTAATTTATTGGGTGTGGTTCTTATCTGGCCGGTTGCTGACCGTATGGCACGCTATCTGGAAACGCTTTTCAGAAAAACAGAAGATGATGAAGCTCGACCACGTTATCTGGACAAAAACATTGCATCTGTACCTGCGCTGGCACTGGAAGCGTTGGAGCGTGAGGTGCTGCGTATTGGTACGATAGCCTTGCAGATGATACGCGAGGCCATGGTGGGTGGAATACGACATGAAATGGTTCGGCATCAGCATGTCGTGTCAAAGTTGAACCAGGCAGTGACCGAGTTCATTTCGCGAGTAAATCAGGCAGGGATGTCACAGGAAAGCGCACAGCGTCTGCCGCATATTCTGCGTGTGGCCCGTTACTATGAGGCTGTATCAGAGCTGGCCGTGGAAGCAGCCAAGGCGTCAGAAAATAAATTGCATCTGCCGAAGTTGGCTGAAGTTAACGATAAATTTATCGATCAGGCTATGAAACTCACTTCGATGGTGGATCCCGGCAATCAAGGAGAGTACGCTAACGATGTTGAGTACAACATGCAGGATATGGAAGCGCATTACCAGGTACTTAAAGAGGAACTCCTGAAAGAGGGTGCATTTGGCCGTCTGCCTGTATCGGATATGGATGACCATTTGCGTGCAGCAAGCGCAATTCGTCGGGCGATTCAGCAGGCCGTCAAGGCAGTGCGACTACTTGACGATGAAGTGCCTGAGAACACATTGGACCAGACAACCGCCCGTGAGTAGTTTTGCTGCTCTCATGATTACCTGGCAGCATCAGTACGGTCGACATGACTTACCCTGGCAATCAGGTAATGCTTATCAGGTGTGGCTATCGGAGATCATGTTGCAACAAACGCAGGTTGCTACGGTTATTCCGTATTTTCAGCGTTTTATTTCTTCTCTCCCGACCATCGCGATATTGGCTTCTGTGAGTGAAGAGCAGGTGCTGGCCCACTGGAGCGGCTTGGGTTATTACGCGCGAGGCCGCAACCTGCATAAGGCAGCTCAAATCATAGAATCACAACACGGAGGTGAATTTCCGCACGAATTTGAGCAAATATTGGCACTCCCCGGCATAGGCCGTTCAACTGCAGCCGCGATATGCACCTTGGCTTTTCACCAGCGACACGCAATTCTGGATGGTAACGTCAAGCGCTTGCTAGCGCGCTACTGTGGAGTTGTAGGATGGACGAACGATAAAAAGATAGAAGCACAGCTTTGGCAACTAGCAGAATCGTTTTTGCCGAAGATGGATGTTGCAATCTATACCCAGGCACTTATGGATATGGGCGCGACTATCTGTACCCGTAGCAAGCCAAACTGTCAGATTTGTCCGGTGCTATCCAACTGCATCGCGGCAAAAACTAACCGTGTTGAAGAGCTTCCAACGCCAAGGCCACGCAAAGTAATGCCCGAAAAAAGCACTACGTTTTTGTTGTTAAAACATGGTAACGACATCCTGATGGAAAAACGTCCGGGCACTGGCATCTGGGGTGCGCTATGGTGTCTGCCGCAACTGGACGATGGACAAGAGCAGGTAGCGCATTATCTGCAACGTAACGGAATGGTAGTGAGCGACAGGATCGAGTTGGAGGGATTTACTCATACCTTTACGCATTTTCGGCTGCATATCACGCCGATATTGCTGTATTTGGAGCATAAACCCCAACAGATGTATCAGTCTGGCAGCCGGTGGTTGGATGTGCAGGATGCCTTGCAGGCGGCAATTCCAACACCGGTACGCAAGGTGTTGAGACTAATTTAATCCGGGAAAAGTGAGTTTTCCGCCCCGCCGTTTCTTGTCTATAGGAGTTGTGAGATTTCAATACGCTTAGTACTTGCGACATGTTGTGCAGCGCTAATGATATCCTTATTGATCGTAGAAACCGGTTCGCCTGTAGGCGGGAATTTAACCAGGACACTCTGAGAAAACTTACTAATAGTTTGCATAGGTTCGCCATCGCTGGAAGGCGCCACTGCCTGAAAGATCAATATTCCATCCCGCTGCGTAATTGCCAGCAAATAAGTGTCGTGTCCGTGGGAAGTAACGTGTTTGTCAGTCACCTTGAAAAATTGCGTGTCGCTGTCTCCTGTGCGTTTGGTGGAGGCCATCATGTGTTGGGCGATGGCTTCTACATAGGGTTGGGCAAGATTGAGATGTGGTGCAAGTGTGACGTGGTATTTACCGGGTCGGTTAATTACCAGGGGATTACTCAGAGGTGGGGTTTTACCCGGACGAAAAAATATCAGATATAGAATGCACAAGGTGATGAGGGTCAGGGTTTCTATCATGCTGGTTTATTCTTTCTGGTTTGATTTTCTTATGTACAGCAGAGATTTTACATGGATACAGGGTGTGATAAACAATTTAGACCATTCGTCCTGATTGTTCCTGTTTACGTGCACTTCGAGCACCTTCTGTTGACCCATAAACGGGTGGCTGGGCAATTTTTACGAACCGCTTCTCGGTGATGCTGTGAGAAAACGCTTTGTTGATTGGAATATATTTCTTTCGTGAGAGATGGTTGAGGCTTAAATCTACAAACTAATCTTCGCTCCATTTCTTCACCAACTCTTGTTCGATTCCTAAATGATCCAGTATCCGTGCCACCACAAAATCCACGATATCCTGCACGTTTTGCGGATGGTTATAAAAGCCCGGATTTGGGGGCATGATGACAGCACCCGCGTGAGATAGCTTGAGCATGTTCTCCAGATGGATCGCAGAGAAGGGCATTTCACGCGGGGCTAATATCAGGGTGCGCTTTTCCTTGAGCATTACGTCCGCACCGCGAGCTATCAGGTCGTCGCTGATGCCGCCAGCGATTTTGCCGAGCGTGCCCATGGTGCATGGGCAGATTACCATCGCATCGCCGGGATTGGAGCCGGAGGCCATGGGGGCATACCAGTCCTGAATGCCGAATACTTCCAATTTGCCACTGAATTTCCCCAGCCGCTCTGTGAGTATTTGTTCAGCATCCTTGGGGCGACTCGGGAGTATGAAATTTAGTTCTTGTTTGGCGACGATTTGTGCTGCTTGAGAATAAATAAGATTTACCCGTTGCCCGCTTTGTAGCAGGCATTCCAGCAGGCGCATGCCGTAGGGTAGGCCTGATGCACCAGTGAAGGCTAAAGTTATTGATTTCAAGTTGGACTCTCGATGGTGATTGTGTTGAGTTTCTCGGCATTATCCATGAAACGCGCTGCGATTAAACCGTTCACCGTTCCGAACACGAGTGCAGCGGTAGCGAATATTGGAATCAAATAAGCGATGCCAGTATGTGGGATGAGCCAAAGATATACGACTAGCATCTGTCCGGCAATATGCGCGAAAGCAGCGTAAATGCTGTGACTGACTGCACTGAACCAACGTTTGGGCAAGTGTTGTGCAAAAGCGAGCACGATTAAGCTGAGTATTGCGCCAGACAAGCCGAGAAAAAATCCGGGAGTTAGAAAATTGCCAAACAGTAAGCTGCCAGCCA
>Ga0316190_10002121_pt1 | contig 14375 bp, 10 predicted proteins | sample Eddworburrow2_MG_FD_204929 | JGI IMG/M metagenome (GOLD analysis project Ga0316190, IMG submission 204929) | Coastal sediment microbial communities from Maine, United States - Eddy worm burrow 2 | ecosystem: Environmental > Aquatic > Marine > Coastal > Sediment | place: USA: Maine | collected... | reverse complement strand
AAGAGAAAAATTTCTGTTCACTGCGCCATTTAAACTCAGGTTCTTGGTTTTTCTGAAAATCTCACCTATAGTCTGGTATTTCCCCTCTTCCTTCTCGAATACCTGCGAATAAAATGAACGGTTCAGAATAAAATTGGTAGATGCAAAAACTGGTCTTGCTGTTGTGAGTAAGCCTACTGCTCCTCCCCTTTTATTGGTCAATGCAAACTCAGCACCAGATCTTATTTTAGGATCATCATGCCGCCCATATTCACAAGTTGCAGTTATTAAAAAAGGTAGTCGACGCAGGTTTTCCCAACTTGCTACCATAGAAAGGTTTAAAATATTTTCCAGTGTCCATTGAGCCTCGTTTCCATGACCTGTAAAATTCAGCAATAAGGCACCACTTTTAATAGCGTCATTGATAGCTTCATTTACTTCCGGAGCTAGCTGTGAGTTAGGTAATATCTCTTGTGGATAGGCATCCACATAAATTTTCCCAATATTAAAATTGGCATAAGCCGTATCCACCATGGTGGCTAGCCTGTCAGCATCATTGGAATGCCTGATGCCATCAGTACCATCACCATCATCTGCTACAAAATATATATCATTGCGCCAGGGTCCATAAGTGTCAGGATCTGAATCATATACTATGATCTTATTGATAATATCATCAGCTTCAACAGACGTAATCACTGGTAGTCTGCCTATAGAGACATCCATTGTGTGATCACCGGTATAACTTTCATCCCAATATCCTTCATCTACATCAAGGAACCCGTAATAGTCATCTGAGGAATAACTGTAAATGGGATGTAATGAATTCCTGGATTCATAAATAGGAATATAATTTGTATTATATGGGCTTATATCTTTATAATCATAGGAGCCTCTACCAAGAAGTAATATAGAATTCAATTTTCCCGATCCGGCATCATACAGGTATTTAATAAAATCCCGAATAGCTGTAACATCCTGTGATCCTGATGAAAACTCATTATATAATTCATTTATAGTAACAACTTCAGTAGAAATTCCTCGCTGATTTCTGTGGGTTGATAATCGATTCGCTGGACCCAGAAAGTCTGAATGTGTAATAATCAGGAATTCCGGCACATTCAATCCGTGGAGGTTCTGATTATTTACCTTATCAATATAGGCGGGTAGTAATGTGTTTTCATTATTAAAGAGAATGTACTTTCTGAGAGTGTCTGATTTAAAACCAAAAGTACTACTGCCACTACCCTCAGAATACTCCTGAATATTAGGATGTATAGGATCGGTAACATCCCAGATAATAAAACTATTATCCATCTCCTTGATAGTAAAAGTTGAATTTGTATTCATTGTACTTTCAATGGATTGAAAATAGGTCTGCGTATTGTAACCAGCTAAATCCCTTTTGCACCATATGTTCAGATAATTCAAATAACCTGCCGAAAGTGCACTGGTGCCACTTTTATTATAGCTGATTTTAATTTTAATACTATTAATGTTTTCATTCAGAATAGAAGTATTTGTTTCAAACAAATCCTGTCTAACACTTCCCTTGGTTGCATACTTATACTCCGAAACGGGATCCATATCCTGGTTTCCTAAGTTATATCCATCCACTTCGAGAGTAAAAGAAGAGGGTTCATATGACCTTGACATTACATCACTTACAATTTTTAAAGCTGTATTACCTGACAATCCTTCAGTAGGAACGATAAATTCATAACTGGTTTTAATATCAAATAATTCGCCATACCATTCTCTTCCAGAAGATAAAATATTATAGTGATCTTTTTCATAATATTCAAGATGATCAAATGAACCAATCTGTGGAAAACTATTTCCTAAATCATTTACAATACCTACTCTGCTGCCAGGGCTGTCGGAAACGGTAAGAAAATAATAAGTTGTATCTGAGTATATATTATGAATATAATCCAGCTGATATTCATCATTTATATTCTGGAATTCAAGTTTATGGGGAGATTGTCCAAAAAATAATATAAAATCATTTTCATCAAACTTACTATCCTCTTCACCAGAAACATAAATGGAATTTTCAAGCAGATCGGAAGGTCTGTCTATATGATTTTCCTGGGGAAGAACATATGCCCCATTACCATAAATCCTAATGTTCTTTGGATTTATACCTGTCGGATCGATACCTATATTTCTTAGAAAATCCGCATTTATCATATGGATACCTCTTTCAGTAACACCAATTTTATACCACTCCCCATCAGATAAAACTGATGTGCCTGCATCAGCAATACGATATGCTGAAACCGGATGATTGTTGGCTGGTTTGGGTGAGTAATTTATGCTAAATGAAATTAATTTATGAATTTGTCCGGTTATCTCATCCGTGTAAAATGGAAAGATCCATGCTCTGGTAATGGACTTTCCCTTATCATGACCATGAATCCATTTTATAAGTGGTTTTTTTTCGATGGAATCAGTGTATACCAATTCAAATTCCTGGTCTGTCAGAAGCTCAGAAACCAGAACTTCAAGAACGATATCCTGATCAATACCCTTGTTAATTGTGAGAGGAAATATTGGCATATAGGAAAATTCACTAACATGAATAGCATTTTGAAAATGCATGGTTTTGATTTCAGAGCCTTCAAGTGTAGATATTTGCGATGGACTCTCCCAGTGTAATTGATAGGTCAGACTCTGCCCTGTATCCTTAGTTAAAGATGGGGTATAAACTGACAGGAAAGCAGCAACAAATAAACCTTTAATAATCTTTCCCACTATTTCCAAATTCCTTTTTCCTTATTAAACGCCTTCCCTGAGAATTTATTTATTCTTTGGATGGCAAAAATACTCAGTATTTGCCTAATAATCAGGCAATTTTGAAAAATCATCCTTAATAAACTGACCATTGTCCAATTCAGGACATTAGTTTTTCTATTAATATATTATGGAATAGAGAAAGTAACACATAGAAAACCAATATCAGGAAAATACCGGGTAGCTGAAAAAAAGCCATAAAAATTATTGAAGAAATTACTATTATAAACCTCAATATATTTCCTTTTAACTGCCATTTATTCAATTTTAAGGAAACAAATTTAATATGAGAATTTAAAAGATAGGACAATAAAACAATGAGAATTATAAGCCCGTAAGTGTTGGAATAAATGAAAGAAAAAATCTCCCAGCCGGCGTCTTTAACAAATACAAGCCCGGCAATAAGAAAAGCACTTGCTGGTGTTGGAAGACCAATAAAGTCCTGTTTCTGAGACTCATCAATATTGAATTTTGCCAACCGGAATGCGGATGCAACGGCAACAAGAAATGCCAGGTATGCAATATCTGGCTGACCGATCTCAACCAATAAATAATACAGGATAAAAGAAGGTAATACACCAAAAGTGACCATGTCGGACAATGAATCCAGTTGCTTACCTATTTCAGACCTCGCATTTAACACCCGTGCCGCTAAACCATCAATAAAATCAAAAAACGATCCAACCAGGATCATTAATGCACCCAGGTATAATCTTCCTTCAAAAATTGCTAATAGGCCCAGGCATCCTGAAACTAAGTTCAACGAAGTAAGTAAATTGGGTATATATTTTTTAAAATTCATATGTTGCTTTTTTGGCCACAAAATGGGTTATAAAGTTTTTCTTCAATTATAGTAGTCTCAGGACCATGCCCAGGGTACACTTTCACATCATCGGGTAAAGTAAACAATTGTTCCTGAATACTTCTTATCAGGGTATCGAAATTGCCACCAGGCAAATCTGTTCTTCCTATACTACGTTGAAACAATACATCTCCGGCAATGCACAACTTATCAGCTTCATTGTATAGGGCGATATGTCCTGGAGAATGTCCCGGAACACATAAAACTTTCCAATAGCTTTCTCCTAAATTAATTATTTCTCCTTCCTTCACATTACCATCCACTGTAGGTTCAGAATATTGTTGAAATCCGTAAACAGGAGCATATAATTTTACACTTTCCAATACAGCCTTTTCTTCTTCGAAAATTAAGAATGGTATCTCAAAATATTCCTGGAGATATTTTATGCCAAGCACATGATCAACATGGCAATGTGTATTTATTATGGAAACAGGATTGAGCTGATTGTTCTCGATATAATCGACAATTTCTTTTTTCTCTATTTCATCATAACAGCCGGGATCAACTATAATACATTGATTATTACTTTCTAATATGAAAGTATTTTCAGAAAATGCGTTGAAACAAAATGTTTTTACTGATACCATATAACTCAAATTTATTACAAATTTGTTCTTAATGCATTCAAATTCAAAAAAGAGGATAAAATTTAACATGGAAGTCGATTACATATTAGTAGGACAAGGCCTTGGAGGAAGCATATTGGCTTATCAACTAATTGAAAAAGGGAGGCGTGTTGTAATGATTGATACCCCAGAGAAGAATATATCCTCATCGGTTGCGGCTGGCCTCTTTAATCCGATAACCGGACGCCGTTCAGTAAAGACATGGAAAGCAGAAATAATATTTCCATATCTGGATCTTTTTTACAAGAAGGTAGAAAAAACCTTAAAAATACAGTTTTATAATCCTAAACCTATGTTCCGTCCCTTTTTGAATATAGAAGAAGAAAATGAAATAAATGCTAAAAATAACAATCATGAATTGGGAGCTTACGTGAATAGAATTGTTCAACCCGGACACGATTCAAGAGTTATAAATGAACTAGGAGGTGTATTATTAAACCATGCAGGCTTCCTTGATATCATGAAGTTTATTTCTTCTGTTAGATCCTATATAAATAAAAAAGGAGTTTATTACAATGAAAATTTTGATCATGATAAACTGGACACCTCCAACCGGAAAATTATTTACAGATCAATTATTTCTAAAAAGATCATATTTTGTGAGGGTAGCAATGTGCAAAGAAATCCATACTTTAACTGGCTTCCAATGCGACCGGTAAAAGGTGAATTGATGTATATCAATATTGAAAAACCTTTAGATTTTATATATAACAGGAAAGTATTTATTATTCCATTCAAAGACAAATTGCATAAAGTTGGTGCAACCTATGATTGGAACAATTTGGATTGTGAAACTTCATTGGAAACAAAAAAGTACTTTGAAGATAAACTAAAAGCTATTTTGAACGTTAACTTTATAATCAAAAGACAATTGGCTGGCATAAGACCGGCAACCAAAGATAGGAGACCGTTTATTGGAGTTCACCCTGAAAATAGCCAGATAGGTATTTTTAATGGATTGGGATCCAAAGGTGTTTCATTAGGGCCCTATTATGCAAGTCAATTCATTGAATTACTGGAAAATGATAGTGAAATTGATCCTGAAGTAAATATTAAACGATACATTTCCTTATTTTCGTAAATAGAAGTAAATTATCCTGATAAAACAGATGATGAAGAGGATAGGATATATATTATGGGCGGGCCTTTTATTTATGACTCTCAGCTTTGAAGCATATTCTCAGTTGTCCGTAGAACAATTCGGGAAAAACAGGCTTCAATATAAAATGTTCAATTGGAGGTACCTCAGCTCAGAAAATTTCAATATCTATTTCTATGATGGTGGTAATGAGATTGCTGAACAGGCTGCAAAATATCTGGAAGAAGAGTTTGAAAGCATAACGGATATCCTTGGATACTCACCGTATACAAAAACCAGAATCTTTCTATACAATTCCGTATCAGATCTACAGCAGAGTAATGTTGGAATAAACCAAACCGATTTCTCTGTTGGAGGTGAAACTGATTTTGTAAAGCCACAGGTTGAGATAGCCTATCCCGGCTTGATGAGTGAATTCAAACAGGAACTTGTTTTTAAAATTTCCCAAATGCTTATCAACGATATGATGTTTGGTGGAAGTTTTACTGATATGTTTCAAAGTTCATACCTTCTTACATTACCTGAATGGTATATCGATGGGGCAGCCAGTTACATAGCCTATGGATGGGATATTGAATTGGATGATTTCATGAGAGATCATTTTATAAACGGCAGGCCTAAAAAACTAAATAAATATACTGGCAATGAAGCCCGGCTGATAGGTCATTCTGTTTGGAACTTTATAGCTGAAAAATATGGCCGTACCAATATTGCAAATATTCTTAATCTAACAAGAATTATAAGAAGTGAAGAAAAAAGTATTTCTAACACCTTGGGTATGTCCTTCAAAGACATTATAGAAAGCTGGCTTAATTTCTATATGGACGTCAGCAATTATGTACTGCAAAGTTATACACCACCAGTAAAGGATAATATTGAAATCAAAAACCGAAAAAACTATCATTATCATAAGATAAAAATAAGTCCTGATGGCAGGTACCTCGCTTATTCAAGAAATTCCAGGGGGAAATATAAGGTGATATTAAAGGACTTGCAATCAAGAAAAACCATTGACGTACTCAGCGGAGGTTATAAAGTAATTAATCAACAGGTAGAATATGATTTACCTTTGATTAGTTGGATCGACAACGATAATATCGCTATAGTTTCTAAGAAATATGGCAATAACTATTTGTGGTTTTTTAATATAAACTCAAAAAGAAGGCAAAAGAAGGAACTGACACGATTAAGTAATATCAAAGATTTTGATGTTTCTGAAAGTGGCAACCTTGCCGTTATGAGTGCTGATTTAAATGGGCAAAGCGACATCTTCCTGGTAAGCCTTAGAAGAAATTCGATTAAAAGACTTACGAAAGACATTTATGACGATATAAATCCAAAATTTATTCCCGGAACAGGATCCGTAATATTTAGTTCTAACCGGTCGAATGATTCTTTGAAAGTTGATACGAAGCTGGATATTGACAAATTAAAAGATGTTTATAACCTGTATATTTATTCTATTGATACTACTAGGAACCTGCTATACAGGGTGACTAATACATTAAGCAGGAATGTGAATCCAATACCTGTAAGCAATACTGAATTCTATTACCTTAGCAACCAACAGGGTATTTTCAACCTATATAAGTTCGATATTAACAAGAGAATTTATACTCAGATTTCCAAATTCAGGTCCAGCATCAAGGATTATGATATAGGCCCTAACAAAACCGGCTTAGCTTTTTCGATGCTTAATGATGAAATTACAAGTATCTATTATTATCCGGATTATGACTTAAATGATAATACATTTACCCCTCAGACCAGAAGGCAGGAAATTCTAAGTTCAAAATTTGTTGCGCAAAAAATACAGGCAAGAAGGGAGCTATTAAAAGACTCTCTTGCCAGGGCTAAATTAGAAAACCAGAATAAGAGGCAATTACTTCCGGATAAAGTTGAGCCTATTGATACAGACTCCTTAAAAGTAACAGAAACGAAAAAGGAGGTTCGCACCTCAGGTGAATTTATTGATACTGATAATTATGTTTTTGATAAAGAAGTTGTACAGGAAACACGATCTCAGGAATCTTTTCTATCACAGTACCGAAAATTGCGCAAGGAAAAAGAAATTCTTGGACCCTACGATTACGAGACATTGTTCAGTGCTAAAAACCTCGTTACTTCATTTGTAATTGATCCTTTGCTAGGCTTTGGTATCCAGCTTGAAATGCAAATGATTGACATGCTTGAAAATCATAAATTCCTTGGAGGATTATTAGCAACCACGAATTTAAAAAGTGGAAAAATATTCGGAGAATACCAATATCTGAAATATACTGTTGATTTTAACGTAAGGTATGACCGTAAATCACTTTACCGAACCATCGAGTCAGGAAGTCAGAAGTATAGTTTAAATAAGTTTGAAGTTGGGGCCTCTTTACCTCTTAATATTACTTCAAGGATCTCAATTAAACCCTTCTACGCATTAACAAGGTATTTTGATCTGGACCAGCTGGTACTAACAAATCCTTTACCAAATGAAAAAACAGAAAGCACCTACCATTATGGTGGTTTCAAAGCCGAATATACCTTTGATAATAGTGTGGTAACAGGATTGAACTTGATGTCCGGAACCAAAGGAAAAATATCCTATACCATGTATCAGGGGTTGAACGATTCAGACAAAAGCTTTGGGAATTTTGAAATTGATTTTAGAAACTATCAGAAAATACACCGTGAATTTGTATTGGCTACGAGAGTATATTATGGAAGATTTTTTGGACCTAATAAGCAAAATTACCTCCTGGGGGGTCTTGACAACTGGTTGTTTAGTAAAACCAATTTTACTGGCCCAAATGATCCATTGCTAAATCAGCCTCTCGTTGATAACAGCAATCAATTATTCATGGAATATGTTTTGCCATTGAGGGGATTTGATTACAATACATTTAATGGAACAAATACTTTAATAGCCAATGTTGAATTGCGATTGCCCATTGTCAGATATTTTGTCAGAGGACCAATTTCCTCTAACTTTTTTAGAAATCTACTATTTGTTGGCTTCTATGATATCGGGTCAGCCTGGACCGGAAAATCTCCATTCGCTACAGTAAATAGCGTAAATACACAGATACTTGATTATGAAGGGTCTCCTTTTAGTGCTGTAATTCAAAATTTCAAAAATCCCTGGTTGTCTAGTTATGGCTTTGGACTAAGAACCGTATTATTGGGGTATTATATGAAATTCGATCTTGCATATCCTATCGAAGACTATCGTATTGGCAAACCCAGGTTTCTGGTTTCTCTTGGTTATGATTTCTAAGCTCCTGACAAATAATGGAATTATTTAATAGGGAATTCGGACAAGGTCCTCCTCTTCTTATTGTCCATGGACTTTTTGGTAGTTCCGATAATTGGTATTCCATTGCAAAAAAATTTAGTCAGGATTTTACTGTACATACTATAGATCTGCGAAATCATGGTAATTCTCCACACCATGATGAATTTAATTATAAGATTATGACCAGGGATTTGGATCATTATTTGAAACGGAAAGGTATCATAAAGGCATCCATTATAGGTCATTCTATGGGAGGTAAACTGGCCATGAATTTCACTTTGAAAAATCCGAAAAGAATTCAGAACCTGGTAGTAGTAGATATCGCTCCCCGCCCTTATCCTGTGCATCATGATCTTATCATTGATTCGTTGCTCGAACTTAATCTTCAAAAGTATAAGAAAAGAGATGAAGTTGATGAAGCACTCTCTGATATGATTCCAAGTATAAGGATTCGCCAGTTTTTACTCAAGAATTTAAAAAGGGAAGAGAATGGAGGTTTTACATGGAAGATTAATTTGAAAGCTATTAATGACAATATTGAAAATATTGTTAGTGAGATTACTTCAAAAAAGTCTTTTAATGGAAAAACACTTTTTATAGCTGGGGATAAATCAGACTATATCAGGCCGGTAGATGAAGAACAAATCTTAAATCTGTTCCCAAAAGCAGAAGTGATTTACCTTCCAAAAGTAGGACATTGGGTTCATGCTGAAGCTCCTGATCTTTTATATAATACAATAATCGATTATATTAAATAATGCTATTATGCAAGCTGGGAAACTCTATCTTATTCCTTCTCCAATATCAGAATCGGAAAATGATAATCAACTATTTGCTTATCTAATTCCTATTATAACTGGGATTGATATTTTTTTTGTAGAAAATCTAAGAACCACCAGGCGGTTTTTTTCCAGGATAGGAATCCGTAATATAGAAAATATTCGGTTTGAACAATTGGATAAACATGTAAAACAAAAAGAGGTAGAAAGCCTTTTAGATATCGTAAAAAAAGGAAAAAATGCGGGGATACTTTCTGAAGCTGGTTGTCCGGGCATTGCTGATCCCGGATCAATTGCAGTTAAACTTGCGCATACTCATAATATAAGGATCATTCCAGTAAGTGGTCCGTCGTCTATATTTATGGCTTTGATGGCCTCAGGTTTTAATGGTCAAAACTTCACGTTTCATGGTTATCTACCTATTGATAAAATGGATCGAAAAGCAGAGATCCGGCATATTGAAAACCTGGTTTACTCAAAAGATCAGACACAGATTTTTATGGAGACACCATATAGAAACAATAAATTATTAGGTGTTTTAGTAGAATCTTTAAAACCAGAAACTTTATTATGCGTTGCTTGCGATATTTCGGGTGCAGATGAATTTATCAGAACAAAACGAATCCGTATATGGAAAAAAAGCATACCAGATATTCACAAAAAACCAACATTGTTTTTAATATATAAATGATCAATTGGGAATCCGACTTTCCACAATAGACCTGCCGGCTATTTTTCTAATTTGTTGAATTTAATTCTATAATAATATTTTTTTTGCGATTTTTAGAACAAATTGCATCTTGTCTTTTGTTGATTTGATATTTATTTCTTAGTCAGAATACATGAAATATTCATTTATTTTTCTGGTTCTACATATTTCTGCGATTGATTTAACATTTGCTGGTACAAATAGTTTTATAAACCAGTGGACCATTAAGAATGACAGTATAATTAAAGTTACAGGATATATATATGATTCAGTTACAACAAAAGGAATAATTGGCTCTATACTTACATATGAGGCACTTCCATATGGTAATTTTATTGGAATCACTCAATCCAGTGATTCCAGTGGATATTATGAATTTTTAACCTTAGGAAATGATGCCTATCGCATTGAAGTAAAAGCTGAAAATTATAAAAATCAGGTAACCAATATTTTTCCTATTAATGATCATATTGAAGGAACCCTAAGTAAAAATTTTTCAATGGTTAGAGAACATGCAGAAAGAGATGTGATCCTGTTAGAAAACTTAATATTTGCTCTCGGGAAATCCGAAATCAGTGAGAACTCATTTCCTGAATTAGATAGACTTGTGATTTTCTTAAAAGAGAATCCCGGTATGATAATCCAGCTGGAAGGGCACACTGATTTCCGTGGAGGAAAAAGTAAAAATATGAAGCTTTCAGAGGATCGGGTAGCAGAGGTAAAAAGATATATGATTGGGAAAGGAATTGAAAATTACAGAATCCTCACGATGGCATATGGAGGTTCAAATCCGATTTCAAAAAATGCTTCTGAGGATGCTGCAAGTCAAAACCGGAGAGTTGAGGTAAGAATTATAAAGCGCTAAAAATATAATTATGTTAAAAAAGCTGGCTTATTTACTTTTATTTCTTCCAGCTATTGTTGGATACTCACAAGATGTGCAATGGGCTTCAGAGGTCCTGGAAGTTTCCTCTGAACTTTCAGATAAAAAATTTTCCGCCAATCAGATCCTGGGCAAACCCAATGTATTACCCGAGGGAGGCGACAGTCCAAACGCATGGTTACCGGCAAATCCAAATTCAACAGAATTCATAATAGTAGGATTTACAACTCCAAGTCAGATACAGCAAATTGCCATTGCGGAATCCTATAATCCGAGTGCTACCTACCAGGTTTTTGCTTATGATGCCAATGGAAAAGAATACCTAATAAATTCTTTTACTCCAAGACCAATTGAATTAAGGGGGAGATTTCTTAATGTATTTATTGACCGGACATCCTATAAAGTAGTTGCTTTAAAAGTTGTATTGAATGGTATAGCTGTACCTGGATATAATGGAATAGATGCTATAGGAATTTCGGACTCAAAAGTACCCATTGAAGCAGCTATTGAGATTGCACCCAATGTCTCAAAAAATCTAAATTCCGAAAGATTAAGTTCCAGTGTAAACAGTGAGTATCACGAAATGAGACCATTATTAGCTCCTGATGGTAAAACTCTTTATTTCAGCCGTAAGAATCATCCAGAGAATATTGGTGGAGTTGAAGATCCTGAAGATATATGGTTTGCTGAGTATGATGCTGCAACAGGAGATTGGTACGATGCAATAAATATGGGGGAACCTTTAAACAATTCGGGGCCCAACTATATCAGTTCAATAACACCTGATGGCAAATCAATGACAGTAATACTAGGCAATAAATATCAGAAAAATAATGATATGAAACCCGGAGTTTCTATAAGTACCAGCAGCAGTGAAGGATGGTCAAAACCAAATGTGGTAGATATCGAAAATGCATTCATAGAAAATAATGATGGTCATTTTTTCTTAGCGCAGAACCGGGAAACTATGATTCTATCAGTTAACCGATTTGATTCCTATGGAAGTGAAGATATATATGTGTCATTCATGCAGGAAGATGGAAAGTGGTCAGAGCCTTTAAATCTTGGTAGTGATATAAATACAGCTCATTCAGAAACTTCACCATTTCTGGCTGCAGATAATGAAACATTATACTTTTCCTCAAAAGGCTTTAGTGGTTATGGGGGATCGGATATATATATCAGCCGACGAATTGATAATACCTGGAAAAACTGGACAGCACCCGAAAACCTGGGAAGAGATATTAATTCCAATGAAGATGAGGTTTTTTTTAATATCCCATTATCAGGGAAATATGCTTATTATTCTAAAAGCAATACGGAATATGACGCTGATATACATCGTATAGAACTACCCATTTTTTTCCAACCTACTCCAGTAGTATCTATGAGAGGAGGAATCTATAATTCTGAGACCTTGCTGCCTATCAAGGCAAGAATTTCATATGAACTATTACCTGATGAAACTGAACTAGGATATACCATATCTGATTCTCTCACAGGTGATTATGAAATAGTTCTTCCCGTCGGATTAAGTTATCATTATATAGTAGATATTGACGGTTTCAATGTACTTGAAGACACCATTAACCTCGTAGATCTTAGCGAATATGCTGAAATAAATCAGGATCTATATATTGATCCTGAACTATTAGCACAAGCATATGCAATGAATACCCTGGCAAAAAGCAATACTTCTGCTACAGATAAAGTTACGGAAGATGAAAAAACACCAGGTGCTATTGAGATAAATGATGGCGTATTATCAATTACTGTTAAATATAATTTTGATTCAGATGTAATACGTAAAAATTCTTATCCTGATCTGAACAGTATTGTTAACCTGCTAAATAGCACTCCGGTTAATATTATACTTGCCGGACATACCGATAGTGTGGGCTCTGATAATTACAACCAGGGTTTATCAGAAAGAAGGGCTCAATCTGTATATAGATATTTTGTGGAGAAAGGAATTGATCCGGGGAAAATCAAAACAATCGGATATGGCGAAAAACGACCAAGATTTTCTAATGATACATTACTTGGGATGCGGAGGAATAGAAGAGTTGAATTTATCCGGGAAGACAAAATGAATGCTTATGATAAAAAATATGAATCAAAATAGCTACTGGATAAGCATTCAATGATTTATTTTACAGCTCTTTTTAATTATCTTCAAACACTATCATTTTAAATGGGAATAATTAACGGATTATCAGAAGGGATAGCCAACTTAAGCATGCTGGAAGTATTGGGTGTTCTTTTTGGACTGTTGAGTGTTTGGTTTGCAAAAAAAGAAAATATTTTAGTTTTCCCGACTGGAATAGTAAGTGTATTGATATATGTATACCTCTGTTTTAACACCAGGTTATACGCGGATATGGCAATTAATGCTTACTATTTTATAATGAGTGTATATGGTTGGCATTATTGGTCCAGAAAAGATTCATCTCGTAATGAAACCCCAATTACTAGAAACAGTAAGAAAGAATGGTTCATATCAATAGTCATCCTTGTAATTTCGTTTATAGTTTTATCACTTGTACTGGTACATTTTACAGATTCAGATGTGCCAATAATAGATGCAATTACCACTTCAATATTTATTGTTGGCATGCAACTGATGGCTAAGAAAAAAATAGAAAACTGGTTGGCCTGGATAGTTGGAGACTTTATTTCAATACCCTTATACTTTTATAAAGGGCTTACACTAACAAGTTTTCAGTTCATAATTTTTTTAATAATAGCCGTTCTTGGTTATTTGTCATGGAATAAAAGCTTAAAATCATCGGAAAAATAATCAAAATAGCTATTGTGGGCCCTGAGTCAACGGGTAAAAGTACACTTGCGAAAGCCCTGGCTGATCACTTTCAAACAATATGGGTTAAAGAATATGCAAGGGAATATATTGATAGTCTGACAAGGCCGTACAATCAGGAAGATCTTACTCATATTGCGATGGGGCAGCTAAAGCTTGAAAATGAATTATTGCCAAAAGCAAACCGGCTATTAATTTGTGATACAAACCTGTTGGTAATTAAAATATGGAGTGACTATAAATATGGGCATTGTGATCCTGGAATTTTACATGAATTAGAAAGCAGGAACTATGACCTCCACTTACTAACAAATATTGATATCCCATGGCAGGATGATCCACAAAGAGAGCATCCTAATCTACGACAATACTTTTACAACTTATATTTAAAGGAGCTTCAGAATAGGGATTTAAAATATAAGGAAATCATGGGAGATGAAGATCAGAGAATTAGTTCTGCTGTTTCTGAACTAAACACTTTACTCTGAGTTATATTTAATGTAAACTTGTAATATAGTTTTGGGGGTGCCAAATTTCAAAA
>Ga0316190_10002119_pt1 | contig 14377 bp, 17 predicted proteins | sample Eddworburrow2_MG_FD_204929 | JGI IMG/M metagenome (GOLD analysis project Ga0316190, IMG submission 204929) | Coastal sediment microbial communities from Maine, United States - Eddy worm burrow 2 | ecosystem: Environmental > Aquatic > Marine > Coastal > Sediment | place: USA: Maine | collected... | reverse complement strand
ATCCACACCTGACAATCTGCCGGCAGGAATGCAGATTGCAAATAGGATCAAACACCATATTTTATAAAGGAGGGATCATAGGCGATGGCTGTTATCACAAGATTTATCGTTGTCAGAAATGGCGTTGAACTTGATAAGGTATTTGACGTAAAAAAAGAGGCCGATGCATATGATAAGATGCTCGACGCAGCAGAAAATTTGGCGGTATTTATTAAAAAAGGCGACCTTCAGATTGATCTTGATGCAAAGACAGTGGAGGAGATTTCCATCTATTTGGCCAAAAATGCCCCTGAAGTGATCAATATCCTTAAAGGCATAAAACCGATAACACCGGCAGCCGCCAAGATTGAAAAGCCGGCAGATCCGGCGCCCGTCGAAGATAAAAAGACCACGGCCAAAAAACCCAAGGCCAAGCGAAAAGAGAAATAGACCACCGTTTTGCAAGCTATAAGTAAAAAGGAAGCCGACGCATACGATAAAATGATCGATGCGGCTGCCGATCTTGCGGATCTGATTGAAATGAGCAAGATTGATATGGATGAGTACGCACTTGAAGAGCTAACGATATTTTTAGCGAGCAATGCACAAGAAGTGAAACAGATTCTTAAAAATTTGCATTATAGATGGACATAAATTAAATGCGGATTAATAGAAAAGCACAGGAACACACTCTTTATGGGGTTGCCCGGATGTGGGAAATCCACGATCATAGAAAAATTCGGTTATCTGCAGCTTTAATCTTGTGACATGGTTAGGAGTTTTTCAAAATCAAGTATCCTGTCAAAGTAACCGTCTTCTTTGATCCCGGAAGAAAGTGCACCACTATAGATTAAAACCGGTCAAGCCGTATAGCACTATTGTTGCATCCGGCGGAAAAAATGGGCATTGACAACAAAGCCGGCAGTCGTCAATTTTTCAGTCATACGACCAGATACCACACATCGCATATGTTACGGTAACTCTGGTGCCGCTATGTAGGCTAAGGGTTTTCACCAATCCGCTTCTAAAAGCTAATTCTTATCGTCAGATCTTGTTAACGCAGAGGTATTCATGTCAACGGAGCAGGGAGTCGTCGAACAGGTCGAACCGGGCTGGGCCTGGGTCAAAGCCAAGCGTTTAGGGGCCTCCAGCGGCTGCGGCCGTTACGATCACTGCCACACAATCGGGGGCGGCAATAAAATGGTGATCAAGGCCATCAATCTGGCACAGGCCCGAGAAGGCGATTTGGTCGTGCTCTATTTAAGTACCAGCGCCAAATTCAAATGTATCGCCACAATCTACCTACTGCCTGTTTTGGGGATTATCACGGGGGCGTTCTCATCAAACTATCTTTCGCAATTGATCGGAATGGATCCCTCATGGGGAATGGCACTGTTCACCGTTGCCGGAGTGGTGGCTGCGGTTGTCTTAATGCGATTTTTGGCCAATCGAATGGCGCACCAGGAAAGGTTTACGCCAATTGTCAAAAGGATCGTCCGCCCGCATTTGAACCGATCAATTTGAAAGGGAATCCCATTAATTTACAAATAACCCCTTGCTTTCGGCTTAAATAGGCTTATTATACAATTAATTCAACACGGCCACGACATCAGTGGATGGCGAGGCGATTTTTTCTGCAGGAAAATTCTGTACCCCTATGAAGTATCCTCCAGATTTAAGATTTTGAATAAATAAAATGAAAGGAGGATATTATCATGACCAATGGTACTGTAAAATGGTTTAGTGATCAAAAAGGGTTCGGTTTCATCGAGCAGGAAGACGGACCGGATGTGTTTGTTCATCATTCAGCCATCAACGCAAGCGGCTTTAAGAGCCTGAGCGAAGGCGACCAGGTGACTTTTGATATCGAGCAAGGCCAAAAAGGTCCTGCTGCCGCCAATGTCACCGTAAACTAAAGTTCTATATATAGCTAAAGGGGGCATACCACCCAATAAGGGTGGATGTCCCTGGCAACGCCTACCGCAACCCCCCCTGATACAAATCAAAAAATGGACTTCATTCTAAACAAAATCAACCGATTTTCTCTCTCTTAGCGCATTTATGGGATCCGTGCATGAAGATTATAAGTGGATTTGCAGGATTTAATGAAAAAAGAAAATGAGTGCATACCGGATGCGGAAGTCTTGCTTAAACTGGCCAAGATGCGGATGCCCTTTGGCAAGTATAAGGAACGGCGTTTGATCGACTTGCCTGAGCCTTATGTGGTTTGGTTCGCCCAAAAAGGATTTCCGGCCGGGCAACTGGGTGATATGTTGCGCATGGTTTATGAGATTAAATTAAACGGCCTGGAATATCTTTTTAAGCCGTTGCGGAATCTGTAGATAAATCACAAGTCATCTAATTTTAAATAATTTAATTATTTGAAATAAATATATGCTTTATTTCAAAAATTAAATTAACATTCATTTCCGATTCTATATTCGAGCTGTATCATTTTAATGTTTTTATATTAAATGCTTTCCCACATAGTCAGTTTTGACTCCAAAATATCTGTATCTTCTTGACAGTTTGATTATGATCATACTTGATTCCGTTACAAAAAAATTTGGCGGCTTAGCGGCGGTCGACAACGTTTCATATACGATTCAAAAGGGAGAGTCTTTTGCATTGCTTGGACCCAACGGTGCCGGCAAGACGACCATCGTTCGGATGCTTCTCGATTTTATCAAACCCTCCTCTGGTAGCATTACCATCAATGGATGTCCCGCATCCGACCCGCAATCCCGCAAATACATCGGATACATCGCCGAAAATCACATGATTCCGCCGTATCTTTCCGGTTTTGAATATCTGTCGCGGCATGCTTCTTTAATCGGTCTGTCCGGAAACGATGCCGAAAAGGAAGTTGACAGGGTCCTCGAAATCGTTGCCATGAAAGGGCCGGAAAGGAAAAAATCCGCGACATACTCGAGAGGCATGCAACAGCGCATCGGTCTGGGGGCTGCCCTGCTGGGACGGCCAACATTGCTGATACTGGATGAACCCATCACGGGGCTCGATCCGATCGGCATCCGCGATGTCAGAAAGATTCTTGAAAACCTCCGTGGCCGGGGGGTAACCGTGATTCTAAACTCCCATCTGCTCTCAGAGGTGGAAAAAACATGTAAAACGGCGGCAATCCTGTACAAGGGAAAAATCCTTGTCAAGGATACCATTACTGCAATCGTGAAGGATCACGAGACACTCGAAGATGTTTTTGTCCGATATATAGAGCATGAGAATGAATAACGTTATAAAAATTGCGATCTACACCATGCGGGACCAGATGCGCCATAAAAGTTTTTATATTCTCCTGGGTCTCTCGATTCTATTCATATTGACGATCCGCGGATGTTATGACAGCGGATATACGGTCAATGGGAAAATGGTGGATGGCGCTACGGTTGCCTTTCATGTTTCAAAAATTGTTTTCCATCTAATTGCCGCCGGAATGTTTCTGATGGTTTCCATGCTTTCCATGAAAATATTCAGCCGGGATCATAAGGATGGAAGCATGATTCTGTTTCTTTCCAGGTCCGTTGTCAGATGGCAATATGTTCTCGGCCGGATCACCGGCACCTGGGCACTTTGCCTTGTTTTCATGTTTATCCTTCACTTGACGATCTTTTTAACGGTATGGCTAAAAACGGGAACCATCATATCGGGCTACTTGACCGCATCTTTGGTATGTTCGATCAACCTCCTTTTTGTGATTGTCTGCGTCTGCTTTTTATCTCTTTTTATGCCGGATTTTATCAGTGCGCTTTTTACCATGGGGATTGTTTTCATTGGTTTTATTTCCGATGGTGGTTATCAGATTATCAACAGTGACATCGTAAGATCCGCTATCCCTTCCGCAATCAATGGGGAAGCTGCCTTATGGCGGGTTGTATACCCCAAGGTTTTTATGTTGCAGGCCTATGCAGATTCAATCATCAGCAAAAGTGAATTTCATAAAATGGGACCGTTCCATCCTCTTCTAAATCTTTCCCTTTTTATTCTTTTAATAATAATGTTAATGTTGGGCTCTTTTAGTCGAAAAGATATTTGATCAGAAATTATCGGTGCTTTAGCTTAAAACTGCACGATCGCACAATTATTTACGAACGCCGCCTGTGGCCACGAGCGTCCAGTCTGATCAAAAAAGAAACTTAACGAAATGCAATACTATTTTCTGACAGGATCAACCAGTCTTCGCTAAAAAAGCTTCGCCTTGGCGTGCAGGATGAACAGGATTTGGCTATACGAAAACAAAATTATTCCGATAATCCTGTAAATCCTGTCTAACTATAACAGTTTCATACTAGGGGGTTAAAATGCAAAAAACATGGTCCTATAAAAACTATGAAATCAAAGAAGGGCTAAAACCCGGAAGCTCACAGTTTCGCTACTTTTTTGCCGTTTCCGAAAGCGGTCAGAAAAAATGCAATTATTGTGTTTGGATAGTAGATGATGCCGTGTCCCGGTTCGATGAATCCAAAGATTTTAACTCAATTGTCTCCTCCCAGATTGAAGCCTGGCACGAGTGGGTCAAGAAAAAAATCGATGCCGCAGAATTTAAAAATCGAGCGTTAAAAATTGAAAAGACAGGCGAAAAAGAGATCGCCCTGTCGGAAATGGCGGAACATGTTACGATGGATTAGTTAAAAATTGAAAATAAGGAGGTTATTATGACAAAGCTCACGGATGAAGCCAAAAAGGCCATCGCAGAAATACGCCCGTCGTTGGTGGCTACCTCAGGCAGCACCGGAAAGCCAAATGTCTCTGCCAAGGGATCGTTTCGCGTTCTGGATGATGAACATGTTGTATTTGCAGACATTGTCTCTCCCCGAACCGTCGCCAATATCAGGGAAAATCCCCAGGTGGCGGTCATCTGTTTAGATGCTGCCGCACGAAAGGGCTGCCGCATTTGGGGCAAAGGCAGCATCTTCAACTCAGGCGACCTCTTCGATCAATTAACCGCTGAGTATGCTAAGAAAAATATGGTGGTGAAAAATGTCGTAAAAGTGGCTGTCGAGGAGATCGAAACTTTCTGATCAGAAGCTATACTTATGGGAAATTGGAATTAAACAGATAAGTGGGCCATCAAATGAAATCCCGCATTAAAGGAAAATTTACCTTTCAAACTGCAGGCATTTTATTTGTTCTTTCCGCCCTGTTCGAACTGCTCTCGATCAATTCCCGCGTACCATTATTTGGGAACGTTCAAGGTGGTATGATCGCCGCAACCTACCACCTGATATATGTCGTGCTTTTTTTCTGGCTGGGTTTCGGCTTATATAGGGCAAAAATCTGGGCCTACAAACTTGTTTTTATCACAACCGGTTTATATACGCTGGATCGGCTGGTTTACGTATTAGACAGAAAGGCCCTGGAGATTTACCTGGTGACGCTATTGGGTAAATACGGGGTAACCATTGGAATCCAGGAAACTGGAGTTATCCAAAAGGTTATTCTACTCGCTACGGTTTTGGTCGTTGTCTGCTGGTGGGGTTTTGCAGGGTATACCTACCTTCGACGGGAATATTTTCATCAGCAGGCTACAGACAATGAGTTCGCGAAAACCGATGTTTCATAAGCTGAAGGTTTGAAATGATCAAGCAATATCTCGACCGATCTTTGCGGCTGCGATGAAACGAAAGCGATGAAAGATGGTATCAGCCAATCAGATCAAACGCCTTAAAAGAGAAAAGCGGCCGGCGGTACTATATCAGTATCAGAAGGATGGCCGTTATTTTGCCCAGATAGCCGACAGCTTAAAAGAAGCCGGCGCGAAGGAGCTAGCTGAACTCGGCGCCGAAGATGTCGGCCCGGAATTCAGCGGAATTCATTTCAGGGCGGACAAATCAAGCCTGTATCGAATTAATTATCTGACCCGGCTTCTTTCACGGTGCCTTGCACCATTAATATCATACACTTGCCATGATACCGATACGCTGTATCAGAAAGCCAAACAGATCAAGTGGGAAGATTTTTTTGCGGAAGGCAATACCTTTGCCGTATCGGGGAATGTTTCCGCCAGCGTGATTACGCATTCAAAGTACGCTGCCCTGCGCCTTAAAGATGCGGTTGCCGACTATTTCAGAGAAAAAACCGGTCAGCGTCCGGCGGTGTCGGTAAGGGATCCGGATATTCTGCTGAACCTTCACATCCGGAACGATAAGGCCGTAATAAGCCTCGACACTTCAGGCGGGGCGCTTCACCGCAGAGGATACAGAGAGGAGACGGTTTCGGCGCCGATGCAGGAAACCGTCGCCGCCGCGATTATCCGATTCAGCGAATGGGACGGTTCTGTTCCTTTATTCGATCCTTTGTGCGGTTCGGGAACCCTTTTGTGTGAAGCGCTCATGCGGTATAGCAATATTCCTGCGGGTGTATTCAGGAAGCGATTTGGTTTTGAATTTTTACCTGACTTTGACGACGCTGTCTGGAAGCAGGTAAAAAAAGAGGCCGACGGACACATCCGGGAACTTCCGAAAGGGCTGATAGCGGGCAGTGATATATCCGCGGAGGCTGTCAGCGCGACGCTGACAAACCTGATGGGACTCCATTACGGAAATAGGGTAAGCATTGAAAGGGCGGACTTCAGAAAGCTGCCTGCCCTTGAAGCGCATGTAATTGTAACCAATCCGCCTTATGGCATTCGGATGGGGAAAGACGAGAACCTTGAAATGTTTTATAAAAATCTCGGCGATTTTCTGAAACAGAAATGCAAAAGCTCGGCCGCTTTTGTTTATTTCGGAAATCGGGAGTATATCAAAAAAATCGGGCTGAAAGCATCATGGAAAAAACCGATCAAGGCCGGCGGGCTTGACGGTAGACTTGTTAAATACGAGATTTACTGAGAATACAGAGAGACTTTCACAGATCATTTTGGCTCCTTCTGTCTGTTTATTTTATAGTTTTTGGGTTTGTTCTCAGTCGGCTGTCAGTTCGTTTTAACTGGATCCGGCCTGGCGGGCACCACAAATGAAACGGCAAAGGCCGCAAAAGCTGCCAGAACAAACCGGCAGCTGATCAAAACCCACCAGTTGGCCCCCAGGGCGGCAAATATCACGGTATCTTCAATTATACTGTGGCAGATGCCCAGAAAAACGAGTACTATAACCAAATCTCTTTTGGTCAGGGTGCCATCTTTGGCAAAAGATATGATAACCCCCGAGCCGAAGACAATCCCCAGAAACAGACCTGCCAGAAACGGAAATGCCACCCTGCTCGAAAGATTCAGTCGCTGAAAGACCGGTTGGATAAAACCAACTCCCCTGTCCAGCAGGCGGGAGTCTGTTAACAGCGCTAAGACAACCATCAAAGGTATGATGATTGCCGGAACGAGAACTGCTATGTGTGCGCCACCTGTAATAATTTCCTGAAAAATAACCGCCCAATCCACTCCTATATCCTCACTACAACGTCATTTTCCCGAATAAGTTCAATATAGCGCCGGCCCCAAGAGCGGTGGCCAGGCGAATGCCCAGAATGGGCCAGGCGCTGATACCGGTTTTTTTAATAATGGCCGATTCAATCACAAGTTCGTGGCAACAGGAAAGTATGACGGCGATGATCGTTATCTGCCATGCAGTTAAGCCAAGGGCGAAAATAATTCCGATGGCGGCGTAAGAGTTGAGAAACATGCCCGTCACAACAGCCAGCGCCGCCTCCCCAGGCAGTCCGACAAAACGCATCAGCGGATCGAAAAATTGCGAAATCCAGCCGATAACGGGCGTATGCTCCAATACTTTTATCAGGGCGAAAACAGGGATAATGACCTTCAGAAGCAGAAAGGAGGTCTTCAGACCGTTTCCAAATCCATTTTTCCAGGTATTAGCGGTAATCAATTATGTTTTCCTTAAGTTGTTTTACTTTACGTTTTGGGCAACAATCCGTCAAGATCCGTTCTTTTTTTTTTCAACCCTTTAATGGATAACCGCTTCTTATCATTTTAAACACAATATATCAGCATCAGGAATCAGGGGACGGATTGCCACGATGATGAGTTTATAAGCGCCGTCACCGGCCAAAAAGATGGCCGGTCTGATCAGAAAAGTAACTTTTGGGGCTCGGTTTGGAAATCGGCCGTTGTTGGGTTTCGTTTTTCGCAATAAAACCGGCAAAATGTAGGTTGGGTTGAGTGCAACGAAACCCAACAAAGCTTGGAGCAGGCTCAACCCAACCTACAAAATACAAAGTGGCACAGGATAGATCCAATTCCAACTTTAAAATGTGTCATATAAGGGATATACAGAGAAAGCGGGTGTCTGACTTGCCTTGGTTTTCATAAGCCAAATTAATTGACGTGACCGTTATTCCACGACACTAATCTTTCGATCCGCCGTGCTCCCAGCGGTCAAGAATTCGAGATAAAAACGACGATATCATTGCTTTTCGATTTACCCATTTCCGGATACCATGAATTTTCATTGGTGCAGTAATAAATCTTCGCGCTTTTTTATTAAGTTCTCGTATTTTTTTGGACATTATCGGGCGATATGACACATTCTCCGAGCAAGGGTTTCAAGTGTCAGACCTGCTCTCGAGTTTTAACTCCTGACACCTGACACCCGAAACCTAAGTGCCAATGTCTAATTTTCATACAATCCCACGACCGATAGGGTATCACAGCCAATTTTCCAAGCTGAGTTGAGTCATATGCCAACCATCACCACCCCGCCTTATACTTCCGGACGCTCTCCAAAGACCGGACCAACTTCCCGGGTTCGTTTGAGCTCGAAAAATCCGGGCATACTGCCGGCCGCAATGATTGCATCCCAGAATTTAACGGCCTCTTCGCCGGTCGGTGCCGGACTCATGACAGGGCCGAAAAAACCGGGGCCCTGGCCGCCATCGAGCACGATCTGCGGCACACCGACATCCGTGCCGGCTTTGACGATCGCTTGATCCATGTCGGCCTGGATATCTTTATCCAGTGATTCGTTGTCCGCAGCAGATGCCAGCCTGGTTGGTAATCCGCACGTCTGCAGGATTTCCTCCAGGGCTGAAGGCTCATCGATGTCGCCTTCATCGTGATGATAGCACGCACCCATGGCAGTATATATTTTCCCGACGCTTTCGTTGCCGAATTCAGCTCGAACCGCCGCCGCAACACGCAGGGCTTTCAAGCCAATTTCATGCAATATTTTATAATCTTCCGGCACCTCACGCTCTTTGTTGATCAGCTTGAGGCTGAAGAATTTCCAATTAACCTGAATCTGTTTTTGTTGTCCGACATCTACCATCCACCTGGATGTGATCCAACACCAGGGTCAGACCGGATCCCAGTAAAAATCCACAATATTTTTTGAATCGACCATTATTATCTCCTCATAAAATTCAGATCTACCGACATGTCGTAAAATCTGATGCAGTAAAAATGTTTATGGTTACGCCAACAATACTGGATTTCGGGCGAATAGTTCTGGATTTTATTTCATATTTTTTCACGGTTTGCAATGCAATATCCACCAGCGTCGATATTACCCTTTTTTGGGTTATAATTCCCTTTCTTATAGGTACTATTGTATCTTGAATTTACGATTAATTTTTCTACAATTATTGCAGGTTCCCTTGATATCAGGGCCTCCCGAGAAGTTTTTCCGACTGGGGTCAGAAGCCCTGAAATTCTTTCTATTAATGCAACATAAACTATCAGCGTAATCTTATGCCTACCAGTTCCAATTTCAGGGCCCCCGCATAACGGTCAAGCGCCGTTCGCACGGCCTCATGATCATTAGAGTTCGCCCTACCCATCACCTTCCCTTCTTCAAACCGGATTGAAAGTACCTTGAGCTTCTCGGTTGTCCGATCGGCCTTGAGATCAACGCGCCCCACAAACCGATCACCGGCAAGCACCGGCAGACAGTAGTAGCCATATTTACGCTTGGGCGCAGGTTTGAAAATCTCCAGGACCTGATCAAAGGCAAACAATTGTTGGACACGTCGGCGATCCCAAAGCACCGGATCAAAGGGCGATAGCAGAACGCCCTGGTCAGTGCGCGGCCGAACACGCTTGAGGCGGGCCGCCAGCTCGAGATCTTTATACCGGATCCAGCCGGGACGTTTCTTTGAGTCATCTCCCAGAAGCGCACAGGCAACAATTTCGCCCTTTTCAACGAGGCGGTTTAGGGCAGTCCTGATGTTCTTTTTTTGGTTGGTTAACCGCCAGGTTTGAGAGAGGGTGCCGCTGGAAGCCCAACCATGTCCTTTCAGTGCCTGAACCAGCAGGTGTTCTATGGCTTGTGGCTCGGACAGGCCCTTTTGCCGCCAACAATCGGGAATAACACGTTCGGTAAGATCGTATACCCTCTGAAAATTGCGCCGTTCACGAATGGCGAGCTCCCCCGAAGACCACAGTGCGGTTGCCACCCGTTTGACCAGTTTCAGATCCCACCACCCGCGGCTTCCACCACCTTCCATATCGAGGGAGCGAATGGGTCCTTCGTCTCGAATACGTTGACGCAGGTTTTCTGCGATATTCGGGTGTTGCCCAACGAGGTCTCCCCACCAGGGATGACGGCGATATGACTTGCGGCGAAATTCGAAGACCGGATAAAGCTCGACAGGCATCCAGCTTGCCTCATGCCCCCAGTATTCGAAAAGCGGCTCCTCGGCACGCAGCAAGGCCTCTGCCAGCTCGGGATCGAAGCCCTCGAGGCGTGAAAGAAGCACGATTGCATGGCTTCGAGCGCCGGCGATTGAGACGGTGTCGAGTTGAAGGTAACCGAAGCGCCGGATAATTCGATGAGCCGCTTTGCGGGCCCGAAGATTACGGCCTGTTGCACGCTTAGGAAGACCGGTCCACTCCGGTTTGAGAAGTCCGGCACGGGCGAGCGCCAGTCGCCGGGCTTCGGTCGTTACGATGGTTTCCATTAAAAAAACCTAACAGAAAAAGGTCCAGTGGTAAAGATATTAAGTCAATGGATGCATCGGCCGGAATAATCAACATTTTCTCTATACATTCAAATGGTGAATGTGCTCTGAGGTGATGAAGATCATTCACAACGTGGCTTTTATTTTCATCCGGTCTTTATTCCGCTAAACCAACCTTTAGGAGCAATTTTGGATTGTGGATTTTAGATTGCGGATTTGTTGTATCGCTGCGCTCTGTCTTTTTTTATTAAATTGACAGAATACCTTAAATCTAAAATCTAAATTCCCAAATCCCAAATCTATTAGGAATAAAAGTGGGATCAAATGTCAAAAGAAACATTGCGATAGAACGCATGATTTTCACCATCCCAGATGTGCTCTATAGGTCAATTAACCCCAATGTTGCAGCGTCAGGGTTGATTTAAAGCAAATATATTCTTGACCTTTTGGAGATCATAGCCCATCTTCAGGAACGCGAAGGTATACAATGAAATCTCTCCGCGGCAAGCCGCGGAGCATCATGTTTTTAGGATTTAACTCACTTTTATCGCAGCAAGCTGCGGGGAATTACCCAGGAGAGATTAAAAAGTTCACACAGTGTGATCAACAGTGGTTCAAATCTGGGGCCTTCACTTTTGAGGAGCATCTTTCGATGAATAAAGTTTTATGATAGAAAAACCCGGACGGGCACTCATCCTGATCGCCTGCGCCTGCGCCATTTTCTGGCCGGGGGCATTTATTTTCGGCTTTCCCGGGGTTATGAGCCAGCACTGGCAGCAGGCCTTCAATGTCGGCGGCAGCGCTGTTGGCAAGACGGTTTTTTTTGTTCTGATAGGCGCCACCTGCTTTATGTACCTTTGCGGACGCTGGCAGGAAAAATACGGCCCCGGTAAACTGGCTGCCATAGGCGCCATCCTGTGTGGCAGCAGTGTTATCTGGCTGGGCCGGGCTGAGAACATGAACGCGGTTTACGCTTGGGCATTTTTAACCGGCGCCTCATCGGCATTTGTTTATGTCCCGGCCCTAACGGTGGTGCAGCGCTGGTATCCTGAAAGACGCGGGCTGGTCTCAGGATTCTTCAATATGGCCTTCGGTCTGGCAGCGGGCATCATGTCGCCGGTATTCACCGCCCTGTTATCAAGCTGGGGCTATAAAACGATCAACCTGGTGTTTGGCTGTATGGCCCTCATCGTCGGCCTGGCAGCATCCACCCTGATTCGGTCACCGGAGGTGCATCTGTCGGCACCGACAGCCGATACGCCGATTGAACCAACGAGCCGCTCGGTTGTTGACGCCTTGAAAACCCGCGAATTCTGGTGTCTATGGCTCACCTGGGTGTTGGCCGGTGCCGCCGGTGCCAGCATGCTGGTGCTGGCCACAGGATTCGGTCTGGCTAGTGGGTTGAGCCTCTCCCAGGCCGTTGTTTTACTCACCGGTTTTAATCTGACAAACGGCAGCGGCCGGTTGGTGAGCGGATTTTTCTCAGACCGGTTCGGGCGCAGCCGAACCATGGCGATCAGCTTTACGTGTGCCGCCGCCGCCTACTTAATCATGCCCCATGTGGAAGGCATTTGGCTGTGGGCCACCTTAGCGGCGGTTATCGGCTTTGCTTTCGGAACCCTGTTTGCAGTCAGCGCACCGATAGCCGGTGACTGCTTCGGTATGGCCCATTTCGGAGCCATTTTCGGTCTGATTTTCACCGCCTACGGCTTCTTGTCCGGACCGCTGGGTCCATGGCTGAGCGGCTATATTCTGGATCGCACCCAGGGCAACTACACCCTCGTTTTTTCTTATCTGGGCTTTATGTATTTGGCTTCTGCCGGCCTCATCCTGATGGTTCAGCCCTGGCGCGAATGTCGGTTGTGAACACAAAGGATGCCTCACCAGGACCTACCTTTTATGTTCTCGATCAGAAATAACATTTTCTTAGCTCTGACCTGGGGTGATGAAACTTCACCTGTAACCTTATTTACATAGACTTAACTTTTCAAAACATTTTTGTTCCGCGAATTTGGTTTCAGGTGTCAGGAAAGGTAGACGCAATAGCATATCCTGAACACTGACACCTGAAACCTTACACTCATCAAGAGGAATAAAAATTAGGATAAAATTTAAGAGCCTCGATATGAGAACTTTCACCACACTAGCTCTGGCCAGTGGCCTGCTATTGGGGCTGCCCTGGTCAGTTACCGCTCTGTTCTTTCTCGTTTTTTTTGCCTGGGTGCCCCTTTTGCTGCTGGAAGCGGAAGTCAGACATCATCCAAACCCCTACGCCATATTCAACTATGCCTTTGTCAGTTTCCTGCTGTGGAACATCATCGGTACCTGGTGGGTTACCCGGGCCCAATTTGTGGGTGCCATCCTTATCATACTCGCAAATTCACTGATACAGGCCCTCGTTTTCTGGCTGGCCAGCCGAATCCGGACAATTCTGAAAATTCCCTTGTTCTTCCCTTTTGTGCTCATCTGGATGGGGTACGAGCATTTTCATCTCTCCTGGGACCTGGCATGGCCCTGGCTCAATCTGGGCAATGCACTGGCCACCGCACCAAAGCTCATCCAATGGTACGAATTTACCGGCGTTCGGGGTGGGACGCTCTGGATAATCTTGAGCAATTTTGCTGTCTTGAGGGTGTATTGTTTATATCGGGAAAAAGGTGCGGGTTCTATGATTACGGCCGGCGCAACGGTTCTGATGACCCTTCTCATCCCCATGGTTGGATCCTTTCTTATTTTGCAAAACTTTGAAGAAACGGGAGAAACCGTAAATATCGCTCTGATTCAGCCCAACCTGGATCCATATACGGAAAAATTTGACCCAAAAAATCATGCTCACCACGTGGAGACGTTTTTCAAAACAGCGGATGCGATCATCGATGACGAAACCCAATATTTGTTTGGACCTGAAACCCTCATTGTAGATCAGATTGACGAGAGAGATCCTTCAGCATCGATCTACTACCGGAATTTGTTGAAATTCCGCAAAAAATACCCAAAGCTGAATATTCTCCTGGGCATACACAGTTACCGGAAACTCAGCAAAGAAGACGTTCCGCCGGGAAGTCGTTTCGATCGCGAGCAAAACTTTTACTATGAGGCCTTTAATACGGCGCTTTTTCTACCGCCGGGTTCGGCAGCTGTACCCCAGTTTTACCACAAAACCAAGTTGGTGCCCCTGTTCGAACGTATGCCCTTTGTGCAATATCTGGGCTTTTTGGGAAAATACTCCCTGGAGCTGGGCGGATACACCGGCACTTACAGTCTTCGTCAGGAGCGCACCACATTCGTGTCACCTGATTCTTCGATCACCATTCTGCCGATTGTATGCTTTGAATCCATATTCGGCCCCTACTGCTCCCGCAACCTGCCGGAAGAAAAAGGCTTTATCTGCATGATCACTAACGATGGATGGTGGAAAAATACGCCCGGCTATCTGCACCACTTCAATTTCAGCCCGGTTCGTGCCATCGAAAACCGACGAGATTTTGTTCGAGTTGCCAATACCGGAATTTCTGCTCTGATCGACGCCAAAGGT
>Ga0316190_10002118_pt1 | contig 14380 bp, 13 predicted proteins | sample Eddworburrow2_MG_FD_204929 | JGI IMG/M metagenome (GOLD analysis project Ga0316190, IMG submission 204929) | Coastal sediment microbial communities from Maine, United States - Eddy worm burrow 2 | ecosystem: Environmental > Aquatic > Marine > Coastal > Sediment | place: USA: Maine | collected... | reverse complement strand
CACTTGGCTTGATTGGGCTTGTGCCTGAGACGCTTGGGCTGCGGTAGTGTCCTCACCACCTATGTATTTCTTGAAGACTTCGTTACGCCTGCTTGCGCTTGCCGAAGTGGACGTACGCGGTGTTTCAAAATCTTCAGGATTGGCGACCATGGCGGCGAGATTGTGCTGCCCGGAACATCCAAAGTTCTTGTAATTCTGATTGGAATAGGTTTCAGAAAGGTTTTCACTCCAGTCGCCGCACTCAGCCGTCACCGCAAATTTGCGGGTAAACGACATCAGAACCGGTGAACGGGCGCCTCCCTTATAGGAAGTATGCTTGATGCGATGCGGGCTGACGCCTTCGCGCTCCAGCAGTTGCGCCACTTTTGCTGCTACTGCATTGCCTACCATGCCGCCGGCCGGACGACGCACGTGGACCTTCGAAGCATCGGTTTCATTCGCCTGGTGTGCAAAACGCTTTATTGCGTTCTGCTCTTTCACGCTGAGCTTGGCAGAACGGGTCGGCACCTGGAGTTTCACCGTGCCTTTGGCGACCTCGATCGGATGAATCTCATAATGCATTTGCGGCATGTAGACGTCATCCACAGCACCCGACATCTGGTGTTGGCAGGCGGTCAGGGCAAGGAGCGCCACAGCCGGGGCCAGGGTACGCATTGCATTGCGGGACTTTGATACAAACTTGTTCATTTTCATTCTCCGTGGCGCAGCCATTATTCGACGATGAAGCCGACATTGCCGTGATAGGTCGTTCCTTTTCCGGTGCCGCCCTGGTTGCCGTACATCTTGTTCAAACGACCGAACAGAATGGTCTGGCGATCAGTGGCTACCGAAAGCTTCTCAACCGGATTTGTCAGTGCACGCTCATTAACCGGCTTGACGATGAACGGTGTCACCATGACGGTCAGTTCAGTCGTGTTCTTCTGAAAATCGCGTGAACGGAACAATTGCCCAAGAACTGGCAGATCCTTCGCACCAGGAATACCCATGATCGTCTGCTTGGTTTTATCCTGGATAAGACCGGCCATGATCATTGAACCACCTGAAGGTAATTCAATGGTCGTTTCAGCCTTGCGTGTTTTAAGGCCAGGTATGTTAAGACCTCGGATTTGGACACCGTCTTGCGGCGACAGTTCCGAGACTTCCGTGTTGACTTTCAGACTGATGCGTCCGGACGAAAGAACCACCGGTGAATAGCCAAGCGCGACACCAAATTCCTTGAATTCCACCGAGATGGTGCCGTCATCAACAGCTACCGGAATTGGAAACTCACCGCCGGCAAGAAATTTGGCGCTTTCGCCAGAGATCGCGGTCAACGTAGGTTCTGCAAGCGTACGCAGCAAACCGTCCTGTTCCATTGCCTGAATAAATGCGTCAATGCTGTCGCCATACTGGAGCCGGGCGCCCACTCCCACCGGGGAGGGGGGGTTGGGAAGGCCCAAACCTGAAATGGGATTGTTTGGAAGCGTGGCGGCTCCCAAAGCGCCGCTGAACAAAAACGGATTTCCCGTCAGCATGCCGGCGGCAAAACTTCCCGATGCAAACGCTGCATTATAATCAACACCAAGCTGCTTCAACACATCACGCTGTACTTCTGCAATCCGGACCCGAAGCGTTACCTGCTCGCGAGCAGCAATGGTCATGGCTGACACAACCTTGGCAGATCCGTCCACGCCGGCAGCACCGAGAAAGCGTTCGGCCAGGTCCGTTGCCTGTTTGGCTTGACCGGCAGACGCGGCGACCCCGCGCAGGACGATACTGTCGGCTACGGTATCAATCTTGATCTGATTGTCCGGCAAGGTACGGTCGAGCAGTTGCTTCAACGCTTTGGTATCTGCAGCAACCTCGATATCGAGGTTCAGAATTTGTCTGCCAGCATCATCAAAGAAGAATATGTTCGTCTGGCCGTTTGCCTTCGCGAACAGATAGGCTGTAGTGCGCGTGCGCACGACGGCATCAACAATCGCGGGATTGCCAACAAGAACATCCTTGGCTGCGACGGGTAATCTGATCGCTACCGACTTGTTCAAGCCCATGCGCAGAAAACGCGAGTCATCACCTGCCTGTGCAGGCGTAAACGCCGCCGTTAACACGATCAGGAAAACCGCGATTGCAGCAAGCAGAGAAACGATTGCACCGGCTGGTGTCTTGGTGCCCATATCAAGCCTGGGCATGCTGAGGAGTGAGGGATACATCAGTTGTGTGCCTTACTTTGTATTCGCTACCTGGTTCATAATGCCGTAGCGGAATTGCTTGATGGTGCCTTTGGAGCCCCGCGCAAATTTTTCCGAAATCCGGGGACCATCATCACCGAGCTCCGTTCCGCGCGCATCGGCAAGCGAGCGAAGTGCGAGTGACAACTGGCCGGAGCTTTCGACCAGTGCGAGAACTTCGGATTGTGCCGGGTCAAGTTCGAGCGTTGCCGTCTTGCCGACAATCACCTGACCACCATCTTCAGTGGTCTTGATTTGCTGGTCGATCGCCAGAACGCGGACATTTGTCAGGACCGTATCGGAGACGTCACGATTGCCTGAAGCCTTGCGTGTGAGGAGAACATCAACCCTGTCATTGGGCAGAATAAATCCGCCTGCACCGGTCTCTGCAGAGACGCGGATTGAAATTGCCCGCATGCCCTTTGGCAGTACAGCGGCCATAAAGCCCGCATCGCCAACCATAACAATACGGCGTTTGTTAAGCGGTTCACCTTCAAACAACCCGGCCCGTGCGCGTGAACCCTTGAGCTCTTCAAATATGTCGGCACTGCCACTCTTGGTCACCATGAACTGGCCAACCCGATCGGACGGCCAGTCTTTCCAGCCCAAGTTGGACGCATCCAGAATTTCGCCGATGCGAATGTCCTTCAGCGTAACCAGAACCTGGGTCATGGAGACTTTATTCACCTCCACAACTTCCGCTTTCTGCGGCTGTCCCAGGAAACCATTGGCCAGAAACGCTGCGGCTCCGGCTGCGACCGCGGCCACGCCCATGACTAGGAAACGCGATTTACTCATCTGATAACTCTCCACTAGGAACGGAAGTTCGTTCGGATATCTCCACCGCAGAATGATCGGGAAACGTCAAATTATGGTTAACCGGCACTAAACAATCTTAGTTTTGCCTAAAAAACATCATGCTGTTGCCGGGAATCAAAAATGCCCGCTTTATGCGGGCATTGGTTGATTCAGCCGAGAAATTGCAGATTCGCCGTTTCCAGCCACCAACTGTGCCTGAAGGCGAATAAGGCACCAACGGCGATAGCTATGCCGTAAGGCAAATCAATGGACGACTTTGCCGTTGATTTTATGCGCTCAGATCCACGCATTTCCATCTCAAGCCTGACCCACCACCAGAATTTCATCACGATTGCAAGCAGTCCGCCTGCAATCGACATGACTATGAGGAATTCGACAAGTTGCCCCATACCCAGCCACATCGCGGCAACTGCCAGAAGTTTGGCATCACCGCCACCAAAATAGCCCACAGCAAACAATCCAAATCCAACAATCAGCACAGCTGCACCGGCGGCCACATGCCACGCGATTTGGTCAAATGGCATGCCCACATAAAAGGCAGCGCCGAAAAAACTTACCCCGACCAGGCCGGTGAGCCAGTTGGGTATTTTCATCGTGAGGAAATCACCGACCGCCGCGATAGTTATCAACAAAGGAAATAGTGTCAGTATCAGAATGTGGGTCATGATTTGTTGATCTCCCGTATCCGGTCATGGCGGACTTAGTGTATGCTGGAGGGCTGCTGCCCCGGCATTGCAACTTGGCATGGGTCAGTAAAAGGGTGGTTAACCAGGTTCAAAAAACCTGCCGGCCCGACTCTGAGGCTTGGAGTAACTTTTGCAAAAACAAAAACCGCTGGTTGTTACGCCAGCGGTTTCCGGAGCCTCCCTTTAGAATTCTTAACACCGATGATGGCTCTTACATCGGCGTTTGGCGTCGAACGCAGTCTTACAGTTCGGCGCTGCCAGCAATCAAAGCGCGGCTTCGATAGCGGTGAACGTGCCAGTCAATGCAGTGCCAATCAAAGGCATTACAGCAACCAGGGCCAGACCCGTAGCAGCGGCGATAAGGCCGTACTCGATTGCAGTGGCACCAGACTCGTCTTTAAAGAAACGTGCGAACATAATATTCTCCTTAGTTTTCACAGTTTTTACAGCACTGGAACAAACTACCCTTCGTGGGTGATCCCCTGAGGGGTTTGTCGTCTGAACCGAGGCTCAACCTAGGCCTCAACCATTAACATCAAGTAAACGCCAAATGAAAAGCGATCCCTAACAACCCCATCGTTGCCGAATGGCAAATAATTTCTTACTTTTAAAATTAAAATCTTATTTTATTAAAATTTTACAAAGTATAAAATTGTCATATACCTTATTGTTCAATTTCTCCCGGCTATATGCCGCCACTATAAAGACTAGCGACTGAACCAGCCGGACTTCAACTGAGGCAAAGCTCACTCTTGCCCTTCCGCGTCCTTTTCAAGCGCCTACATACTATAATGTCATGTGCCGACTATCAGCGGGCAGCCCACCAGATCAATTTTTTGATCGTAAGGGTTCATTCACCATTTTCAGGTGTTATAGGCATCATCCAATGGACACCACGCTGTCCAGCGTCTTCAAAGTGATCATGCGAACAAGGATCGTTATTAAAATGAGTTCTCTGGCAACAACCCGTACCTTAATTCTTGGCACCGCACTCGGTCTGATTGGGATGCTTGCTGTGACCGGCACGGCTATTGCCGATTCAGCACTGGCACTGGATGTGGATGATGCCAAGCTGGTGAAGCTGGCAGGAGAACCGTCAACCGTCGTCGTGTCGAATCCGATGTTTGCAGATGCCAGCATCCAGGGCAACAAGCTGATTGTCATTGGCAAGAACACCGGCCGCACCAAGATAATCGTGCTGGATTTCGACGGCAAGCAACTCGCCAACATGATGGTGAAGGTTCAACGCGCGGAAAGCCAGGTTGTGAGCGTCTATCGCGCCGGCACCCGCAGAACAATGACTTGCGAACCGTTCTGTGATCAGCCATTGATCGTGAATGACGAACACCCAAGATACAAAGAGCAGAATGAGCAGATCAGCATGAAGACCGGCCATTCTGCAGGAGCAGCCTCCACCGGCGGCGGCGGCGACGCGCAATAATTGGTTCCTATTCGTACAGGCGTTGTCAGACAGAATCATGATCTGTCCGGCATCGCCTGTTCGCGCGCGGGTCCCGCCCAATTGACGCACCGGACAGCAGGCTGCACCAACTATCAGCGCAATGGCGATGCTCACACCTGGTTGCCCTGGTTAACAATTCCTTAATACAATCAATAAAACTTGCGGCCCGATACTTAGAACTTGTAAAGGCCGGTCCGGTAGTTTTGCCCCTGAACAAATAAAACCGCAGATAGTCCATTTGTGTCTGCAGGTCAGGAACACGACATCAGAGCCAGTCCAGCTTGGTCGGTATGGTGAACGTTCGGGAGTACGGCATGATCTTGAAATTGAATCGAACCCTCAACCGGGTACGCAGATGCTTTCGCAAAGATGACAGTGGCGCAACGGCGGTCGAGTTTGCTTTCGTCGGCGCACCGTTTCTATTTCTGATGATGGCGACATTTGAAACCGGCCTTACGCTGTTTTCCGAATATGCCGTCCAAAGCGCCACAACTTCAGCAGCCCGCCTGATCCGGACAGGACAAGCCCACGATGGCGGTTTTTCAAAAGCCGAATTCAAGAACCAGCTGTGTGCCAAACTTCCTGCAGCACTTGATTGCGGCAATATCTATATCAATGTCGAAGTACGTAACAATTTTGCTGATGCCAGCAATCGTACGGATGCTTCGGATGGTGGTGAGTTGAGCGATAGTGTCATAAACGGTGCATCATTCGACATCGGCAATGCCGGGGATATTGTGATCGTTGAGACATTTTATGAGTGGAACCTGTTCACTCCGAATCTCATGAAGTTGCTGAATATAGGTGGCACAGGTGCTCCCGCGCCGAACTGGCTGGCAAATCATGGCGAAGACAAACACCTGGTGAGGGGCGTGGCGGTGTTCCGCAACGAACCGTTTAATTAATCCGATGACAAGCCACTCAACAACAACCTCATCTTTTCAGGAAGCCACCACGATGAATACTTCATCAACAACCAGGTCCCCTAATGTTCATGCGGTCTCTATCGATAAACTTGCAAGCTTCGGCCGCAAGAAAGACGGTGTTGTCAGTATCGAAGCTGCCCTGTTGTTTCCTATGATGATATTGCTGCTGCTGGGTACGATTGATGTCACCCATGCGATTTCACTGAAACGAAAAGTAGCCGTAGCGGCAAGCGCGGTCGTCGACCTGACGACTCAGGAGTCTGCCAATGTAACAGCCGGCGAACTCGATGACTTCATTTTGGCTGCCGACGCCATTCTGAAGCCGATTTCGTCGACAGACATCAAGGTTGACTTGATCAACTATGAGCGCGACGGCAGCAACGTTACAGAGAGATGGTCTCACTCGCGCGGCGGCTGCGGTGGTGCGCCTTCAAGCATGACCGGCTCGGCGCTGAACGATCTTACACAAGAAGAAAACGATATTGTTATTGCAACAGTGTGCGTAACGTTCCAACCGCTCGTCGGCTACATAAACGGCGGCGGATCGTGGGAAATTGAAGAATCTGTCGCGCAGCGCCCGCGAAACGGCCTGACGCTTGAATGCAGCAATTGCTGATCCTGCATCCTTGCTAAGAGCCATTTTGGCAAACTCATGGAAGGCCTTTGAGATACATCTCAAGGGCCTTTACTTTTGTGCCCTGCATCGTCAAACACTTCCACACTGATTGAATATTTCGCCGGCCTCCAGAACTGGATGCTGTACCCAGGCGGTGTTGATAAAAGTAGTGGCTAAAGACCCCGTAAAACCATCGATGCAACCGGCAAGCCCGGCCAGCCTGGGTTTGGCACTTACCATATGGTCTCTCAGTGCCCTTGCTTTCGGATATGCGTTTTTCCAGCGTGTCGCGCCCAGCATCATGATCCCGGACCTGATGGCCGAATTCGCGGTCACCGGCGCTGTCATGGGGCAACTCTCGGCCTTGTATTTTTACCCTTATGCGGCAATGCAGTTGCCCATCGGAGCCCTGCTTGACCGCTATGGCGCAAGGCTCATGCTCACCATTGCCCTGCTGCTTGCCGCTGTGGGCAGCATCATCTTCGGAACCGCAGGTTCGGTGAACACCGCCTATGCGGGACGGTTCATGGTGGGTGCCGGCTCCGCTGTCGGCTTTATTGCCAGCATGGCGCTGGCAGCCAAATGGTTTCACCCCAGGCATTTTGCCCTTTTGACCGGCCTTTCAATGTTCTTCGCCATGGTTTGCGGCATAGCCGGCCAGGCTCCGCTGGCACTTGCCGTTGAGGCGTTCGGATGGCGCCAGACAATGATATGGGCAGGGATCTTTGCCGCCGGACTGGCGGTTTTGACCGCACTCATCGTGCGCAACTCACCCGATCCCCACCACGCTGATCACGTCAACGACACCCGATGGGCAGAAATCTGGATCGGCCTGAAAGACACCATCAAACGCACCGAGATATGGCGGATTGCCATCGTCGCGATGAGCATGTCCGGGCCCATGCTGGCGCTTGGCGGGTTGTGGGGCGTGCCTTTCCTGGCCAGTGCTTACGGGCTGGACCGGCCAACCAGCGCGATTTATACCTCATTGTCCCTGCTGGGCTGGGCAGTTGGCGCGCCCTTGTCGGGCTGGCTGTCGGACAGGATTGGCCGCCGGAAACTTCCCCTGGTTGTGGGCACTGCATTCAATTGCGGGCTGATCGCGATCATAGCCTTCGTTCCGAACCTCGGCCTGTTCTTCACGGCGGTTGCGTTATTCCTGTCCGGGCTCACCGGTGGTTGCATGGTGGTCACTTTTGCACTGGCGCGGGAAGTGTCGATAAAACGCCTGCATGGCTCGGTTTCAGGCCTGGTGAATGCTGCCACCGTGGGTGCAGGTGCCATCCTGCAGCCTATCATCGGCTGGATGCTCGACCTGCGCTGGGACGGGACGATGCTGGAAGGTGCCAGGGTTTATGATACGGCAGACTACAGGTTTGCATTCATCTGCCTGGTTGTGTGGTCTGGTGCAGGTTTTCTGCTGTCACTCACCTTGCGAGAAACAAAATGCAAACCGGTTGTGTAGAGCAACCAACAAGACGTAATTCTTGAAGCTTGGCGGCGCAGTCCCTGTTCAGTCAGGTGACCAGCTCCTTGTCGGCAAACCGCGCCTCAACCATCCGGGGCCGGCGCTTGAACCGATCATGCCTTCGGATACATCAACCACATTGGTGAAACCGGCAGTGGCCAGAATGCGCTGCATGTGGGCGCTGCGTCCGCCGGTGGCGCAGATCAGGGCAACCGGGTTGGCACGGTTGCCGCCCAGTGCCTCGGTCAAATTTCTGACGAAGCCTGCTTCGTGCATGGATATGGCAAGCGCGGGTTGTGCCAGGCCGGTCTGTTTCCACTCGCCGCGTGTGCGAATATCCACGAGCACGATTTCACCCCTGTCCGCAGCCGCCAGCGCGTCCGGCGCCGACATGATACCGGATGATGCATGCACGGCAGGAACCGTTGCGCTTGCAAACACTGCTGCAGCAACCAGCGCTGTCATATGTCGGCGTGTCAAATCCATGCTGCGATCAGTGTCATTGCGGGTAAAAATTATCAAGTCAAAGTTCCGCGAGCAGCTTTGAGGCACTTCATTTTGACACGCAGTTGTCATGCAAGCAGGTTAAGCCAACCGATGTGCAGGGAAGCCGTCAGTTGCGTAAAACAAAAAAGAAAATCTGTTTCCTGCACAAGATGTTGCTCTTGCCTTTAAGGCTACCCGTGCCGGGACCGCACCCGCCAATTCCCCCCGCTCCCGGCACGGGACCTTGTTTTTCAAACAGATGCACCGATCAGGGCATGCATGCGGGCCAGGGCTTCTTCGATCTCGTCAAGTCCGGCTGCATAAGACAGGCGCAAATAGCCTTTGCCGTTTCGCCCGAAACTTTCGCCGGGGATCAGCGCCACATTGGCTTCCATCAGCAAACGGTCTGCAAGCTGTTTTGAGGCGATGCCGGTTCCGGTGACGTTGGGGAATGCGTAAAAGGCACCGCCGGGCATCCGGCAGGTGACGCCCGGCATGTTGTTGAGGCCGGCGACAACCACATCCCGGCGCTGGGCAAATGTCGCCCGCATCCGGTCAATCTCGTCCATCGGACCTCGAATGGCCGCAAGGCCGGCAAACTGGGCGGCAACGTTGACGCAGGAATGATCGACCGTGATCAATCCGCGCACCGCATTGACCAGTTGCATCGGCCAGATGCCGTACCCCAACCGCCAACCGGTCATGGCAAAGGTCTTTGACCAGCCGTCCAGCAGGATGACCCGGTCCGCCAGCGCCGGATACTGCAGCAATGAGCGAAAGCCCGCCCCTTCAAAGACCAGGTGCGAGTAGATTTCGTCCGACAGGATTGCCACCTGTGGATGGGCTTCCAGACCCGTGGCCAGCTTGTCCAGTTCGACTGCTTCCACCACACCACCGGTCGGATTGGCCGGTGAATTGATGATGATCAGACGCGTTGCAGGTGTGATCTGGGACAGCACCTCATCAGCGTCAAAGCCGAAATTCCGGTCTTCGCGAATGGCATACGGAACCGGCTTTGCCGATGCCGCCTTTATGGCTTCGCGATATGGGGGAAATCCGGGATCGGGATACAGGATTTCAGTCCCGGCCCCGCCGAACACCATGCAGGCAAAGAAGATCGTCACCTTGCCGCCCGGCACAATCACCACCTGATCGGCTTCAACCGGCACATCATAGCGGCTGGACACATTAGCTGCGACAGCGTCGCGTAAAGCAGGCATGCCGACCGGGGAGGTGTATCCGTGCGGGCCGTCCCTGACCGCCTTGAGCGCTGCCTCCAGCACATGCGCCGGTGGTGCAAAGTCCGGCTGGCCGATACCGAGATTGATGACCGGGCGGCCTTCCGCCTTCATTTTCAACGCCTTGTCGAGAACGAAGAAGGCGCCCTCTTCTTCCAGGCTTGCGACTGCGGGATTCAACTTGAGACTACTCATGAAATTTTCTGCTTCCCTTGTCATGGTGAATTCAGGGCTTTGCGCTTGGTTATCTGTTCACGATAATAGACATACAGGCCACTGGACACCACAATGCTGGCGCCGAGCAGCGTATGGATATCCGGCACATCGCCAAACACCACAAAACCGACAATGATCATCCAGACGATTTGCGTATAGACAAACGGCGCCAGTGTCGGCGCGGGCGCCATGGTGTGTGCCTTGATCAGCATGTGATGGCCGATACCCCCGGCGATGCCCATCAGCAGCATCAAGGCGACGAGCGCCCAGGCCGGCACATGCCAGTTGAGGATGCCCATCGGCATGGCAAGGGCAGTGCCGACCATTGACGGCAACAACAACGACACCAGTGCCGGGTCGCGGCCAGCGATCTTGCGGGTAATGATCTGGTACAATGCGGTGATGATAGCCACTGTCACAGACAACAGCATCGCCCAGTGAAAACCGTCAGCGCCGGGCCGGATGATCAGCAGCACACCCAGAAACCCGATGACCACCGCCGCCCAGCGGCGTGGCCCGATCCGCTCACCCAGCAAAAACGGCGACAGTGCGCACACCCACAGGGGATTTGAGAAAAATATGGCTGACGTCTGGTCGAGCCGCAGATACTGCAAGGCAATGAAGTTCATCAGGGTTGACGCGAAAAGCAGAACACCACGCAGCACTTGCAACCTGGGATGATGAGACTTGAAGGCCAGCGCACCTGTCCACCACATAAGTCCCAGCACATACAGCAATGACAGACTGTAGCGTGCGAACACCACCATCATCGGAGGCACTGCAGACGCCAGCAGGTATTTCGCACAGGCGTCTATGACGGTGAACGTGGCGACAGCGCCAATCATCAAAACTATGCCGGTGGTGACATTGTCCGTTTGAGGTGACTGGGCACTTCCGGGTATTGCCATAAAGAGAAGTCCAATCACTTTCGGCTGCCACAATTGCACGGGCGCCGCCATGGTCCGTTTCAGCCGTAACGCCATGAAGACAGTGCGTCCAGCCAAGAATACCGCCTGACGGTTTGACACGCCGGGTATTTTACGATGTGACAGGAACACACCAACAGAGGAACCGCCCATGCCGTTTGTGACACAAAGTGATGATTGCCGCATTTTCTACCGCACCGAAGGCCCGGTCGATGCTCCTGCCATCATGTTTTCCAACTCGCTTGGGTGCGACCACCTGATGTGGCAGGCACAGGCCGATGCCCTGAAACACCGCTTCCGTGTGGTGCGCTATGACCAGCGCGGCCATGGTGCGTCTGATGTGCCGGACGGCATGTACCCGCTGGAAAGATTAGGTGCGGATGTTATGGGTATCGCAGATCACCTCGGTCTCGACGAGTTCCATTTCTGCGGACTTTCCATGGGCGGGCTGACCGGGCAATGGCTCGGCATCCATGAAGGCAACCGGCTCATCACACTCACACTGGCTGATACATCGCCTCATTTCCGTCCGCCTGAGATGTGGGATCAGCGCATGGACCTGATTCGCCAGGGCGGCATGGCCGCCATCTCCGACATGGTGCTGGGCCGGTTTTTCACCGAGAGTTTCCATGAAAGCGATCCCGGAACAGTCAGCGACTTCCGCAATGTCCTGGAACAGATGAACCCTGAAGGTTACCTGGGCTGCTCGGCCATGCTCAAGCAAGCCGATACGTTCGATGAGCTGAAAAAAATCACCACGCCGACGCTGATCATTTCCGGCCGGCATGACCAGTCGACACCACCGGAGCGGGGCGAAATGATTGCAGCGGAAATCACCGGCTCTGTTCACGTGGTTCTGGATGCAGCGCATGTTTCCAATGCGGAACGCCCAAATGACTTCACCCGCACACTTGCCGGCTTCCTGGGCGCGGACACGTTGCCGAGCGACCACCGATTCACCTCCGGAATGAAGCGCCGCAGGGCGGCACTGGGCGACGACTATGTCGATGCATCGATTCGGAACCGAACCGAGTTCAATGCCGAGTTTCAGGACATGATCACACGCGGTGCCTGGGGTGAGATCTGGACCCGGCCGGGGCTGGACGAAACCACGCGCCGCATGCTGGTTCTTGCGATTTGCGCCTCCCTGTCACGATGGGAAGAGTTTGATCTGCACCTGGCAGCGGCGTTGCGCGCCGGGGTTTCACAGGAAACCATACGCGAGGTGTTGATGCAGACCGCCATTTATGCAGGCGTGCCGGCAGCCAACACGGCATTTGCACGCGCGGGAAAACAGCTGAAATCCCAGGCTTAAAAAACGTCGAAATACTCACGGTGCTCCCAGTCTGTCACCTCCGACAGGAAGCGGGCAATTTCGGCCCGTTTTATATGCACAAGGTAGTCCACAAACTTCTCGCCAAAGCGCTGCCGGAACAGCTGTGAGTGTTCAAGCGCATCCACCGCATCCATCAGGTTGGTCGGCAGCATTGCAGCATCCGTCTTGTAGGGCGTGTCGGCGGCCGGACCCGGGTCGCGTTTGTTGTCAATACCGTCGAGCCCGGCCCATAGCTGCGCCGCCAGATGAAGATAGGGGTTGGCCGCCGCCTCGGCGGCACGGTTTTCCAGCCGTGTGGCCGGATCATCCGGCCCACCGATTGCCCGCACCATGACACCCTTGTTGTCCCTGCCCCAGATCGCCCGGTCAGGTGCCAGTTGGAAGGACTTGTAGCGCTTGTAGCCGTTGATGGTGGGCGACGCGAACACGCTGGCCTCGACCGCGCGGGCCAGCAGGCCCGCTGTATATTGCAGGCCCAGAGGCGACAGCAGGCCGCCACCGGCTTCAGGCATGAACAGGTTGTCGCCGGACGTCGCCGATACCAGCGACTGGTGCACATGCCAGCCTGATGCCAACAGGTTTGCGACCTGCGGCCGGCACATGAAGGTTGCGTGCAGGCCCTGGCGCCGGCAGACCTGCTTTACCATGGAGCGGAACAGGCTCATGGCGTCGGCCGCCTGCACTGCGCGCATGGGTGCAAATGTGAACTCCACCTGGCTGGGGCCAAACTCGCATTCGATGGATCGCACCGGCAGATGCAGCGCCACGCACGCCTTGCGCAGCACCTCTGTCACCGTTTCCAGTTCGTCAGCGCGCGCCTCGGTCAGATATTGAAAGCCGTGTGTCATCAGCGAAACATCCGGCACTGCACCGGGTTGTCCGGCATCCCCCGGGCGTTTGTTCCAGTCATCGACTTTCAGAATGTGGAATTCGGCCTCCAGACCGAACCGTATGTCCATACCACGGGTGGCCAGTTCAGCTTCAGCGTCACGCAGCTTGCGGCGCACACAGAACGGCACAGGTTTTCCGTCGGTGAAATACAGATCACACAACAGCCAGCCGCATCCTTCCACCCAGGGCAATACGCGGAAAGTCTCCGGATCAGGCAACATGATCATGTCACCGGCGCCTTGCATATCGGCCATATCAAGGCCGGCACCTGCCTCCCAGACAGGGAACACGGTGCGGTGCGAGGTGTCCTTTGCCAGCAGGGTCGATGTCATGGCGCAGCCATTGGCAAGCAGGCTCGCAACCTGTGCCACCATCAGTGTCTTGCCGCGCAGGATCCCATGCTGGTCGGCAAAGGCGAGCCGCACCGTATCCAGGCCATGGTTTTCGATCTGCTCCAGCACATGTGTGCACGCCTTGCGCCGTTCAGCACTGTCCATGCCGGCAAGCGCGGCCAGGCCTTCACGTCCTACTTCACTCATCGATTATGCTCCAGCCGCCGAATTCACCCAGGAGCAGCCATCACGGCGTTCTGCATCCGTGTCACGCCAAACCGCCTGCCAGTCTGCATCCGGCGCGATGGCGTCAACGGCTATGGGACCCTTTGTGTCCAGTGCAGTGCCATTGGCGATACCCGGCAAATGGCCCCCCTCACCCACGGCATCAATCGCCCGGCGCAACATGCGGCGGTAGGCAATGATGGCCTTGTCAGACGTGGCAAGGTGCTCGTTGGTGCGGTCGAAAACCGGTCCCGGGCTTTCCACCGCCCACTGGTCATGAACGTTTATGTCGAGCCCCATGCCGGTATAGGTTTCAGCTTCCTGCTCTTGCGGGTTGTAGCCGTAATTGTTGCGCTTGTTTTTCAGCGGCGCGTAGTCCGGCAAGCGGTGTTCGGCAAGCCGCTGCTCACGCATCAAGGGCTTGTTAACCGGGTCTGCGAAACTGGTAAACATCGAGTACCAGTAGCAGGTCTCGTCATCCACCGGCACATGCCACTGGGTGATGGTCATATCGTTGGACATCGGGATACAGATGGCTTCGGG
>Ga0316190_10002116_pt1 | contig 14386 bp, 12 predicted proteins | sample Eddworburrow2_MG_FD_204929 | JGI IMG/M metagenome (GOLD analysis project Ga0316190, IMG submission 204929) | Coastal sediment microbial communities from Maine, United States - Eddy worm burrow 2 | ecosystem: Environmental > Aquatic > Marine > Coastal > Sediment | place: USA: Maine | collected... | reverse complement strand
CCGGATTCAGCGGCCAGTTGTTGGCAAAGCGTTTCACCAAATCCGGATTGCTGATGAAAGGGCGTCCGAAGGCGATCAGGACGGCCGGATCTTGGTTGACTGCTTTTTCGGCCGTTTCCCTGGTGTATCCGCAGTTGCCGATCATAGGCCCGCTGAAAACTTTTCGGATTTCTGCCAGGGTCATGGGCTCGCCCAGTTCATGGAATCCAAATGCCAAACCGTCCATAACGTGAAGGTAAGCCAAGCCAAATTGGTCGAGTTGCTGAGCCACATAAGTGAATTGATCCCGAAAGTCCGGCGACCCCATGTCGTTGAATGCGCCATTGGGCGAAAGCCGAACGGCCACGCGGTTCGCCGGCCAGACGTCGCAGACGGCTTGAACGACCTCGCCCAGCATGCGGTAGCGGTTTTCAATACTGCCGCCATAACGGTCGGTTCGTTGGTTGGTTTTAGACTGCAAGAATTCATCGAGAAGATAGCCGTTGGCGGAATGGATTTCCACGCCGTCAAAACCGGCCGTTTTGGCCAATTCCGCAGCGTACCGATAGTCCTCGACAATCAGGGGAATTTCCTTGGTCTCCAAAGCTCTTGGAATCTCATGCGGTTCCTTACCCTTGGGAGTGTGGATATACGCTTCGTTGATCTTAATTGCCGACGGTGCCACGGCGGGCTCGCCGTTATGGAAGCTGCTGTGCGACGCCCGGCCGCAATGCCACAGCTGCAGAAAAATCGTACACCCCTTGCCGTGAACGGCATCGACAACCTGTTGCCAGCCTGCAGCCATGGCATCGGTATAAATCCCGGGTGACTGCACCCAGCCGTTGGCTTGTTTGGAAATCGTGGTGGCTTCGGTGATAATCAATCCGGCGGAGGCCCGTTGTAGGTAGTATTTCGCCATCAAGGCATTGGGAATCCGTTTTTGCCCGGCCCGGGCACGGGTCATGGGAGCCATGACCACGCGGTTTTTAAGTTCGAGGTCTCTCAAGTTGAACGGTTCGAGGAGTTTGGCTTGTTTTGAGCTCATAATGTGCTCCTTTGTTTGCTGTATTCATATCCTCACTCAAAAGGATTGAAGTTGAAGAAGATTCGTTAAATAAACCATTGTGTTCCTGCTGCGTACTTAAGGCGCGGTGTCGCCACCTTTGATGGGTTTGATGCGGATCAGATGTCCGTCGTCATCGTCGGTGAGCACGTACAAATAGCCGTCCGGGCCCTGACGCACATCACGCACGCGCGCTCCGAAGCGCAGTTCCCGCTGGCCGGTGACCTCACCCGCAGCATTCAGGATGATGTGTCGCACAGATTGTTTGATAAGCGCGCCGGCAAACAGATCTCCCTTCCAGTCCGGAAACTTGTCGCCCGTATATAAGGTCAATCCGCTGGGAGCGATCGCCGTCAGCCAGACCACCAAAGGGTCCACCATGCCGGATTTGCTCACGTGGGGCGAAATTCTGGTTCCGTCAAAATACTCTCGACTATAAGTCACGGCGGGCCACCCGTAGTTTTGGCCCGCTTGGGGCTGGTTCAATTCGTCACCACCCAGAGCGCCGTGTTCCGTCACCCATATTTTTGAGCGCGTGGCGTCGTAGACGAGGCCCTGAATATTTCGATGGCCGTAGCTGAATATATCGGGATTCGCTCCCTGTTGGTCTCTTAATGGATTGTCTGGCGGAATGGAGCCGTCATCGTTGATGCGTACCAGAGAACCGAGTTGAATGGATAGGTCCTGGGCTTTTTCACGGATGAAGCGGCCGTCCAACCTTACGGGCGGATTGCCGCCATCGCCGACACTGATGAGCAGCGTGCCGTCCGGCAGCCAGCACAGGCGTGAACCAAAATGCTGCGTTCCCGATTTGGTCGCGTTTGTTTCGAAAATGACATCCCAGTCGCTAATGCGGCCCTCTTCATAAACCGCGCGTGCAACTCGAGTGCGGTTGGCGCTCCGCGAGCCGTCAGAGTAACTGAGATAAACGCGCTTGTTTGCTGCAAAATCAGGATGCAGGCTGATATCTAAAAGTCCCCCCTGACCACGCGCAAACACCGACGGCAGGCCCGCCACCGGCGTGGGATTCAGCCGCCCGCTCCCGTCAGCCGATATCTCTACGAGGCGCAACCGCCCCGGCCGCTCGGTCACCAACAGATCGCCATCCGGCAACCAGACCATGCCCCAAGGGTGCTCCAGACCGCTGACAACGGTTTCTCGCGCAAATCCGCGTTCGATCGGCACATCGTCTTCAATGAGAATCGGGCCCTCTTTTGCAACAGCGGTGGACACCGATCCAGCAACCAAAAAAATGGTCGCAATTACGGCACTTCGTAACAACGGGTAATATGCTGAGAAAGAATTTGGCATCATGCGGCTCTCCTTTGAAAGATTTGTAGTTTGGCAACATCGACGATAATGCCTTGGTAGAGAAGGTTTGATTGTAGATGGGTAAAGTCAATAATAAAAAAATAGGGGTAAACTGATAGGTAAAAGACTTGAATCACGAGGATTGCGCCTGACTTTGGTTGATCTTAAACAAGCACGGCGCGAACAGACGCCCACGGTGACATCTATTTTTCCGGCAAATGGATGGTAAACACACTTCCCTCTCCGAGGGTGCTCTCCACGGTGACATTGCCGCCGTGGGCCTGGGCGATGTGTTTGACGATGGCAAGGCCCAGTCCGGTACCGCCCAGGTTACGGCTGCGGGCTTTGTCCACTCGATAAAATCTTTCAAACAGCCGCGGCAGGTGTTTTTTGGCAATGCCGATACCCCGGTCCTCCACAATGATTTTCATTTCCGAGTTTTCCAGGTTTGCTTTCAGATGAATGGTGCTGTTTGGCTCACTGTATTTGATGGCATTGTCTAAAAGGTTCACCACCGCTTGTTCGAGAAGCGAGGAATCGAAAGAGGATGTCAAATGCGCCTCGCAGGTATGCTTGATCTCTATTTTCTTATCTTCGGCTTTTGAGCGACATATTTGTACGGCGGACTTCAACACATCCAGGATTTTACCTATTTCGATTTGGATGGTTTTTCTTTCGTCTTCCTGTTCGATTCTTGAAAGCGACAGCAGGTCTTCAACGATGAAGCTCAAGCGATCGACATGCTTTTGGATAATACCCAAAAACCGCTCGGATTCTTCCGGTTTGTCGACCTCTCCCAGGCGAAGGGTTTCCACAAACCCTTTGATGGCTGTCAGCGGTGTCTTAATCTCGTGGGATACGTTGGCCACGAAGTCACGCCGCATGTCCTCCAGGCGCCTGAGTTGGGTGACATCGTTGAACATCACCAGGGTTCCAATCTGCTCTTTATTGGCATCCAGAAGAGGGGAGCTTTGGAGATGGAGGGTCTTTTCGCCGTTATGATACAGGCTGATGTCGTCTTCTTTGGGGGCTTTGCTGGAAATTGATTTGCGGACAAAGAGCTGCAGCGCCGAATTGCGAAGGATTTCCTGCCAGCGCCATGGCTATTTCCGGCCGATCGGCATGATTGTCCATCTGATGGGGTGTTTCACGGGAGTCACCAATCACCTGGCCCGAAGGCAGTATCACGGTGATGCGGGTGGCGGACTGCTTGCCGATTTCCTTGCAGATTGCATCCACTTCAGCAGCATTCAAGGGTGCCAGGTGGGCGACGATCTGTTTTTGGACTGTTTTTCAATTTTTTAGTCACTTCCAAACCATCTATTCCCGGCAGCATGAGATCCAGCACAATTAGATCGAAGGATTCGGACCGGGCTTTTTGGAGGGCATCCTCACCGGTTAAGGCCCCCGTGACATGATACCCTTCTTTTGCCAGATTGTATCTGACCAGCTCTATAATATCTTCTTCATCATCGACGACTAAAATTCGTTCTTTTGACATGGTTTTTGGCTCACACTTTAAGTATTGTGGTTGGTTTTTGGTAACAAACAACATATATACCCTTTGTAATTATTACATTTCCGGTATAAGGAATTTATTTCTTTGTTGTTATCATGAAGTTAGAAAAATGTTAAATAAATGTTAGCAATGTATGAAAATATAGTGTAGCGTCTTTGATGAAACTGGGAATGAAATTTGAGGTCGATTTGATGGGGATGCCCTTTTCTAACGCTGCTCGTGATACCGAAAGAGACGTGCAATGCTGGCCGTAAGTTTGGCGTTGATCGCTTGTTTAAACTGGGGGATTTCAGGATTTCTGGCAGGAATGAAAAGTCGTATCATGCCGGTGTTGACACTCCTCGTCTTTTCAAGCATTGCGAGTTTGGGGATGTTTATCATCATCATGGGAGCGCGAGGCGTGCCGTTTCCCAGAGACCCGAGGCTCCTGTATGCGGTAATGGGTGGCGCTTGCGGTATTGGAGCGCTTTATTGCCTCTACCGTGGGCTTGCCGTCGGGGCGATATCGGTTGTCGTTCCTGTCAGCTCGCTGTGCGCGTTGGTGCCGGTGCTTGTCGGTCTGGCAACCGGTGAGGTGCTGCACACCATTCAGGTATTTGGAATCTTGCTTGCGATCGGCGGCGGCGTGATGGTATCCCTGGAAAAAAACACCGACGCAGATAAAAAACGCTTCGCTGCTGGAATTTTACCGGCTTTAGGAGCGGCGTTGGGGTTCGGCGTTTTTTTTGTGGTCATGGATCTGGCCGGTACTGTCGATCCCATTTGGGCCGCGATGGTTTCACGATCATCTTTTTTCTTGTTTCTATTGCCGGCGATTTTATTAAAACGACCCTGCTTAAAGATTAAAACCAGCCACCTGCCGGCGGTTTTCGCAATTGGCATCTTAGACGGTTCCGCCGCCTTAGCATACACCACCGCAACTACGAAAGGCTTGCTGAGTCTGGTCTCTGTCATCAGCTCCCTTTATCCCGCTGTTTCAGTGATATTGGCAGCTTTTATTTTAAAAGAACGACTGCGTGGCCTACAATTTTTCGGTGTCGCACTGGCCATCATGGGTGTCACCTTCATTTCGGCAGGTTAGCTGAATAGTGATTCTCCACCTGCTCATGCTCTGCTTTTAATCCGACTCGTTTCTAATCTTTTTGGGGTTATAGATCCAAAATTATATTTTATCACTTGACAACCATATCAATTGGCATAGTTATAGAACAATGTGGTACATTTAAGATTGCGGAAGCAGCGGCTGTTCTTCGTGAGCCGAAGTATGTCAATTATTATTCACTTGTTTCTATTATTAACCGATTCCGAAAAACAAATCCTATCCTCAAACAAACCAGCCTGAAAGGAGAGATCTCATGTGTAGAAACTCTCTAAAACCATTCAGATTATTCATTTTGATAATATTTTTGATTTTTACCCTCACTTCTCTGGGTTGGGCGGAAAACGCCGTCAAAGCACTCGATAAAGATAGTTTTGGCCTGGCCATAAAAGGTTATGATTCCGTGGCCTATTTTACCGAGGGCAAGGCGGTTAAAGGCGACGAAAAGTATGCCTTTTCCTGGAACGAAGCTGTCTGGTACTTTTCGAACGCTGAACACCGGGAATTATTTGCGGCCAATCGTAATTTGTTTTGGTAATACAAAACCGGTCCGCCCATTTTTGAAATAAATCGCAAAACTTCTTAAAAGCTTTGAATTCTGCACACAATTTAAAGTTGGATTCTGAGATGGGATTGAAATAGAAGATATGGTCCAGTAAAAAAAGAGTGCTGACTTCTAATTTTTGTGGATTAGTTGTCATCTTGATTTTGATTCAACATGATTTCGATGCAGATATATCGACATAGTCTGTACTTTTAATCCAAAGTGACTATACACAAGATGTTGTATAAGGTTCGTTTGAATATTTTGAGATTCGCTGTGATACGAGCCTGGTTGTTGCTCACCGATTCTGTACCATTCATCAGTATAATTTTTTGCTAAAATTAAAGGTATTTCTTACTCGGGTAACCCTGCTTTACGCATTGAATCAAAATAACGTTTCTTGACAGATTCGTTTTTCAGTGGGTTTGTCTTTTCTACTGTTGATACAGAAAATTTTGGATTAATTTTGAGAACCTCTAACGCCTCCCTTTTTGCATCTTCCATACGCCCCGCTGAGCTATAAATAGCGCATAAAATATAATGACCAAGTAAGCTTTTTGGATTAAGTTTCACCGCCCTCTCACCCCAGAAAATGGCCTCATCGTAATTTTCAACAAAGTTATATGCTGCCGCCAAATTGTGTAAATACCAACTCGGAGGATTCGGATTTAGCCTTATCGCTTTAAGTAACACCTGAACCGCCTCTTGGGCTCGATCCGCCAAATAAAGTGCCATACCCATATGAGCCTGGAAATCAGCACCGCTCGGTTCCAATTCAATGGCCCGCTCTAAATGTCTAATTCCTTCATCATGGTTCCTTTTCAGTACGAGTATGTTTCCTAATATATCATAGGCGTCTGCCAATGAATCATCTAAAGCGAGCGCTTTATTGGCAAGCTCAATTGCCGTTGCAAAAGAATCCCGTGGGGATTTTGTCGTTCGAAGCCAAACGTCTACAACGTGCGTACGGCTTAATGTTGTGTATGCAACCGAGTATTCGGTATCCAAACTAATCGCCTCTTCAGCCAGACGTCGAGCCTTGGAATTGTCTTCTGTATTTAACCGCCTTCGATGATAGATAGATTGTAAGACCTTGATGTAAGCTTCGCTATTATTTGTTCCTTTAGCCATCATGGTAGCTTGTTCACCTTCTGTTATATTCACCTCCAAAGCAGTCAGGATTTTTTTTGATATCTCCTCCTGGACGGCAAATGTATCTTTTATGTCCCGATCATAACGCTCTGCCCAGAGGTGATGCCCTTTTATTGCGTCGATAAGCTGAGCGGTAATTCTGGTTCGATTCCCGTCTTTTCTTACACTCCCTTCCAATACGTAGCGGACTCCAAGTTCCTCGCTAACCTTTTGAATCTTTACCGATCTGTTTTTATATGTGTCTGTAGAATTGCGGGCAATCACAAAAATCTTTGGTACCTTAGATAATGTCGTGATAATTTCCTCGGTCAGCCCATCGTTGAAAAACTCCTGATTTGGATCACCGCTCAAATTATCAAACGGTAGCACTGCGATTGAGGGCTTTTCTGGTAATGGATAGGCCATCTTTTCGATTGAGGCAGGTTCAATCGGAATAGATCGGTAATAAAAAAACCATAGCAACGCACCGCTGCAAATAAAGATAGCTGCAATGGAGATCACATAGGATTTTTGAAGTTTAGCCTTCCGGTTTGCTGACTCCTCGATCACCTTTCCTTCGAATGCGGGGTGAAACAGAATACGGTAAATTCGAACCGGTTCAGAAATATTCTTTACCGTGTGTTCGCCCATATATTCGAATCCCTGGCGGACTTTCTTTTTGACCTGATCAAAAACTCCTCTTGAAATACAGATGCCGCCAGGGTCGGCAAGGCTTTCTATCCTGGCAGCAACATTCACCCCATCGCCGTAAATTCGGTCTTCTTTGTGAATAACATCCCCCAGATTTATGCCGATACGAAAATCCATGCGCCGATTAGCTGGTAGTTTGTCGTTCTCGGTTCCCAATTTTTGCTGAATTTCAATGGCACCATTGACCGCATTCAATGCACCGCTGAATTCGGCTAAAATATTGTCGCCGGGGTTATCAACCACCCGCCCCTGATGGTTTTGGATCAATTCGGTGATAACTTTGCGATACGCGGTGATGGTATTGACGGTGGCTTCGTCATCATCGCCCATAAGTTTTGAGTAACCCTTGACATCAGCACTGAGGATAGCCGTCAATTTTCGTTGCGTTTGATTTTCGGCCATAGAGCACCTCAACGATATTGAGTTATTCAGAAGCCTTTGAGACCCACATTAGCAAAGGTCTATCATATACCAACATTCGCTGGAAGCGGGTTTCTCAACAAGAATGATTCGTTTGAAAAGAAGGGAAAAATGAGCAAGCGCTAATTTTTATGTATAGAATGAATCAGTAGCCGACCGCCTAAAAGAATATGTTCGTGTTCCTGAGGTTAAGAATCAACCTTTTCAGCACTCCATTCACCTGAAAAATTGTATAATGTGCCCTCGATATCTCTAGCGATAATATTCCAAGTTCCGAACGCTTGCGTTTTAGATAAAGTCCCTATCATTTTGCCGTCAATAGTAGCTGAACCGGCAGATACATTAGCACGTCCACGAATACTGACATTAAAAATACCATCTTTAACCTTACCCTTGATTTCACCATTCATTCTCCCGCTGCCAAATTCGCCAGAGACTTTTCCTATATCTCCCTTAAAGGTACCTTTAACCAGATAAGCATCTTGCTCTTCCTCAAATTGTGAAAAGAACATTTTAAGATCTGCATCTATCATCCCGGTTAATTCCCCAACCCAAGTCTCCCAGTCAGTGCCTTGCTCAGTTTGCGTAGAAGCACAGCCAGACAAGAAAAAAAGAGTAAAGGGTAATATGAACAACATCGCAAGTTTTAGAAATAAAGTGGTTTTATTCATTAGCAGCCTCCAGTTAAGTATAAAAGAGGATTATTCAAATTTATCCGCTATTGTCGAAACAGCTTCGCGAGTCCTTTTTTCTATTTTTACGAACGGAGTCAGGCGTAGGTCAGCGATTTTCTCTAAAACGTCGTTCATGATAAATTTCCTCTAAAAAATTTTAGCAGATTCTCCACGGCTGCCAGGGTGGCCCGCGAAACACTCTCCGAGGTGTAACCTCCGATATGGGGTGTCACTATTACCCGGTCATCCGACAGCAGCGGGGTTGCATCCGGCGGTTCATGGCCAAAGACATCCAGAGCCAACCCGGCAACCCGCCCGTCATGAAGCGCTTCGAGAATGGCGGTCTCGTCAATCAGGGAGGCACGGGCCGTGTTGACAACAAATACGCCGGGCTTGAGCCGGCTTAACTCCTCACGATCCAGGATGGGCTGGCCATCAGTTTGTTCCGGACAGTGGAAGCTGATAATCTCGCTGTTGGCAAGGATCTCTTCAAGATCTGCAAATCGGAAGCCGGGGCCCGGGGAAAAATTCTGATCCGGAAATGGGTCATAGGCCAGTACTTCCATTCCAAATGCCAGCGCCAATTGGGACACCAGTTGTCCGATCTTACCACAGCCGATCAGTCCCAGGGCGCGCCCCTGCAATTCCAACCCTTTGCGACGCTCCCACTTTTCACGTTTCAGGCAGGCATCGCTGAACGGGATCGATCGGATCAGGCCCAATATCACTCCCAGGGTAAGTTCGGCGACCCCGCGGGCATTGGCACCTTCGGCACGCAAAATTTCGATATTCAGCCGTTGGGCTGCCTGCAGGTCAATCGAGTTGATGCCGGTGCCGTTGCGACTGATGACTCTCAATTCAGTTGCCGTTTCCAGCACAGCAGCGGTGATCGGCTCCACTCCGGCCAAATATCCGACACAACCTGGTAGCAGCCTAATCAATTCATCTTCTTGCGGCATGCTTCCGGGGGTCGAGAACACAACATCAAATCCTTCCCCGGTCAGTAAATCCAGAGCCGGATCGCCATCTTTCGTCAAAGATCTAGGCGTTACGATGATTTTTTTCATTTTAATTACTCCGCTCTAAAAAAAAGCATAATCCAAGTTTGAATTAGTGCACACACTGAAGCGCAAAACATGATACAAATAAATAGGAGGTATGTCTATGCCAAAAAGTACGATACTATTCGGCAAATAAGGAGAATTGCTTTATGCACAGGTTATGTGGCGATTCCATCATGGTCGGTTTCGTGATTTTGTCGTTGCTTCTAGCAGGTGCGGCGTATGCTAAACCCTGGCGCAATATTGAATTAATCCCGGCTTCGCGAATCAAGTGGATGGGCCTTTCCGGCACGGATGCTGATGACAAAACGCATTTGTACAGCATCAATGCCCAGGGGTCGCTTTTCAAACCATATCCCCAAAAACCGCCCTACCCGGCCAATGTGCAAGGGTATGTGGAATCCTGGATATTAAAGCACCCGAAGGCCCGGGTGATACCGGTTGAGGCCTATCCCTTCCTCTCCGCGTCTGTTGCCCGGGTGTATGTATGGATTATTGATGGAATCAAATGGGGGATGTCTCGCAGCCTATAAAAGCTCTTTCAGATAGGTCTGTCTTTGGCTGGTATCCTGATTTTTAACCGCCATGGCCAATGCTTTGCGAGTCCCAACCAAAACAGCGAGTTTTCTTGCTCTTGTCAGACCTGTGTAAATAAGATTTCGAAACAGCATTTTAAAATGCTGGGTAAGTACCGGAATAATTACCGCTCCAAACTCGCTGCCCTGTGATTTGTGGATTGTGATGGCATAAGACAAGTCCAGTTCAGAAATGTCTTCGCGTTGATATTCGACTAATCTTTGATCCGGAAAAAACGACACCACACATGTCAGCTCCTCATTGTTGATCTCCTCAATAACTCCAATGTCCCCATTGAATACGCCCAGATCATAATTATTTCTGCGATGGATAACCCGGTCACCGACTCTGAAAATCCTTTCGCCAACCTGTAATTGGTGTTTACCTTTCTGCGGCGGATTGGCAGATTCCTGAAGGATCTTGTTCAAGTTGACGGTGCCCAAGCTCCCCCTGGTCATGGGAGTGATAACCTGTATTTCAATGCCGCTTCCAAAATATTTCGGTATCCATTCCAAATAGAGTTTTTTGACGACGTCAGCTGCTGAAAGGCCGTAATAGAGTGCTGACCATGGGTGTACCTTTTTTAGAACTGCCAGCAATTCATCGACTCTGGTTTGTGCCGTTGATATTTTTTCAAGGTCGACGTGCTGAAACTTCCTTGGGATTGTCAGTTCGGTTTCGTAAGGGACGAGTGGCTCATTTACCCGAAATTCATAGAGGTTCGAATCTGGCTCGTCCTGATGGTCGGCAGTTTTCAGCTCTTGGTATCTTTTGACCCTTGCGATAAAGCTTAGCTGCTCCTGGGTTGCTTCATCCGAATCCAAAAACAGACAATCAGCCCCGTCTTGCCATATTTCCGGCTTTTTAAATGGTGAGTCGATATAAGGCATCTCTCCGATGTTGATTTGATGGGCATAGCCGATGATGAGCGATTCTTGTGCCTGGCGAAAGATTTTTGTTAGCCTGAAACACGGTATCTTTTCGGCGGTTATCATATCCCGCAGAACGTTTCCGGCGCCAACCGAGGGCAGCTGATCTGCATCACCGATGAAGAGAACCTGACTATGCAGCGGAACCGCTTTTAACAGTGAAGCGGTCAGGTTGATATCCAGCATGGAGCATTCGTCAACAATCAAAAAATCAACGCCAAGAGGATTTTCCTCGTTTTTGTTGAACTTGCCAATTTGCCATTCCAGCAGGCGGTGAATCGTTTTAGATTCTCTGCCGATCACATCTGTCATTCGCTGGGCTGCTCTGCCGGTGGGAGCCGCCAGTAATACCTTCAGCTTCATGGCTTCAAGCAATTTAACGAGCACCAGTGTCGTTGTTGTTTTACCGCAGCCCGGCCCACCGGTTAAAATTGAGAACTGATCGCAGACAATACCCCTGACGGCAGCAGCCTGCTCATCGCTTAATGAAATGGCGTTGCTGCGACAGTAAAGGTCAATCCAGCGATCAACCCGTTTCTTGTCAATCACAGGGGGGGTATTCAAACTTCTAATCTTCTTTGCCACATAAAGCTCATCAAAATAAAGCGACTTTGAATAGTAGCACGGCTCCGAAGCCTTATCTGCAGTTGCTATCTCGCGGACCATTACAAGACCGTCCCGCCCCATTTCGTTCAGCAAGCCTGGCAAACGATCAGCAAGATCCTGCTCAATCAGCTCTTTGACCTGAATCCGGATCTGTGATTGTGTCAGGTAGCAGTGGCCAAACTCCCTGCTTGCCGCAAGGACATGTTTTATCGCAGCCATAATCCTCTGCGGGCTGTCCAAAGCAAGACCGATGCTTTGCGCCACTTTATCAGCTGTAAAAAATCCGATCCCATAAAAATCATTTGATAACCGATACGGATCTTCATTCACGTATTCAATGGCATTATCACCATACGCTTTGTAAATTCTGACGGCAAAAAGAGTGCTGATACCATGGGACTGAAGAAAGATCATCACTTCCCGGATGGCACGATGTTCAATCCAGGCGTCCCTGATAGTTTCCAGCTTTTTTTGAGCGATTCCATTTATCTCAGTAAGTCTGCCAATTTCCACTTCAAATATTTCAAGGGTTTTTTTGCCAAAATGTTGCACGATTTTTTTCGCTGTTTTGGGACCGACACCCTTTATGAGACCTGATCCTAAATATTTCTCAAGCGCCGCGGTGGTAGCCGGTTTTCTCTCAACAGCTTTTGTGGCCTTGAACTGACGGCCAAACTTGGGATGAATAATCCAGGCGCCCTGAAACTCCATGGTGGCGCCGGCGAACACTTTGGTTTGGTGAACAATTACGGTTTCTTGCTGGTGGGGATTATTAAAGGGCAATACGCGAAGCACAGACCAGCCGTTGTCCGGATTGTGGTAAGTTACCCGGTCAACGATTCCGCGGATGGTTTCGGTGATGGCTCCTGTTTGTGTGCGTGCCGGATTCTGCATAGAAAAAAGCTTTTCGGAATTCCTGCGAGAAAAAGGGAAATCGATCAACATCTAACGGGAATTAGCCAAAACAAATTTCAGATTTACGAAATAAAATAAGGACCACAATTTGTTCCAAAAAAATGGCCATGGCGGCCGGCTCTTTTTGCAATCCGGGCGGCCCCTTTCGGCTTTTAGATATCGGGATTTGGGAGCATCAAATCTCGAATGGTTCCAACCAAAGCGTGATAACCGTCGATAAACTGACGTAAGGTCCTTACGTTTGGGCCGTAATCGTCAAATTCATCGATGGTCATGCCGTTTTCATCATAAGAACGACGAAATTCTGCAAACTTCGTGGACAGGCCGTCAACAATCTGGGGATCTACCGGGGTGTCCATGCGGGGTATCACTTCTACATCCGAAGCAATAAATCTTCGCTGCCATTCATGGGTGAGCGTCACGACCACATCTCCTCCGATGAATTCGGACCAGTGCATGTGATTGCGTGTTGCAGCCGAAAGCAAGCGCAATCGATATCCCCGCTGTTTGTATATACCATAGGCCTTCTTCATGGCAGCCACTCCGGCCCATTCAGTGTAATGCGGTTCGGTAACGATATCATCACGATTGGCGATCACCTTCAGCCAGTCATCGAGCCGACCCACCATGATCGTGCAAACCGGACCCATGCGGGCGATGTCTTTACCGTCTTTCTCCCTCCGGATCAGCCCCTTTTCGACGGCTTCGGCAACAGCCAGGGACTGCGGAACGCTGAAACAAACGGTGGCATTGATACTGACGCCCCGATAGGTGGTTTCCTCGATGGCTGCAATTCCGGCTCTTGTGACCGGAATCTTTACGATGATGTTCGGTGCCAGACTATCAAAATGAACAGCCTGCTGAACAATACGCTCGGCGTCTCTGTAATACCTGGGATCGGTTTGAATGGACAGACGGCCCTTCCTGCCCTGCTCTCGATCGAATACCGGCATTAACAGCTCGGCGGCTTTTACGGAAATTTCCTCGACCACCTTCCAGGTAATATCATCCTCAGTCGCAGCAGGCATTTCCGAAATAATCTCTTTTATCCGGTCTTTCCATAAATGCATGTCCTTGTGCAGTACTTCTCCGGCGATTATCGGATTGGATGTTGCGCCGGCAGCACCATGTTCGATGGCATAGGACAACTCCTGAATAGAACACGAATCGTTCCACAAATCCGTCTCGCTGGTGCAAACCATTTTGTGCAGCGGGCTTTTAAAGTCTTGATCGTTCATCTGTACTTCCTCCGTAATTGAGCCAGAAACGCTCAATTGGGTGTGAATTGATATTTGTTATTCGTTAATTGAAAAATGAGCTAAAAATTTGGTATTCCGTCAATCTAATATTAAGAAATAAAGCTTAGCGTTTCCTTCACCGTACGCCTTGTGCCTTACGCCGTGAGCCAATCCCTAATTTGTAGATGCCAATTGATTGGGATGGCTCTTTTTATGTCTACTTAATTATGACTTTCTTAATAACTCAATGAGGGCTACTACTGACTCGCCGTAATACCGCCGTCGACATACAGGATCTGACCGGTTATAAAATCAGAAGCAGGTGAACAGAAGAACAGAACCGCACCGACCACGTCCTTGGGATCCGCTATCCGTCCTAACGGAACGCGCTCCAGCAATTGCTGCTTAAATTCGGGATTATCCATGACATGCTGGATCATTTCCGTATAAACAAAGGTCGGTGCGACACCGTTGACGGTGATTCCGTGCCGGGCCAACTCCATGGCATGCTGTTTGATCAGCATGACCAGCCCGCCCTTGGTGCTGCAGTAAGCAGAATAGCCGCGGTCGCGCAAACCCAGCCGGGCGCGCACCGAGAGCAGGTGGACGT
>Ga0316190_10002113_pt1 | contig 14405 bp, 16 predicted proteins | sample Eddworburrow2_MG_FD_204929 | JGI IMG/M metagenome (GOLD analysis project Ga0316190, IMG submission 204929) | Coastal sediment microbial communities from Maine, United States - Eddy worm burrow 2 | ecosystem: Environmental > Aquatic > Marine > Coastal > Sediment | place: USA: Maine | collected... | reverse complement strand
ATGCTGTAAATATTTTACCTTCTGAGCCACCGTAACCATTATCGAATTCTACTTCTAGTTCTTTGTCGGTTAATGTACAAGCGATTAATGGTTCTTTTAGCTGTATTAGTAATTCGTTTATCATTTCTTTCCATGTACTCATGATAAGTCCTTTGTATGTTGTTGTACGTTAGTGATTTGGGATAAATCGTTTAAAACACACGGTTTTCCGTATATTACGCACGATAAAAACCCCTCTTAAACTCCCTATATCTCGCCTCTACGGCTCGATCTCGTTGTTACCCATATCATGAGCTTACTAAAGTTTTCTATCGCTTCAAGAGCTTTATTGACGTAGTAACCATTCCATGCCAACTACGAGTAATACTAAACCTGCTGTAAACACTATTAATCCTAAGAACAATTCTGCCATTTTTAATTCCTTAATTTAAGTTTCTATCGATAACGAAACCATACGGTTTCTATCTAGTCGTGAAGCCATAGCCAAAGCTAGTGCTTTGACTCTAGCCATAACCTTAGAGGCTACGGTATTTAGCAATCTCTTGCTTTTGCTTTACAGCTGATTTGAAGTCAGCATCTTTAATTGAGTTCTCATTATAATACTCAATATCCTCACGAATTTGTTCAGCTTCTAAGCGCTCAACTCTACGATTAGCCATACGAGCTCCAGTTTCTACTGACGTAAAGATTCCATAGTATGCTAACACTGCTACGATAAATATCACTATTCCTAATACTGCTATTGCTTCCATTGTTTTCACCTCTTAAGTTAATTTATGATATCTTGGCTTTTAGCTATTAAGTCAAAATACCACTATTATAAAGGAAAGTGATGAGGTAACGAAGAACGGTCGAGAGAAGACTTCGGAAGGTGTAAGAGGTGTAGAAGGAGAAGGATTCTCTCGATTCAGGTGTAAGAAAAAAAGAAGCATGAGCTAGACTACGTTAGTAGTCTAGTTCATCTTCGTCTTCATCAGCAACGCAGTTGATGATGGCCCAAATGAGCTTGTTTCTTTGGACGAAGGTCTCTTCCTTCTTGCCTATCTTACCACAAAGTCTTGTGGTAATTCTAGGCTCGAGAGCCTTGTATGAAGAGCCAGGATGGTTCTCTACTATCGTAACCAGTTCTGGATTACGTTTAATAAGAGCTTTAGCGATTGTTTCTATTTTCTTTGCCATGATTGATCCTTTTGATTTTAATTTATCACCACACTAAAGAAAAAAGGAAGCTTCACCGTAGAATACGGGGGGGTGCACCTTTAGATGTCGGTCAGGGATAGTATACTGACCTCATACAAAATTTAATAAAATTCCAACATAAGCTATCTTAAACGGAACTTAATAGCCATATTTTATTAGTTAGGTTCCTTCGTTAAGTACTTAGGTACCTTACCACTTATTCTTATTATAATAAGGAAAAATGACGATACGGCCCTAAACTACTGACTTTGGTATATAGAGAAAGGTTCCGACTGTAGGGACCTAATTACCTATAGATAAGTCCTTACTGTAGGAACCTAACGCAATGGTATATTAGGTACCTTGTAAGGGACTTATAAGATTAGATATGCTACAATTATGTATATAAAAGGAGTTAGTGTATGGATAATACTGTAAATATTAATGTACCTAACGAGGACTTAATAGTAGAAGTTACTACTAAGAAGAAAAGACCTAAAGAACATTACCCTGGATATACTATGGTAGGGAATGGTAGAGAAACTAGACGTGGAGGTAAGAGTATGGATATGTTTGAAGTGTGTAAGAAGTTAGGTACTGCGGAGATGAATCTTTTACAATTCTTTAAAGATGAAATTGATGCGAATAAGATCGTTAAAGAAGAGAACCCTAATATAGTAGTGCCTACTAAGTCAGAGAACTGTACGGACTATATTAAGAGATCGTTAAAGAAGCACTACGCTCATATGGAATGCTTGCAAATAATTCGTAGGGTGAAAAGAGGAACTTATATAGTTAATCCTATGTTGTTTATACCTCCGAAAGATTACCAAAAGATATTAGCTGTTTGGAATAGTGTTAGTGATAAAGGATGTGATGATGCTGAATGATGAGAAATTTGCTAGTAGCGTAAGAGGGTTTACTGGTGTAGACGTAACAGGAGAGCCTGGAGCCTATATACAAGTTAAACCTCTATGGTGTAGTGTAGGGCAATATACTTTAGTGAATGGTAGGTTATTTCCTATATATAAGTTTAGCAATCGTATGCTAAGTGCAGAGTATAGTCCATATAAAAAATACTTTAAAGTAGATGAAGATATTTATATAGAGATGTTTCCTCTATTAGAGGTGATTAGTGAAGAGGCAGCAAAAGAACAGTATCCGGAGTATTTCGTATAATGGTAGTATTTATATGGCCTAATGGTAAAGTCAAAGCAGTTAGTAGTAGTACGATTAGAGGTATTAGTGATGAAGGTAGAAGACCAACTAAAGCTTTAATACCGCATGATAGTAGTGAAGAGCTTATGTTCGAAGTTATGATAGCTTTAAAACCTCATACTGGAGGTATGAGTAAATACTTACTTCCTGTACCGGAAGAATTGCTAAAAGCTATTACTTGTTTTGACGACTATAGAAGACTTAAGAGCAAGTATCCTGAATTGTTTATTTAATTAATATTTGTTTAAGCTTACCTACGTTATACTTTTAACATACAAATAAATAGAAAGGTGTTACTAATGACAACATTATCGAAACAATATATTAGTTTTAATGTACTTGATAGACATAATAATGTAAATAGTAGTGCCTTCTGTTCTGCAACTATAGGTCAGGAGCCTACTCTCTCGAAGTAGCTTTTCCTATCCCCAGGGAGCTACTTGAAAAGGTAGCTTTCCTGAACACTCTCAAGAACTATCTTTTCACTATATACCTTAGTTAGAAATAACTTTAAATATTTACCCATGGCAGAATGAATGTGGATTCAATTATGGTTCATACCCATAACTCCGTAAGTTCGACTCTTACTTCTGCAACCAATGGGGGATCTAGACGGGCTAGACTCTGCGTTTGCAACGCGGAAGAAAGGGATCATTACCCTTATTCTCCACCATGCCGATTTAGTATAATGGTTATTATCTCTGTTTTGTAATCAGAGGATAGGTGTTCGACTCACCTAATCGGCTCCACAACTATGGAAGGCTAACTAGCTAGGTGCTAGGACCGCTTGCTAAGCGAATCGAGTGTAACAGCTTACGGATCGTGACCGTAGTCTTCCTCCACAAAAAACTTTTATGGCCCCTACCGTCAAATAGTAAAGACGGGATGTACTATTTCAAAAAAGAATGAGCAGTGGACAAACTGGTAAAGTCACCGGCCTTTGAAGCCGGATTTTCTGAAGGTTCGAAGCCTTCCTGCTCAGCCATAATTCTGAGTGTAGGTTCGAGCCCTACTACCTCATCCACAATTGGTCTATTAGCTTAAAGTAAAGCCTTTGATTGTCACTCAAAGAGATATCGGTTCGCTACCGTTATAGATCGCCATATTCAGGTATAGCTTAACTGGTAAAGCGTCTGGCTGTTAACTAGAAAGATGTAGGTTCGAAGCCTGCTACCTGAGCCATGCGGACTTAGTATAATGGTTTATTATAAAAGTCTTCCAAACTTAAGATACGAGTTCGATTCTCGTAGTCCGCTCCATGCTTCCATCACCTAATGGTTATGGTACCTCCCTTTTAAGGAGAAAAGTCCTCGTTCGAATTGAGGTGGAAGCACCAATCTGGATTAGCATAGTGGTAATGCTCTCGACTGATAATCGAGCTAGACAAGTTCAATTCTTGTATCCAGGACCATGTAGAGTAAAAGCAGATCGGATTCTGCAGCAAGACTGTAAATCTTGTCTTTAGGGGAGTGGTTCGAGTCCACTACTCTACACCATATGTTCCGTTCGACTACTGGCTAGGTCGCTATCTTTTCAAGTTAGAGGAAGGGGATCGAAACCCCTACGGAATACCAATCAATGTCAGGTAGCATAACGGCAATGCCCGCCCCTCATAAGGGTAACGATCACAGTTCAAGTCTGTGTCTGACAACCATAATAAAATGTCTGGGTGTAACGTGAGTCTGGTTTACGTGCTGCCTTGGAAGCCTATTCGAAAGGTAATCTTAAGGAAGGTTGCTGTATAATTGTGTAAAAAGTAAAGGACTTATATGATTATAGAATGTAGTAATTGTGGGAAAGAATTTAATAAATCCCCAAGTAAAATTAAAGAAAAGAACTATTGTTGTAGAAACTGTGTTCACGAAAGTCAGACAGTTTTTATTGATGTAGAATGTGGATGTTGTGGAAAACCGCTAAAAAGAAAACCTCATGAACTAAAGAGTTCTAAATCAGGTAAGTTGTTTTGTAGTAAGAGCTGTGCTGTGTCTAAGAATAATGAACTTAGAAGAGACGAAAACCATCCAAATTGGAATGGAGGAAATGCGAGTGGATACTATAGAAGAAAAGGACTTAGGGAATCTAATGGACAGTGTGAAGTATGTGGATACGATAAAGTATCTGAAATACTACAAGTACACCATATAGACGGCAATAGGACTAATAATAGTTCGGATAACCTACAAATATTGTGTCCTACATGCCATTGTGAAATACATTGGGGACCAAATGGTACAGAAAGAAAACAGAGTGAAGTGTAATTGGTTGCATACGGTGTTTGGGGCACTGAGGTAGAGAGTTCGATCCTCTCCACTCTGACCATTAAATTAAATACGACAGCAAAAATAATAAAGACGCTTATAGTAGAGGGCTTAATCCTGGTAATGGACTAAAAAAGGATTAGTATGCGAGATCATAATATAGAAAAAAGTTATAAAAAAGAAATTAACCTGAACACTAAAGTTATTAGAGATAAATCTAAATATAGTAGAAAGAAGAAACATAAAAATAAATGTGGCGATAACCCAACTGGCTAGAGGTGGTAGGTTGTGATCCTACTTGATGTGAGTTCGAATCTCACTCGTCACCCCATAAACATGCTCTGTTAGCAAAATGATAATGCAGTGGATTGCAAATCCAAAGATTGTAAGTTTGATTCTTACACAGAGCTCCATGCCGTATTTCCCTGTCAATCCGCTTCTAACGGATTTCCATAAAAAGATAGGAGGAGGTCGAAGGTTCAATTCCTTAATGCGGCTCCATGCCTCGTCTAATGAATATAGACACTAGAGTACGATCCTGGTTGAAGTGGTTTGATTCCACTACGAGGCTCCACACTAAAGATTAAATTAAGTTGAAGTATTATATAATTCTTACATGAAGCTGAAAATAACAACAGATGTCGAAGAAGACAAACAAATCGTATACTTATTAGATATGGACATAGACGGCACTCAAGTCATTAAGATAGGTGTTACCGGTCGTAAAATTGAGGATAGAGTAGTAGAGATATTAACAAGTTTTTTCTATAAATATCGCTATTTCTGTAGACTTAGACCTAAAAGATTCAGAAAAACTACTAATGCTTATGAGAAAGAAGCACAACTTTTAGAGCATTTTAAAGAATACAAGTATGAATCTGAACATAAGTTCTCAGGCTGTACTGAACTAATTACCGGTATAGACCTAGACGTAGTAGTGGCAGAGTATGAAAGGGTTTTAGATGGATCGAATGAACCTAGAAAAGACGATTAAGTTAGATGGTATCTACACTATAGTAGGTGATGTACCTAAAGTAGTACATGCGATTAGTTATGAACGTACTGATAGACCGACAGAGTACTTTTATAATGATAATAGTAGAAGAGTCTTTGTTAATTGGGAAGATATAGTAGGGTACCGATATATTCAAAAGTACTATCCAGAGCACCTAATATGAAGATTAGTTATAATATAGAAGATACTGAAGCAGATATAGCAGAACTAGATAGTAACTACGATATGCCGTTATGGGCGTATACTCCTGACGAATGGGTTACGTATATTCTTACTAGATATGAGTTAGAGTGTAAGCAAGCTTTAAGTGATATGATGTTACTATTAGACTGTACATCCGAATAGTCGTAGGTGATATAATCAACGGATGTGCTTTTCCACATAAGCTACATTTAAGAAAACTTTCAGTAAAATACCTATATTAACATACAGGATAGGTATCAATTATGGACATAGAAAAGAAATTAACCATAGAAGACATACAACGTACAGTCCCAAGCAGGAAAGGTACAATCACACAACAGGCTGTAGACTTGATCAATGCATCAATGACAGAAGCTGAATTTCAAGGCGAATCACTAATACAATCACTAAGTACATACGAAAGTGTCATGGTAAAGAATAAAGTAGGAGTAGTAGACTTTATTAATGCCTTAAGGTTTTGTGCGTATCTACTATCGATGGACGATAATTATACAGAAGCGTATAAAAAGACGTTTATTACTAGGAAGTTTGTTCAAGATAGATTAGATGTAAGTTCGGAAGACCCTAAGTATAGAGAATTAACAAGTGCGGCTAGTAGGTATAGAAACAGTAAGGTAGTGGTAGATATACTAACTATAGCAGATGTACCGTTGTACTTGATGTTTCAAGGAGCTAGATGGAAAGCTGTAGGAGTATTAGCTAGAGAGATGGAAGATGCGCCTTATAGTAAGGATAGAATTGCTGCTGCAGATAAATTACTTAGTCACGTTAAACCTCCAGAGAACATACAAATAGAGATGGATATAGGTGTTAAAGAGAATAGTGCTGTACAGAATCTTAATGATCAATTAGCTGAATTAGCTAGTAGACAGAAACATCACTTAGAGCTAGGTACCGGTGACTTAGGAAGTTTTGGTGCTATGAGACCTAAAGATGAGAATGTCATCGATGTGGAGATAGGTAGTGAATAAGTATGTACCTATGGAAGAAAGCTTAAAGTTTATAGCTTTCATAAGAGCAGCTGGGGTAGAGGATAACGCTAATGCGATTATTCACTATAAACTAGCAGATAAGTATTTCGGCACGGATAAACAAGTACTGATAGAGAGTTTTCGTGGTAGTGCTAAATCTACACTAATGGAGTGGTTTGTTATTTACGCTGCTGCTCAAGGAAAGATACACAACTTTGGTGAAGTTAGCTTTATGGCGTTTATTGGAGATAGTGCAGAGAATGGAGTAAAAAACTTCTTTAGAAATGTTGTTGGTAAGATTGATAGAAGTGAATTCTTGCAAAGTGTTATTACTATACAAAGAAAAACAGATAGTGAGATGGAACTAGTTAACGCTGATGGTCATCAACTAAATGTTAAGGGCTATGGTATGAAGACAAATATCAGGGGGGTTAGGTATCAGGGTGCTAGACCGGATATTGTTATTTTAGATGACGTTACTACCAATGAGGCTCTTACTTCTGAAACAATACAGAATACTATTAATGATAACTTCTATAAAGCTGTTGTTCCTGCATTACATCCTACTAAATATAGAATATACGTAATCGGTACTCCTATTAGTGAAAGAGATTTACTTCATCAACTAAGTGAGAATAGTAGTTGGACAGTTCATAAGTTTCCAATATGTACAAAATACCCTTGTAAAGAAGAAGATTTTGAAGGTAATTGGACTGATAGATTTCCATACCACGCTGTTAAAGAGAAATACGATATGTATAAGTCTTCAGGTAAAGAACAAGATTTTGCTCAAGAGTATATGCTTGACCTAGTTGACCTATCTACGCTACTGGTAGAGGAGACCGATATTAAATGGTTTGATCCATCAACTGTCTCTAAAGGTAGTGGTGCGTATAACTTCTATATCAGTACCGATTTTGCTACAAGTACTAAGAAAAGTGCTGACTTTAGTACGATAGGTGTATGGGCAGTTACTAGTAATAGTGATTGGATGTTAGTAGATGGTCAATGTAAGAGACAGACTATGCAGGAGAATATTGATGACGTTTTTAAATATGTACAGAAGTGGAATCCTCTTAGTGTAGGAATAGAAAATAGTGGTCAACAAGGCGGATTTTTAAGTATTATGGAAGAGATGATGTTTAAAAGAAATGTATGGTTTTCGTTTGCAAAGAAACCTGGCAGTAAAGACCCAGGAATTAGACCTATTAAAGATAAAGTTCATAGATTTGTTACTGGTGTACAACCTAAATTTAAGCAGAACAGAGTGTGGTTTCCTAAACCTGAAATTACTGAAAAGACTAATTATCCATTGTTTGAATTAGTTGAAGAAATGACTCATGAACTTGCCAAATTTACTTTAGCTGGTGGAGTTAGCAGTTTAAAACATGATGATGCTATTGACTTACTTAATCAGCTTAGTGAGATGGAAATCTACACACCTAGTGAATCAGTAGAAATAGTAGACGATAAGATTGTTGCAGATGCTAGCGGAATTTGGGGAGAATGGGACGACGACGATGATATAGGCGGAGGTGGTAGTACTGTTTTTTAAGGAAGTTTGAAGGTAAGTTTCGATAAAATTGAGAATTAATAATGGAGAACAGGGATGACAATTCAGCAACTAATTGATATGGCTAAGCAAGGGGAACTTAAGAACCTTGCCGTAGCTAATGATACAAATGCCATTTTAGGGTTTCTTAATTTAGGGCTAATAGAGCTTTATAAAAGATTTCCAATTGACCTAAATGAAGTTGTTATTACTCTTGGAGAAGATGGTGATGTTGATAACCCATATACTCTAATAAGTGATGAGCTATACGAAATGCCTTCTGATTTTATGTGGCTAACTTCGGCTTATGGTGAAGCTCCAGAATATAGTAATGAAACAGTAGTAGATTTGCCGGTTAATGAAGAAGATGATCCATTAAGTGTAAATATGGTTAGTTGGAATACATTACAAATACCACTAACTACTGATGGTGCGTATGTAGGAGTTATCTATACTGCATCTCCTGCAGTATATACAGATACTGATTTAGCAGAGACTTTACCAATTCCTCCTCAAATGGTAGAGGCACTATTACACTATATAGGGTACAGAGCACATAATGCTGTTACTGGTGAGATAAGTTCAGAAAATACTACACACTACACTAGGTTTGAAGCAAGCTGCAGCAGAATTGAACAGAAAGGCATGATTACTGTAGACGACATAAGTATGGATAGCCGCGTTAGTGATAGAGGATTCGTATAATGGGTAGAAGTTCATCATTAAATAACTTTACAGACACAGCAGTTACTAGAGAAATTGGCAGTAAGTACGATAATGTAAAAAAAGTTGCAGATGTTGTAACAACTATTGAGAAATTTACTGATGACGTAATTACTGATGTAACAACAGTTGCCGATAATCTACCAGACGTACAAACTGTTACTGCAGCACAGGATATAATTGCTAATCTTGATGTTGTAGTTAGTGATACATTACCGGCCGGTAGTAATGCAACCGCTACATTAGTAGGGTCTACTATAGAGTTACAAATCCCTGTCGGAAATACTGGAGAGGCTGGAGCAGATGGTGCAAATGGTCTTAACGGAGCTACTGGTCCAAGAGGTCCAGAAGGTGACAAAGGGGATACTGGTAGTGTAGGTCCAAGAGGATACACTGGAGCGACAGGTGCTACAGGGCCTAAAGGTGATAAAGGTGATTCTGGAGACAGTATTTACTTATCTGGAGTTACTGATAATACAGACGGTACGTTTACATGGCGATTTAGTGATGGTAGTGCGTATACGACTAGTGACTTAACTGGTGAACAAGGTGCACAAGGAATTCAAGGAATTAAAGGCGATCAAGGTGTTAGTGTACACCATACTAAAGGGACAAGTACTACTGACCCAGAAGGTGACTTTAGTACAGCAGGAGAGACCGATACGTATACTATGTACGGTGATGCAGATGAGACTTTAGTACTAGGTTCGTTTTCAATAACTAACGGTACTGCTGAAACAAGTGCAGCCTATATTAAAGCTCGCTATGAAAGTAACGCTAATACAAATGCATATACAGATGCTGCGAAAGCTAAAGTCGATCTTGTAACAGTAACAGAAGCGATAGATTTAGATAACGCAGAAGTACAAGCAAACAAAAATCAACCTAATGGCTACCCAGGACTAGACGGTAGTGGAAAGATAGAAGCGGCTCAACTGCCTAGCTATGTTGACGATGTACTAGAGTATGCGGATTATGCTTCACTTCCGGTAACAGGTGAGACAGGTAAGATCTATATAGTACTAGATACAAACTTTAGTTACAGATGGTCAGGTAGCGTGTATGTCGACATTACAAGTAAAGTAGATAGTGTAGCTGGAAAGACAGGAGTAGTTACGTTAGATATGGATGATATAGCTACAGTTAGTCAGATAGGCAGTCCTGATGATATAGATACATTGACTAAACTATTTAACCATATGTACTCAAGCGGTGCTATGAAAGGTTTTACCTTAACTAATAATTTAGATGGTACTGTAGATATAGCTACCGGTCAAGCTTACCTAAGAGCTGTAGGCGGAGATGGGCATACTACACTATATCCGACACTAGTACCCGGTATAAGTGGACTAGCTCTTACAGATAACTCAACTAACTTTGTACATGCAAGCTATAACGACGGTATCACACCTCTCATAGAGACTACACTTAATCCCTATAATATTAATATGATAGATAAAGTCCCTCTATACGTAATAGTTAGAGAAGGGACTAAATTAACGTATATAGACGCTAGAGAACAAAATGTAGACCACATAGCTAAGAATCAGATTAAAGAATTCTATACAGAGACATTCAAACGTAAGAATGGAGGTATGATAATATCTGATAAAGGTGCACTTCATTTAGGGTGTACAGCAGGAGCGTTCTTCTTCCAATTAAACGAGTATACTGTATCAGCTTTAGATACTACAGGTGCAGATACATTTGAATATTACAAACATGTAGCAGGTGTATGGACTGAAACCAATTCAAGCACAATAGATCCACTGTACTACGACAATGGCACAGACCTAGTAGCATTAGGCAATAACAAGTTTGGGGTGCATTGGGTATACGCAGTAGTAGGTGAGACATCTCACTATGGAGTACTGTATGGAACAGCAGAATACGCTAATATAGCTGATGCACAAGCAAGCTCAGTTCCAAGTTCAGTACCACCAAGTGTACAAGGATTAGGTGTACTACTAGGTAGAGTAATAGTTGAAAAAGGTGCTGCAGAATTAGCGTCTGTAGAAACAGTATTTGAGACTACATTCAGCTCAACATTAGCTAGTACACATAATAACTTAGCAGGATTGAATGACGGTGACTATGTGCATTTAACTTTAGCAGAGTACAATGAACTTACGTCAGTAATAGAATGGTAAAGGAAAGTAAATGAAACTAAATGATGGAATTTTTCACCCTAGTCTAAATCCTGATGGATGGAGATGTCGGTATGTCAATAGTACTAATGTTAAATGGAATGAGGAAGCGGTAGGATATGAACTTACTGTTCCTTCAGATTGCTTTAACCCAGCACTTATCTATGACGGTGCTGATTTAGAGATACGTAATGTATCAGGCCGGTACGATGGACTAATTATAGAAGACGGATCAAACACTACTACTTATGTAATACATGAGTGGTAAACTAAAGAAAGGATAATTAATGGCAGTAATAAATAAAGTAAATACTGGAGCCGCTGGTGACGTTGGGTCAGATTTGGCGAATGGTGAAATCGGATTTGATAGAGCTAATAATAAGATATATGTAGGAGACGGAGTTGCTACTGGAGCAGATAGCTCTATAGCAGTGAACTCGGAAGCTACAGATAAACTTAGTAGTCCTATCGATATAACACTTAGTGGAGATGTATCAGGTTCAGTTAATACTGATTTAAGTGGCAATGTATCGATGTCTAATACTTCGTATAATGTCGCTGCAACTACCTCAGTAGCAGGTAAAGTACAGCTTAATGATACTTTGACTAGTACCAGTACTAGTCAAGCATTAACAGCTAACGCTGGTAAAAGCTTAAAAGATACTAAGAGGGATATCTCTGATAGCTACAGTGCAGATGAGGTTGACACTACATTAGCAGCTAGGGAAGCTAATAGGATCATAGATAACGCATCTAGGTTCGTATCAGCAGGGTATATAGGCAGACTCCCTAAGATGGATAACTTTGTGTTTGAAGAAGATGAGAATTTCACTTATAAAGTAGCTGATAAAGGTCAGTATCTTAATTTTGGCGGTGATGTTCAATATACTTATGGGGAAAATATATGGGACGGTAACGATGAGTATATCTTAGTAAATCAAGCAAGTTCTACTAATCCGATAAGTGTGTCTCATACATTAGAGGCTAAGAGCTATATGGTTGAGTACACTCAAACATTAAGTGAGGGTATGACTGGATTTTACAGCTCAGGCTCTACAATTAATGCAGTTGGTGATGGGTTTGGTTATACCGAAAATCATAAAGTAGCTAATGTGTTTCATGTAGACACAGCAGGAAGCTACACTTTAAATGTAAGAACAGCAGGAGAAACATCAGGGACTATCAATAACATCTCAGTCCGTGAAATCACAACAGCAGACCTAACTAACTATATGCCAGATGTAAGAGTAGAAACATCAACTTCAACGGGGGCTACAACAACAGCGGATATAGCAGTAGGTGACTATGTAGTACCAGAAGAATTTAATCGTGTATCAAACGGTAAGTTTGATAGTGATTTAAACGGGTGGAATCCAGAGAGTGCCGTTTGGTCGTGGAGTGATGGAACAGCTTATGGCTACAGTCTTTCATCAGCAGTTTACATGAGGCAATACGGGGTGCTCCCTGTAAGTACAACAATAACGGTTTCTTTTGATATTGTATCTTATGGATTTGGAACACTCAATGTTGGTAACACTAACGACTCAACAGCTTTTAATGCAATTAGCGGATTAGGAAAACAAGAGTTCACATTTAATAGTGGAAGTGATACCAACTTTGAAATATGGACTAACTCAGGCTCAGGGTGTCAAATATACATAGATAATGTGAAAGTTATTGCCGATGGAGATGTAATATTAGATACTGCTTATAGAGCTAAAGATTGGAACGGAGACGGAACAGTAGTACCACTTGGAACAGCAGTAACAAACACAACATACTTTCAAGCAAGAGACGCAGTAACTAATCAAATACTTATAGCTAAGAAGTCAGACGGCACTTGGTACTATGAGACACTATTTGTAGATGTGACTTCTACAGACTCAGCACATACAGCTTTAGTGAATAACGGCTTTAGTAAAATGTCAAATGGTATGTATTCTAAGGGTACTGATGTTGTTACACCCGTTGCAGTTTGGAATACGCTTAATAAGGGTGCGTATCACCCTGTGTTTAACTCGGAGGGTGCAGATTGGATTTGGAATGTTGAACATACAAGTGCTAAGAAATGGTATGAAGCGTACCCTAGTGGAACTGATAGTAGGACTTCTACAGCTAATTTATTTACTCATGCTTATGGTGCAGGATATCTTGGTAGTGGTAGTGTTAGTGTTCACCCAGAAGTGAAATACTATAATATTATCTACCCAGACCAACTAATAGACCTAAGACAAGAGGCACTAGCACCAAATCTAGTAGATGACCTACAGAAGAGTAGACAAAATGCTGTAAGTGGGGTTACGGAGGGGGTTAAGGGTAAGACGGCTTGTTATGGCGAATTCAATACTGCCGAAACTAACTCAACTGCTAGTGCTAGTGCATTTCAGGTTAACAATACATCAAGCATAGTAGTAGGTGCTACAATAGTATTTTTAACCTCAGCTGGTATAAAATTTAAAGATATAGTTACTGGAGTGTACTCTAATTACGTCACAGTAGAAAATGTCCATCAAAGAACAAGCGGTGAAGTGTATACAAGTATTTTAGTGTCACAAGAATCAAACATACTATCAAGTGGAACATCACTAAGTACAGATGTAATCGGTGACCCTCAATTTTATCCGCAAGCTATGAAAGATGTTTTAGCAAGTGGTAAGCCTTTGATTGGATTAAATCCGTTGTTGGTAAATCAAGATGGTGATGTTATTCTTCCTGATGGTGTTACTAGCTACAAGTCAATACTAAGCAGTAAATCTACTATTACAAGCACGGACATAATAGCTTCATCTAATCAGGGTGAAACTTGGAGTCCTTATGCTACTGCTATTGGTAGTACAAATAATATGCTATATGGTGCAAGTACAGTCCTTAATAATAATTGGATTTATGTCGTGCCTTACACATCAGAAAACCCTACATACAACCAAATCGACCCTCTAAAAGTTGAGTTAGTTGATAATGTAGTAGTAGCTTCAAATAGTCACTCAGTACACAAAGGCGGTAAGATAGTTTCATCTATAGGCAAGATACCTACGGGTAATGGTGCTAATGGGCTAGAGCTGGTTACTTTATATAATGCCTCAAGAATGGGCTATGGAGAGCATGTAGCCGATACAGCTAGTAGAGCGTACACAGTGG
>Ga0316190_10002112_pt1 | contig 14407 bp, 9 predicted proteins | sample Eddworburrow2_MG_FD_204929 | JGI IMG/M metagenome (GOLD analysis project Ga0316190, IMG submission 204929) | Coastal sediment microbial communities from Maine, United States - Eddy worm burrow 2 | ecosystem: Environmental > Aquatic > Marine > Coastal > Sediment | place: USA: Maine | collected... | reverse complement strand
TCTTCATTTTCAATGTGTCCGGCAGGTTCGACGGCTAACAGCCAGCTTGACAGTTGTTCGGCACTGTCCAGGGGGATTGATCTGAAAAAGAATGGAGCAATCCCATTCTCGTTTAACCTTAGGAGATCTTTAATCAGGGATCTTCTGTTTAGGAGCGTGGTCGTTGTAATCCAATCGGTTCCACCTTCCCATCCCTTGACATTGGGGGGATCAAACAGGTTTTGTCCCAGGTAAGCAGTGGCTCGTGCTATGCCCACGTATTGAGTGGGATTCCTTGGGAGCGGATAGGAAAAGGTTCTAAGCATTCCGATCATCAACTCTACCGGTGACTTGACCAGGCTGCCCTGGTCCATTTCATTCCAGAAATAATCTGATCGGAATAGTTCCGTGAGCAGTGGTTTGAGTTCGTAGCCTGAGTCCCGGAAAATCGCAGCCAAGAATTTCACGCCCTCTTCATCTGGCGTGTTGTTGATAAACACTTTCCACAGTTTTTCTGTGATAAATTCTGCTGTTCGGTCTTGATCCAGAATGATATTGATGATGTCATCCCCATTAAAATGGCCCTCTTCCCCCATAAACACTTTATTATCGAAATCGTGCTGCAGAAAGTTGAGTCGGTACAGTCCAGTAACAGGGTGAACAGACCAGCCCGTAAATGCCCTTGCGGCCTCTTTAACATCACTCTCGGTGTAATTCCCCTCACCCAACGTGAAAAGCTCAAGCAGTTCACGACTGAAGTTTTCATTTGGGTGGTCTTTGACATTTGTGAGGTTATCGAGGTAAATAATCATGGCTGGATCTTTCGCCATTTTTTGGACAAGATCTGCAAAGTTCCCCAGAGCATTTTCCCTTATAAGGACATCCTGCCTGTACATTAAATGAGGAACGCGAACTTTCTGCAGCTCCGACGTGAAATGGTTATGCCAGAGCATGGTCATGATTTCAGTGAATTCTGATGGTGTGTTCACCATTTCGGCTGCCCACCAGGCTTTTAGCTGCCTGGTCTGGTTGAATCGTAGTGTCTGGAATGCGCGACGCTCCTCTTCCGTCAACTGGTTGAATGGTTTAGGTGGTCGGAGGTCTTCCTCCAACATCCAATCAATTGGAGCCAGAGTACTCTTGGTTTGTGTATTGGACAGGATATAATTAATGGCATGGTCTCTACTGAAACCCGAAAAAAGAGCCAATTGTTTTGGGGTGACTCCGAAACTGGTTCGGGCCAATAAGTGTCGTGCTTCTCGGACATCCATGGCAGATGTAAAAATGCCTGTCACAATGAGAAGCAGCATGAAAAAACGTGGTTTCATCCTTACCTCCTTAAGCTTGGAATGAGCTGGAACCCTAATAATGTCCGCAATCATGCAGACTCATGTTGAGAGTACCTAATAGACAGGTCAGTAACGTACAGGTTTAATTGTATTCACAGAGTATTGTTGATTTGAAATGATCGCTCTTGCTTATTACACAATCAGTTTTTTAGTTAAAGATTTTAAAAACTACAGGTTAGTGATTGTCCCGAAGGGTATGAGATGTGATGATCAGTAGGAGCGATGTGATGTTCATCACGATGTAAAGAGTGCCCCCCAAAGTGACACACCCCTCCCGGGTGTAGTCAATAAAACCATCGAACTAACCTATGTTGGAAGAGTGTGGTATCCCAAAGTGAAACACCCGTCTCGGGTGTTGTCTCGCATGTTCAAAGATTGTGGAGCTGAAAAGACTACACCCGGGAAGGGTGTGTCACTTTGGCTCTATTTTATGCAGATAGACATCTGTTTTTGGGTATGGTATTTCGATATTTGCATCATTGAGCTTCTTATAGATCTCACAATTTAAATGGTCTATTAACGGTGATTTGAGCTCTGGTTTCTCTACCCAGCAAAGTAATTCGAAATTTAGGCCACTATCACCAAAGGAAGAAAAACGCACGGCAGGTTTAGGCATATTCATGGCCAGGTCTTCATCCTGAGCAACTTTCAGAAGTATCTCACGAACCTGATCAATATCTGAACCATAAGCCACAGAAGTTAAGGCCCTGATGCGGAATTTTTGGGAGGGGCCGCCACTTTGATTGATGATTGTCTCATTGGCAATGACAGCATTTGGGATAATTATTTCAACTTCATCTCTTGTCAGGATACGGGTACTACGAAGACCTATATGGGTTACTCTGCCTCGGTCACCATTTCCAAGTAGAATATAGTCACCTATTTTATAGGGTGCATCCGCCATGATGGAGACCCCGGAGAATAGGTTCCCCAGAGTATCTTTTGCTGCAAAGCCAACAACCAGGCCTACCACACTTGCCGAGGTTAAAAGAGCCGTGGCATTTTTCCCCCAGGTCAGGAGCACCATGTAGCCGCCAAGCATGAAGATGGCAATTTTCAGGATCATGGTGAATAAAGGTTTTGTCCTCAACTGGATGAGCTTTTGATCTTTTCTCTTGTAAGTCCAATCTACAAAGAAGGTTCCAAAGCCCATTCCTGCAAAAACCCAAAAAATGATGATGCCGGATTTAACTATTCTTTCTGTGGTTTCAAGCAATCCCGGTGATAGGTTCAGAGGATAGCAGCTCAGATGAATTCCGAGGAGAATGACGGTCATAAAGGTTGGTTTTTTTATGACTTTGAGGAAATGATCATCCAGGTCTGTTTTTGTCTTCCTTACAATGTGCAGGAGGAATTTTTCCATGATAAATCTGACCAGAAAAGCCAAGAGGATTGTGGCAAGAATTATCCCCAATGAATGTACGGCTGGTGAGTCCCATCTGATCATATGTCATTCCCCTGATGCTGTTGATTTTGAAATGTGACAAACAGATATTAATCTATCACAGAGTGGGCCGAGATCAAATGAGAAGTCAGGATCAGTTCCTCTAAGCTGCGAATCAAAATGAGTCTATTTCCAACATTCTGTGACCTGTTCATGGTTGGATGCAATGCACTGAAGGAACCTGGGTTGCTGAATCATACAGCGGCAGTTACTTTTGTTTTGGGAAAATAAAGGCCAAAGAGAAGAATAGAACAACGCATGCACTAAAGATCATCCATGACAGGGTATTCAGGATTCGAACGATGGCATTGGCTGGCTCAATGATTTCAAAATCTGTTACATAGATGGTTTCACAGGCTCCGTTTCCTCTGTCTGTTCGATTGGTACTTGTATCACGTGAGAACCCGTTTCTATGATTCATATACTTGGACAGGTAGCCTTTCAGGTGTATTTGATCCCCATTTCGGGTATCGAGTATGCGACGCGAGAGTTTGGGGTCATCAGACAGCAAGTGGTTATTGGAAAGAGCCGTTCCATCAAATCGGCTTGCAATCTCATGATCAGCGAATTTGCAGAAGCATGTGAAATTCCCACTGGAATATGTTATTTCCTTGTATACTCCGGTTTCGATATTGGATCCCCAAACGACACATAAATCCTTTATATTCAGAAAATCATCCCATTTTTCATGTAAGACGTCGGTGACCGAGTCGCTGTGGTGATGAGAGACGACCAGTCCATAAAGTTCATATTGAAACCGAGGTAGAACCTGGTAGGTTTGATTGCCTTGACTTACTTCAAACTGTGGAGGTATGTTTTCTTCAGTTTGAATGGGGTCCAGATAAAGTTCCGGCCTTATGCTTGCTATCCCCGGTAACAGGTTCCTGAATGGGAACGTGCATGCAAACACAACGACAGAGAGAACCATGGCCCCGATGCAGACTCGCTTCAAAGTGATAAAAAGGAGCATTTCAGTATGGTCTTTAGCATCTTTTGAATGGAAACCTTTGTAGTCAAATGCATAACCACAATCACAAAAAGCAGTCCCGGGCTTGTTGTATGATCCGCATTCTGGGCAGTTGTTGTACATTTTAAGTCCTCTGTTCACACCTTAAACAAGTATATATTACATGCTTCCAACGCCCAAGTGTAGGGTGGACTGCAGGGGAGACGCCTAGTCCCGCCGCCCTGTGTTCAAGCAGAATGGAATGGATGTTGGGAAACAGTTTATTGATGAGAGGGTTATTGGCGGGCAGGATGCCCGCCCTACATTTAGCTGGCCAATTGTTCACTGGCGATTTCTTTGAGAGAGAACGTAGGTGCCGAGAGTCCATGTGCGTTTGTTGAAGCGAGGATCTGGGCAATTAAATTGTCTCCGTTATTGCCTGAGATAACTATTTTCCCATTCTCTGCAACAGCTTTAAGAGTACTTACTTTGAGCTTTTCCAATTCGAGCTGGCGGATGGAATGTAGTTTTCCAGCTGCCTTTTCTTCGGCATAAGCCTTTTCAAGAAGCGCTTCTCCTTCGAGTTTTGCTGCTTTTTTTAGGCCTTGGGCTTCAATTTCCATGACATTTGCCCTTTGCTCGGCATCGATTTCGGCCAGCCTCTTTTTCTTGAGGAATTCAATTTCAGCCGTTTCTTTCATGATGAACTGGCGTTCTTTCTTGGCCTCTTCATCAGCTGAGAGACGCTCGTTCTTTTTGTTTAACTCCTCACGAGAAAGCGCTTCCTTGTCGTTCAGTACTTTCATTTCATACTCCTGGTGTTTCTGCTGCTCCTGTTTTTTAGCTTCAAAAACAGTCTGGTTCTCAAGAGCCTCAGCCAACCCCTCAGGAAGGACGACATTAGTGATAGTCGCCGCAGAGAATATGACACCAAAGTGGGAAAAATTCTCGTTTAGGCTGGATATCATTTCAGAAGCACCTTTGCCTCGAAGCTCATATGCCTTGTTGTGAGTTGTTCCACGAACCAGAGAGCGAATTCCTTCTTCAGCTGAAGAGGCCAGCAGGTCCCCAAACTTTTCTGCGCCCAGCTTATAGACAAATTTTTCAGGATCATTTATGTGGAAAACGAGTAAAAGATCGACTTTAACCATCACATTGTCAGCAGTTGGGCAGTTTTTTACAGGTGCATTATAAGCAGTGGACTGGCGCGTCACCATGTAGGCCACACGATACCACGGAGCAAGAAAGTGACGACCCGCTTCATAGATACCGATGTATTTTCCGTGCTTGGTCATTAAAGCGAAAACGCCTGATGGGATTTGGAGAACAATGAGAGGATAGATGCCGATAACAAGGAAGAGCATCATAGTGGGCCAGTATGTGACTATTCCAAAACCCGAAAACATCAGGGCGCCGATGACAGCTTTCACACCTGGAATCTGGCTTAGGAATAGGCCGACAAAGGCCATGACTAAACCAATTACGAGGGCCAGGATATTGGTTTTTGAGGATCTCTTAGGGGTGATGACAATTGGCGTGCCTCCGGACCCATCTTTTGCGCCGAATACCTGGTTCGCATCTTCTAGATCTGTAACTGTTACCTGGGTTAATTTGGTTGTGAGTGCTTCCGTTAATACGGGATTTTTTCTCGATAACTTTTCTACAGTAGTTCCGATTGACTCAATTGCGTTGATTGTGTTCATGTTAGTCTCCTTTAGCAAAATGACGATACAATCTAACTATCAAGAACAGTGCCAAGGAACATTGACCTGTAAAATATGAAATAAAAGGATTTATGACTTAGGCCTTTATGGTGTGATGGTGGTTTATTTTCTCATCTATGGTGAAATTTCTCACATATTGAAGTATGATGTCGGGTGAGGAAGGGTGAGGAGAGGAAAAGTCACATCAGTTGAGTTATGCTGCCTACAGGGATTCCAGATGATGGGTTTCCAACCACACTCTTTTTAAGAGTCGCATAAGCAAGGAATACGGATTATGCCAAAGAACATTATTTTCCTGGATAACCCGCCTAAAAGTGATTTGACCCACTTAGTTAATGCCATCAAAGAAGAGGCGAACAGCGGTTGCAGTGTAAAAATTTTTGAACGCAAGGATGAGCTGTTTGAGCTTCTTCATTCTGGATATGCTCCTGACCTCATGTTAGTTGATGATTTATTTTGTTCCGATGTCAAGAGAGGGATACCCTTTTTAGAGCGTTTGTTGAAGAGCGTGAATGATGTCCCTGTGGTGGTCATCCTTGAGGTCTGTAATGCTGAGAAAATACCGGCTATTCTCGAAGCGGGCGCTACTGATGTGATTATTAGGGATTCAAATCTCAATAAGAAGGTCACAACTCAGATCAGAAAGATGAAGAAGTTATTAAAACTTATTGATCACAATAAGACCCTACAGCGACAGAACGAATATTTCCGTAGAATGGAACTTGAACGCTATAAAATGATTGGCGAGAGTGATGAGATTCTGGATGTGCTTGATAAGATCAAGCGCGTAGCACAGATTCCCAGACCTGTTTTGATAACTGGTGAAAGAGGAACCGGAAAGGAGTTGGTGGCCCGTGCGATCCACAACTTGTCAGCTGGTCAGGGAAAGCCAATAGTCGTCGTGAACTGTGCGGCATTTTCTGAACAATTGCTGGAGAGTGAGCTGTTTGGTCATGAAAAGGGCGCATTCACAAATGCAGATCGACAAGCAATAGGAAAATTTGAGCAGGCCAATGGAGGAACTCTGTTTCTGGATGAAATTGGCAATATGTCTATTTCGTTCCAGAAGAAGATTATGAGAACAGTGGAATATGGGACCTTTCGACGAGTAGGAGGAGCCTCTGAGATTAAGGTGCAGACACGAATTGTCACCGCAACGAATGCCAATCTTCAAGAATTGATGAAGGAGGAAAAATTCCTTCCAGACTTATACGATCGCTTGGCTTTTGAGATCATTCACTTGCCAACGCTCAGAGAACGCAAAGGTGACATTGAGGTTCTTAGCAAGTATTTCCTCCAAAAGTTCATGGAAGAAGTGCCCACTTTCCAAGGCAAACAGCTATCAGAATCAGCAATTTTGCAACTAAATCGGTATCATTTCCCGGGTAATGTCAGAGAGCTTAAGAACATTATTGAACGCGCCGTCTATCGAGACACGACCAACCTGATCACGCCGGAGGATATTGGGTTCTTAAGTTCAGATTGCCCGAACCTCAATACCGGATCATTTAAAGAACGAGTTGAGTGTTTTGAGAAGGGGCTGGTTTTAAAGGCGATTGAAGATGCATCGGGTAATCAGGCCATGGCCGCTAGAATTCTTGATATTTCATACCATCAGCTACGCTACTATCTTAAAAAGTACACCTAGAAAAACATTGAGATGCGGTATATATGAGCTCAATCTGAAGTGTGCACAGCAAAGTCGTTTTGAGTGTTCAGAATGGAGATCCAGTCACTTCCACTCTGAACTACAATAAACCTGCGACCAGAATTACCGCTCCACTTTTGTTAACTCTGGGATGGGTTCCGGATTCATCTGTACCAGTCCTGCCAGACTGCTGATGACATTTTGTAAGCCCTCTTCCAGAACAGGATGGTAATAAGGCAATTTCATGAGGTCGGAAACTGTCATACCGCTCTGAATACACCATGCCAACAGGTGTGCAAGATGTTCACCGTGTGGCGTGAAAATGGATGCTCCCAGCAGTCTGCCATCAGTTTCTCTGGCATAGACCTTCAGAAGCCCATTGTTTTTTAGCATTTGTATGGCACGAGCCTGTTGTGCGAAGTTCATTGAGGCTGAAACCGCATCTTTAGGAAGATCAAGATAAGGCGTACCGACAAAAGCGAGGTTTGGATCTGTAAATGTGATGCCCAATGGAGTTTTTCTCCTGAATGAGAGAATCTCATCGTGGGATGCATTGTAACCTGCAATCTTTCCTTCATCTGCAGCCTCATGCAGTATGGGCCGATCACCGCTGACGTCTCCCGCAATAAAAATGGGGAGGTTCCCAACCTGCATCGTTTCCGGGTTGAACAGCGGGATTCCTTTCCCATCTAACGGTGCACCGGTTGCCTGGATGCCAAGGTGTTTTAGATTAGGAATTCGTCCTACGCATACAAGAACCTGATCCACGCAAATAGTCCGATCACCAGCGCTGATCAGAAGGTCATCGCCCTGCAGTTCAATTTGGGCTGGATGACCCAACCAAATAGGGAATTCACTTGTAAAAGTTTCAAGGGCAGCCTGGTTAATCTCTGGATCTTGTATGCCGCCAATAGAATTTAATGCATCAATGCCAGTTACCTGAACACCCCATCGACTGAGCGTCTGCCCCAACTCGAGGCCTATAACTCCCAGACCTATGACTGCCATACGGTTCGGTATCTGTTCCTGCTCGAAAAAAGTATCTGTCGTGATGACCCGATTACCAAAATGGCTCCAAATGGAAGGCAGTACCGGGGAAGAACCTGTTGCTATAACAGTCTGACTCATTTCGATGATTTCATCGTTTACTTTAAGGCTGTTTGGCGATAGGAACTCAGCATAACCGTCAATAAAATAATCACCTAACTTGTCAGTACTCTTGCTCCTGACCCGGCCAACAAAAAAGTCACGCAGTTTTCGAACATGCGCCATCGCCTCACTTCTGTCGATGGTGAGCTGGTCCCCACCATAAATACCCATTTCACTAAACTTACAGCGGCGCTGAAAGTCGGAGGCTGCTTGAATGGCGACTTTGGAAGGCATACAGCCAACGCGAGCACATACGGTTCCTGTTGGCCCTCCGTTTATCAGCACAAAACTCTTTTTCGCTTTTCGGACTTGTCCCAGTGCATTTAAACCAGCACTCCCCGAACCAATAATGGCAACATCCACTTTTCGAGACATGCTTTTTCTCCTCAGAAAAAATATTGTATGAGAAACATTTTACTTATGAATAGGCGATTATGGCAGGAAAAAAAGTGGTGAACAAGTTTGTTTGATCGAACTAACACCATAAGTTGAACCCTCGCAAGTACAGATCCACATTCCAGGCTAGCAATCCAAAAGTGCTTCGGGCTATGATATTAGAATATATTTAATGAAGTTAGTTTGTTCACTCTGTTTGAGAACGGTTTGTCCAGAGGATGTCAAGATGTCACAATTTTCACTGTTGAAAAAGAAAAAATTCGGGCCATTTTTCTGGACTCAATTTCTGGGTGCATTTAACGATAATCTGTTTAAGAATGCCTTACTAATTATGTTTGCTTTCCAGGGAACCACCCAATTGGCTGGTGGAATGAGCCAGATGGATGCCAGCACTCTTGTCAATTTGAGTGCGGGTTTATTCATTTTGCCCTTTTTTCTTTTCTCAGCACTGGCAGGTCAACTGGCGGATAAGTTTGATAAAGGAAAGCTGATTCGCCTGATCAAACTCTTTGAAATCATTCTTATGTCAATTGCAGCATTTGGCTTTATTTTTGATACTCCTGTTCTTCTTCTATCGCTCCTTTTCTTAATGGGAACCCAGTCTGCCTTTTTTGGCCCAGTGAAATACAGTATCCTTCCACAGCACCTGGAAGAGGAAGAACTGGTCGGCGGGAATGGCATGGTTGAGATGGGAACCTTTTTAGCCATTTTACTTGGAACAGTGGCAGGTGGAGTACTGATCGCCCTTGAACAAGGTAGAGCCTGGGTTGCTTGCGGTATCGTTCTTCTGGCGGTGATAGGCTGGCTTAAGAGTCGCGGGATCCCGGAAGCTATCGCAAATGCCCCGGACCTCAAAATTGCCTTCAATCCAATTACCGAAACCTGGAGAGTGATTCAATTTACCCGTGAGAATATTGTTGTGTTCAGGTCCATCCTGGGGATTTCCTGGTTCTGGTTTTACGGAGCTATCTTTCTTGCCCAGATGCCGACTTTTACTGAAAAAGTGATCCACGGAAACGAACTTGTTGTGACGATACTTCTAACGGTCTTTTCACTGGGTATAGGAACGGGTTCACTCCTGTGTGAACGCTTATCAAACAAGAAAATCGAACTGGGGCTGGTTCCCTTTGGTGCGATTGGGCTGACGCTCTTTGCCTTGGATCTTTGGTGGGTTTCAATTGGTCTCCCAGATCGCGAGCTGATTGGAGTGGGTGTTTTCCTGCAGGAATTGAAGCACTGGCACTTGATGGTCGATCTCCTCCTGATTGGGTTGTTTGGTGGATTCTATATTGTCCCTCTATATGCACTGATTCAACAGCGAAGTAAGCCGGAGAACCGGTCACGCATTATTGCCGGCAACAATATTCTGAATGCACTCTTCATGGTAGTTGCCGCGGCTTTGGCAATTGTCACCCTTGGGCAGGGTTACACAATTCCACAACTGTTTTTGTTCGTAGCGATTCTGAATGCTCTCGTAGCCATTTACATTTTCACATTGGTCCCAGAATTTCTATTGAGGTTCCTGGTTTGGATCATGGTTCATTTTATGTATCGAATTCGTCTGACCGGCAAAGAGAATCTGCCGGAAGAAGGAGGAGCCATCCTGGTTTCTAACCATGTTTCTTTTATAGACTTTGCCTTAATTACTGGCGTGTGTCCCCGTCCCGTGAGATTTATAATGGATGTTAAAATTTTCAAAGCCCCACTCCTGAATTTTTTCTTTCGTGCCGGGAAATCGATTCCCATTACTGGAGCAGGAAAACATCCGGGTGTTCTCAAAGCAGCATTTGAGAGTGTGAGAGAGACCTTGAGTGAAGGAGACCTTGTGGGTGTTTTCCCTGAGGGACGCATCACGAAAACGGGATCATTGAATTCATTTCATAAGGGAATCGAAAGGATGGTGAAAGACACACCTGTTCCTGTGATTCCTATTGCCCTAAAAGGTGTCTGGGGTAGTTTTTTTAGTAAAAAAGATGGGGCCGCCATGCAGAAGCTGCCTCGTCGGTTCTGGAGTCAAATTGTTATTGAAATTCACCCTCCTATCCAGCCTGAAAATGTGACTGTGGAGCATGTCCAGTCAGTGATTGAAGGGATGCTAAAAAAGGGTTAATGCTAGATCCACAATTCATAAATTGTGATTGACATGGAAGCGGCAAAGGATTAAGCTGAATATTACTATGTTAAAGGAGAGTTAAATGATTTTTTCACCACCATGTGAGCATGCTATTAGGGCCCTAACCTATCTGGCTGGAGTTACTAGCGACAAGCCTCTGCAAGTAAGCATTATTGCCAAAGAAGCAAATGTTCCAAGTCCTTTTCTCTCTAAAATATTTCTGCAATTGAAGAATAATGGGCTGCTGAAGTCTACCAAAGGTCCGGGTGGCGGCTACGCTCTGGCAAAATCACCCAAGGACATTACGTTAAAAGATGTCGCTGCAATTCTTGATCGTCCACTTGAATCCAAAGATGATTGTATTCTTGGTCTGTCGGTCTGTATGGATGAGCATCCATGCCCCATGCACAATGAATGGCAGACGTTTAAAACCGATATTGAAGCGAAATTAAAGTCACTTACCATCCAGGAACTGCATTTGAAAATTAAAGAAAAGAGAGCATTCCTTAAACCTTGCACTGAAGAACTGTAAGCATTTTAAAAACAAGAAGTTAACAAAAAGGGCAGACTTTCGAGTCTGCCCTTTTTGCTTTTTGTGCCTCTCAAAAATCAGATCACTTCTGTTGCCTTTTTAAGCCAATTCTTCTCTTCCGTGCTCAGGAGTGGAGCCAAGGTTTCATAGACATACTGATGATATGCGTTAAATTGATATTTTTCTTCAGGTGACAGGAGTTCAGTGTCCACAAGTTTTCTGTCAATGGGGCAAACTGTGAGATTACCAAAGTTGAGGAAGTCAGAGGGGTCAGCTGCGTTGGAAGGCATTTCCTTTACATAAATCAAGTTTTCTATTCTCATACCGTATTCACCGGTTTTGTAGTAACCGGGCTCATTGGAAATGACCATTCCTGGTTCCATGGGAACACCTTCTCCTCTGTAGTAAGAAACGGCTTGAGGCCCTTCATGAACACAGAGAAAAGAACCGACTCCATGTCCTGTTCCATGTCCGTAGTTGAGCCCTCTGTCCCAGAGCGGTTTTCGTGCCAGTGTATCCAGTTGTGGACCACATGTTCCCTTTGGGAATTTGGCATTTGCAAGAGCCAAGTGTCCCTTAAGTACACGTGTGAATCGATCTTTTTGTTGAGCAGTGGGATTACCGAGAGTGACGGTTCTTGTGATGTCAGTTGTCCCATCGCTATATTGCCCACCAGAATCAACGAGGTAGATGCCTTCTGGGTAAAGGGTTTTATTGGATTCTTGAGTGGCGCTGTAATGCACGATTGCACCATTTCCTGCATAGCCGGAAATAGTATCAAAACTCAGTCCACGGAAACGCTCTCCGATAGCTCTGAATCCGGCCAGCTTCTCGGCTGCAGAAAGTTCCGTTACACCTCCAGCTGGTACCGCTTGTTCCAGCCAAATTAAAAAAGACACCATGGCCACGCCATCCCTGATGTGTGCTTGTTTGAAGCCCTCTATTTCCGTCTCATTTTTTTTGGCTTTCAACAGTGTAATGGGGCTGGGTTTATTGATTACATCAGCAGAAGATAATTTTTGGATGATCCAGTGGTTTGCTGAGTCAAAATCAACAAGTACGGATTTCCCCCGTGTTTTATCAGCGAGCATGTCTCCGAATCCCTCATAATCAGCAATTGAAACTCCAGAATGGAGAAAAGTTTCAATTTCATCTGTTACTTTTTTCGAATAAGTGAAGAGCCATGCATCTTGCATCCCAATTAAAGCATAGGCAATGGTTACAGGGTTAAACTGGACATCTGTTCCACGGATGTTGAAAAGCCAGGCGATGGCATCGAGTTGGGTGACCACATGGAATTCCGCGGAATATGCTTTCATTTCCTTGCGGATATCTGTCAATTTCTCAATGCATGAACGTCCTGAAAATTCAATGGGATGGCTTAAAACAGGGGAGAGTGGTATGGAGGGTTGGTCTTCCCAGATTGCATCTACTAAATTTTCCTCAAGAAATAAAACACGATCTTTCCCCAGGCAATCCATCAAAGAATCAGCTCCTTTAGGAGAAACTAATCTGGGGTCGATACCAAGCTTACCAGTCATATTTTTTTTCAGGAACTGGTGAATCGTTGGGGTATCAGGTTGTCCCATTTTCATGAGGTCGATACCGGATCCTCCAAGCTGAGTTTCTGCCTGAAGGAAGTACCGGGAGTCTGTCCAGAGAGCCGCACTCTCTTCCAGAATCACTAGATCACCAGCCGATCCTGTAAAACCACTGACCCATGATCGTCGATTCCAGCAATCAGGCAGGTATTCACTTTGGTGTGGATCGGTACTGGGAACCCAATAAGCCTGTATTTGTTTTTCTTTCATTAAATTCCGTATCTGTTGGATTTGGTTTTTTATCACTTTACACCTCTCTTTTTAGGTAATTTTAGGCCTCTTCAAGTTCTAATGATACCTTTTGTGATAGAATCTTCTGTTTTTATACTTCAAAATTGACAGGAGGTGAACGGATGCGTTTAACAATGCTCTTTCTTATGGTAGTAACCGGAGTTTTTGCACAGGAAAACAAGGACATAAACAGTGAGGACATGGCGAAGGCTATGAAAGAAATGCAGAATGCATTTCAGCAGATGAACCAGGCGACAGCAGATGTTGAAGTTATTGGGTTCCGTGAACTGAAGAAAGTGCTTCCCGATGAAGTAATTGGTGTTGCGCGCAGCAAAGCATCAGGCGAAAAGAATGCCACAATGGGGATGAAGGTCTCCAAGGCAAAGGGTGAATATGGGACACGAGGTCAAGGCCCTCATCTTACTTTAGAAATCATTGATACCGGTACACTCAAAGGAATTATGGGAATGAGTTTGGCTGGTTGGACCATGATGGAAGTGGATCGAGAATCGGACACAGAGATGGAACAGACGTTTAGCTATAAGGGATATAAGGGATATAAAAAATACCATTTTGAGCGGAAAGATGGCGAGGTCAGCCTGATTCTCGGTGGGCGTGTGGTTGTTCAGGTTAAACTCTGGGATGTTTCCTTTGAGCAGATAGAAAAAGCGTTGGAATCCTTGGATTTCAAAGGAATTGAAGCCTTGGTAGCATCGGTTTCTCATGAGGAAAAAAAGCAGTAAACATCAACTGCCAAACAGGCTTAACATGGCAACTGATCGGTTAGTCACCGAAGTGACTATTAAAAGGAAAGTATATGGCAGTTTTTGAATTAAAGCATCCATTGGTAAGGCACAAGATTGGCCTTATGAGACAAAAAGGGGTTTCGACAAAAGCGTTTCGTGAACTGGCTTCAGAAATTGGAGGCTTACTTACATATGAAGCAACCAAAGACCTTGAGACCGAGCTGATCACGATCGATGGTTGGAATGGGCCTATTGAAGTTGACCATATTACAGGAAAAAAAATCACCATTGTCCCTATCCTGAGAGCAGGGTTGGGGATGATGCCTGGAGTATTGGAGTTGTTGCCTAATGCACGCGTCAGTGTTGTAGGGCTCTACCGAGATGAAGAAACACTAAAACCCGTTACATACTATGAAAAGCTGGCTCCAAATCTCAGTGAGAGAATGGCGCTAATTCTGGATCCCATGTTAGCAACTGGTGGATCTGTGGTTGCTGCCATTGACATGTTGAAAAAGAGTGGCTGCACAAGAATACGCGGCATTTTTCTTG
>Ga0316190_10002111_pt1 | contig 14412 bp, 14 predicted proteins | sample Eddworburrow2_MG_FD_204929 | JGI IMG/M metagenome (GOLD analysis project Ga0316190, IMG submission 204929) | Coastal sediment microbial communities from Maine, United States - Eddy worm burrow 2 | ecosystem: Environmental > Aquatic > Marine > Coastal > Sediment | place: USA: Maine | collected... | reverse complement strand
CGATAACCCCAGCCCCCATGTTGTAGAAGGAGCGGGTCGGCCCCCCCTACCTGGCCCCCGTCATCGATCCGGAACCGGCGTGGGACACCGTTATTCTGGTTCGCTATCCCCGGCGGGCCGCTTATCTCGACATGCAGCGTGATCTCGCCTACCAGGGCGCCATTCCTGATCGCACCGCCGGTCTGTCGGCCTGGCTCCTGCACGCGTTCCACCTCCCCGGCGGTGACCCCGAAGAGCCGTTCACCATTGAACAATCCGGTGGCGACGAGGTGTTTGTCGTCGCCCTGGTTCGCCATGGCCAAGCCGACACCGCCGGTCAGGCCCCAGCCTGGGACCCCGGTCCGGAAGTGGTGCTGAGATTGCAGGCCGATATGGCCCTGGTCAGCGATGACCGGTGGGACGAACTTATTGTTGCCCGCTATGAATCACTCGAGTCGGTCCCGGCTGATCGGTGGACCACCGAGGCCGGTCTCGATGGGGTGATGGCCATGACCACCCGGCCCGAGCCGCCAACCTGAGCGGCAGGGCCTTCAGCGATCGTCGTCGGCCGACGACGATGGGGCGGCTGGGCCCGGGCTCCATTGGTAGATCTGTTCCAGCGTGCCACCCATCAAGGCGGCACGCTCCGCTTCACTGAACTGCTCGTGCAGGCGGAAGGCGTCAACCCCCTGTTCATAGCTCAGTAGTTCCACCGCCCGGGTCCAGTCGGTGCCCCACATGGTCCGGTCGAAGCCGAAGGCATCGAACATCCGGTGCAGCGGGGCCCAGATATCGGGGTAGGGGAACGGTTCGTGCGAGAGCGTCCCGGCCCCGGTGATCTTGATGGCGATGTTGTCGTGAGCGGCGAGAGCCAGGACGTCGTCGAGGTGGGCGAAGGGCTCCGGCGGGGCCGGGGGCTCGAACGGTTGGCGTAGGCCCAGGTGATCGACCACCAGGCGGGTGTTGGGGTGGCGTTTGGCCAACTCACCAACCAACGACATGCCGCCCCAGGCCAGTAGATTGACCGGTAGGCCATGTTCGGCTCCGGCCGCCAGCACGGCGTTCAACCACGGGTCGGCGGGGTCGGTGGACACGTCGCCGACCACCATGATTCTGATGCCTACCGCCCCCGGCGTGCGGGCCCACTCGCTGACCGTTCCGGCCACGTCAGCGATGCCGGGATCGATCGGCGTTATCAGACCGAAACGGTTGGGGTGGGCCTGTTGTACCTCGACGGCATAGGAGGCGTCGAAGCGGTACATGGTCCAAACCGAGACCAAAAGGGCGCCGTCGACACCGACGGTGTCCATGGCGGCCACCATGTCGTCGCCCGTGACCTCGGCTGGCCCTTGGAGCACCCCGGTCCAGGGTCGGGCCGGGTGATCTCGTTCGTAGGCGTGGACCTGGGCATCGATGATGGCCATCAGTAGTTGCTCCAGTTTGCTCGGCGAAGGGTTTGTACCGACCGACGTTAGGGCGCCTCGCCGTAGTCCTGCCAGGGGGCATCGCGCTCTCGGATGACCTGGCGGAATCCCTTCTCCTCAAAGGACTCAACCCATTGGTAGGCCTCCTCGGTGTGGCGGGTCATCCCATCGAAGAACGTGCCCAGCATCTGTGAGGTGCGCAGCCCCATGTTCTCGAACGCCTGATTGATCAACAGTTTGTTCAACGCCAACTGGTTGGCGGGGATGTGGCGGAAACGCCGGGCCTCTTCCTCAACGAACGAACTGAGATCGTCAGGTTCACAGACGTGGGAAACCAGGCCGATGCGATGGGCAGTGGCGGCGTCGATGGCCCGACCGGTGAGGAGGAACTGTTTGGCGTGCTCCAAGCCCAGCCGGTACACCCACATCATGGTGGTCGGGGTCCCGAAGATCCGGCTGGGGGCGTAGCCGATGTGGGCGTCGGAGGCCATGAACAGCAGATCGGCACACAGCACCAGATCGGTTGCGCCCCCAATCGCCCAACCCTTGATCTCGCCCAGTACCGGTTTGGGGGACTCCCAGATGGTCATGAAGCGGCGCACGTTGTTGCCCATGAACTGGTAGTCCTTGACCGGGTCCCACGCTCCTTCGCGAGGCTTCGGACCTCGGGCCCCGTAGGGGTTTGTCCAGCGGGGTGGCTCGTCGTCCGAGGAGTCGGCGCTCGCGGTCAAGTCATAGCCTGCGGTGAGGCTGTCGCCTGAACCTCGCAGCACGATGGCCGACACCTCGGCCGAGGCGGTGGCGGTGGCCACGGAGTCGGCAACACCCTGGATCATGATGTCGGTGAGGGTGTTCTTCTTCGCCGGCCGGTTCAGGGTGATGATGGCAATGCCGTCGCGTTCTTGGTAGAGAACCTCGTCGCTCATGCCGCCAGTGGTTCGCCCTCGACGGTGATGCGGTGCATCAGGCGACGTTGGCCCGGATAGTCGTTGAGGGCCAGATGGTGGGTGGCGCGGTTGTCCCAGATGGCCATGGATCCCGGCTCCCACTTGAAGCGATAGTGGAAACGGTCTTCCGCAGCATGGCGGTAGAGAAAGTCGAGCAGTGGCTGGGATTCCTCGACGGTCCAGTTCTCGAAGCGGATGGTGAATCCCCCGTTTACATAGAGCGCCCGTCGACCCGACAGCGGGTGCCGGATCACCACCGGGTGGGTTGCGTCCTGGATGGCTGCTTCCGGGTTGCCGAGACGGCCGGCGAACTCCTTCTGCATCGCGGCGTTGAGGGCCAGTTGACCGAAGGCGAATCGACTGGTGTGCTCGGCCCGCAAGCCAAGCAGCGTCTGCTTGAGCCCGTCGGACAACGCCTCGTAGGCGGCGTACATGCTGGCGAAGACGGTGTCGCCACCCTGGTTGGGGAGTTCGCGGGCATAGAGCACCGAACCCATGGCCGGGACCTGATCGTAGGAATGGTCAGTGTGCCAGCCGCCGCCGATGTTCTTCTCCTGATCAGGTTCTTTGCGAACCTCGGCAATCTTCGGATAGTCCTCGACCGACTTGAAGAACCGGTTGACGTTGACCTGGCCCCAACGCTCGGCGAAGGCAAGGTGCTGATCCGGCGTCAGGTCCTGTTGGCGGAAGAAGACCACCCCGTGATCGATGAAGGCTGAACGGATCTCGCCGAACTGCTCATCGCTGAGGGGAAGCGAGAGATCGACTCCTGCGATTTCGGCTCCGATGTGCTCGGCCACCGGTGTGACCTCGATGGTCTGGTACTTGGTCGACATCACCGTATTGTTGCAGTCAGGGTCGCGGTCCGTCAGATGGGAGCGGCGATGATGGCTGGTTGATGTTGGCCAGTAACAGGTTCAGCAGCCGAATCAGTGTCTCTTTGACCGATTCCTTGTCGCGTGCGTCGAAGCGGATGAGGGGTACGTTGGGGCCCACGTCCAGGGCACGACGTACCTGGTCGAGTCGATGGCGGGGGCTGTCGGCGAACTGATTGACGGCAATGACGAAGGGCAGCGCCCGCGACTCGTAGTAGTCGATGGCCCGGTAACAGGCCTCCAACCGTCGGGTGTCGACCAGTATCAGGGCGCCGAGTGCTCCCCTCACCAAACCGTCCCACATGAACCCGAAACGATCCTGGCCCGGGGTGCCGAACAGGTAGAGGCGGAGGTCGTCGTTGATGGTTACCCGCCCGAAGTCGAGCGCCACCGTTGTTGTTGTCTTGGCCGGAAGGAACTCCCGGTCGTCGATCCCGAGGCTGGCGGTCGTCATCCTCGCTTCGGTTCGTAGCGGAGTGATCTCCGAGATTGTGCCGACCAGGGTGGTCTTGCCAACGCCGAAGCTGCCCGAGACGACGATCTTGGCCGAGATGGGCGGAACGGCCGGCAGCAGTTCAGCGCTCACAGGGCTCGGATTCCCTCTATCAGCTGTTTGATGAGTGCCGCATCGGTTCGATCGGCCTGGGCCCGGGTTCGCAGTAGCCCTTCGGCGTTCATGTCCGAAACCAGAACCCGGGTCACCCCGAGGGGAAGATCAAGCTCAGATGCCAGTTCGGCGATCGACTGCGGCTCGGTGCAGTGCTCGACGATGGCTTTTCGTTCAAAGGTGAGCACGGTGGTGTCGGCGCCGGTTGTCGTCACGACGATGGCCTCAACCGGCAGGTCGGCCTCGGTTGAGGTGGTCCGGCCGCCGGTGATGAGGTACGGACGAACAATGCCCGCCTCCCGCGTCGCTGCGTCTGACCCCTGGCTCATTGGTTGGAGTCGGCGGCGTTGCCCGGGGTCAAGGCATGCTTCAACGTATCGATCACTTCCACGGTCAACACGGTGCCCAGCCGATCGACGAGCATGGCCAGCTCGTAGCCAATGGCGCCCATGTCGCAGCCGGAGTCGGTCAAGGTGCCGACGACCGCCTCATCACCAATCGACATGACGAACATGAAGCCCCCGGACATCTCGACGATGACCTGGCGGACGTGGCCGAAGTCGTAGAGGTCGGCCGCCCCATTGGTCAGGCTGATGAGGCCCGACACAACCGCGGCAAGCTGCTCGACCCCCTCCTCGTCGACCCCGGCCGACGAGGCGAGCAGGAAGCCGTCGGAGCTGACGGCAAGAGCCTGTTGCACTTCTGGAATGCGCTCGGCGAAATTGGTGAGCAGCCAGTCGAGCTCACCGGGGTCGGGGTCATGGTTGCCATTGGTTGATGTGGCCACGGCTACACCTCTTCCGTTTCGGATTCGGGACCCGCCGCCGCCGTTGTCAGCCGAGGCCGGAAGGGAAGCACGCTGTGGCCGTCGTCGTCGTCGTCGTCGTCGTCGTCGCCTTGCTCAGGCTTGCCGCTCGCGTCCTTGGCCGCCGCCACCCCTTTGGCGAAGCGGCTCAACTGGTCACGGATCTCGATGGCCCGGGCCTCCCCATCAGCGGACTCCGGAGGGGTCGGGGCGACGAGTTGCAGATCGGCGACCGTTTCCGTCTCGGCCGTCGACTTCTTCTTGGCGTCTGGCCCGTCGGGTTCAGGCTGCTCAGCCACTGATGGTTCGCTGGTTTCCGGGCTGTCGGTGCCCGGCTGGTCGGTGCCCGGCCGGCCGGCTTCGGGTTCCCCTGACTCGGGTTCCTCGGCCGCCGCCTGGTCGGCGGCCGACTCGTCGGCTTTCGTCTCCGATGGGTCGAGCTTCGACATCTCGGCTGGTATCGCAGTTTCGGAGCTGCCAGTGGCGAGAGTTGGCCCAGATGCGGCGTCGGCGGCATCTGCCAGCCGTCTTGACTCCCGCGGCTTGAATGGAGGAATGGGCAGCCCCTCGGTCTCATCCTCGCTGGTCTCGTCCTCGCTGGTGACGTCCTCGCTGGTGGCATCCCCGCTGGTGACGTCCTCGCTGGTGACGTCCTCGCTCGTCGGGTCGACCTCGTCGGTGACCGGGTCCTCTGTCGGCGACGGGGTCGGCGGCGGAGTGTCGTCGGCCGGGGTGGGATCGTGCTCGCTGTCTCCAAGGTCGACCACCGAGTGCTGTGCCGTCACCAGAGGATCCTCTGGGCTTGGCGGTGGCTGATCAAGCGACGTGGTTGCTGGGGGCGTCGGGGGCGATCCGGTCGTGATCGAACCCTCGGTGGGGGCCGAGGGGCCTGCCGCCGGTTCAGGGGTGGGGAGCACGGACTCCCGGTAGGTGACATCAACCGGGGGCAGCGGGCCGCTCGTCCACGGTCGAACGGGGGGCGGCCACAGCGAGTTCTGCTCCTGGGGCTCGGGAGATTCGGTCAGTCGGCTCCCGGTGATGGGGACGTTGAGCCGGGGTAGGGGGGTGACACAATGCACGGGCAGGGTGACCTTGGCCGTTGTGCCTCTGGTGGCCGACTCCACCAGTCGGGCATCGATCTGATGGTTGGCGGCCAACCGGCCGACAACAAAGAGGCCGAGGCTCGACTTGGGCGACTCGGTGCTGAGGGCCGAGCGTGAGATTCGGGAGTTGGCCTCGGCCATGTCCAAGCGGGACATGGCCGTTCCCCAGTCGACGATGGAGATGGTGTAGCCGTCGGCGCTCTCCCACCGACCGACGACCTGCACCGGGCTGTCCTGCGGCGAGAATTTCGTCGCGTTCTCAATCAACTCGGCCAGTAGGTGGGTGACGTCGCTGACCACCGACGGCTGGATCAAGGCCGGTTCGGCGTCGAAGATCTCCACCCGGGTGTAGTCCTCGATCTCGCTTGCTGCCGCTCGCAGCACATCCTCGACCGGTTGTGGTCGCACGGTGCGGCGAACGACCCGCTCACCGGCCAGCACCAACAGGTTCTCGGCGTTACGCCTCATGCGGGTCGCCATCTGATCCAGGGTGAACAGGTTGGAAAGGACGACGGGATTGGACTCGGTCAGCTCCAGTTCATCGATGAACTGGAGCTGATGACCGATCAGCTGCTGGTTGCGACGCCCCAGGTTCACCAGAACCCCGGCCAGGTCCTGGCTGTGGCCTATGGCCTGGCTTGCCGCCAGTTCAACCGTGGCGGCCCGCAGGCGGTTGAAGGCGTGCGCGAGCTCGGCCACCTCGGCGTCGGCCTCGATATCGATCAGGTCGACGGCGGGCATCTCGCCGCTGCCGTCGGTGGAGCGGAGTGAGGTGACAAGGTCAGGAAGCTCCGAATCGGCCAGCCGATGCGCCTCGTCGCGCAGCAGGCCCATCGGCTCGGTGATCTGGCGGGCGAGGGACTGTGCGGTCAGGTAGGCCGCACCCGCCGTCGCCATCAACAGTGCCAACATGATCAGGACAGGCCCGAGCACCTCGGTGCCTGCCGACCCCTGATCGAGGCCGGCCGAGCCGGAAACAAGGTTGCTCTGGTATCGATCGCCCACCGCCAGGACGCTGGCCACCACCACCACCGTGGCCGCCACCAGCGGCACGGTCGCCAGCAGGAGGAGCCATGAGGTGATCTTGCCGGCAATGGTGTGACGGAATGGCGCGTCCGTCAGCTTTGAGCTTGGTCTCGCCATCACCGAGCTCGACTTTCCGTCATCGATTTCAACCTCCGACCCGGGCTGCCTTGGTGCAGCTGCCGCCAATTGCTTGGATAAATCTAGGCAGCCCGCAGCGAAGTGTGGGGGACCATGGACAAGGAATACCAAGAAGAGCAGTCGCGAGCACCATGAATGAGGCCAACTACGGTGGATTGGGGTTGCAACGGTGGGCCATACTCGGGTCGTGGGCTTGGTTGCTCCGGCCGTGGTTGGCGGTGGCGGCCGGCTTCGAAGTGGGGTCCAGCTTGTTCTGGCGGGCTTGTTCGAGGAGGTCAATGAATGATTCTGTCGTCGTATCGGGTACTCGATCTGTCTGATCAGCGAGGTCAGCTGAGCGGTCAGATGCTGGCCGACCTGGGGGCTGAGGTCATCCTGGTCGAGCCCCCGGGAGGATCACCGGCGCGTGCCATTGGACCTTTCGTCGAGGGTTACGAAGGTGATCCCGAGCATTCACTGTGGTTCTGGTCATACAACCGGGGCAAGCGAAGCGTGGTGATCGACCTCGAGTCTGATGAGGGACGCCGCAGGCTGAAGGCGTTGGCGGCGGGAGCCGACATCTTGATCGAGTCCGACAAGCCCGGGGTCATGGCCGCCCGAGGTCTGGGGCCCGACGACCTGGCGGCCGTCAACCCGGCGCTGATCTACACCTCGATCACCGCCTTCGGCCAGGACGGACCAAAGGCCGACTGGGAGGCCACCGACCTTACCGTTGTCGGGGCGGGCATGCAGCTGATGCTGATGGGTGATGAGGATCGACCTCCGGTACGCATCCCCCTCGACCAGTCGTTCCTCCACGCCTCGGCCGAGGCCGCGGCTGCCACCCTGATCGCACTGTACGAGCGAAACCGGTCCGGTCAGGGGCAACACCTTGACGTCTCCGCTCAGCAGGCCATCACCCAGGCCACACAATCGCTGTCACTAGCGCATCTTTACAACTCACCTGAAGGCACGCGAGTCAGTGGTGGGGTCAAGCTTGGGCCGTTCCACATCCGCCTTCGCTCACCGGCGGCCGACGGCTACGTGTCGACCGCCATCTTGTTTGGTGAGGCCATCGGACCCTTTGGGGAACGCCTCTTCAGATGGATTCACGAGGAGGGGATGGCCGAGGACAGCGACCTGGAGATCGACTGGATCAACTTTGTCGAGGGGGTGATGACGGGCCGCATCGGGCTGGGCGAGTACGAACGGATTCAGGATGTGGCCGCCCGCTTCACCGCGACCAAGACCAAGGCCGAGCTTCAGCAGGCCGCTCTTGACAAGCGCCTGCTCATCGTTCCCATCGCAACGGTGGCCGATGTCGCCGAGTCCCCGCAGTACCGTGAGCGCGACTACTGGAGCGATATCGAGGTGCCGGTAGTTGGCGACAAGGTTCGTTTCCCTGGTCCCTTCGCCAAGTTCACCGCTACGCCGATGAAGCTGATCAACCCGGCCCCGACGGTTGGGGCCGATACGGCATCGATCCTGGCCAGGCCTCGAATCCCGGCCCCGCCCCTGGTCGCGGGGGTGGGAGCACCAACCAAAGGCAAGGGCGCGCTGGCCGGACTCAAGGTCCTCGACTTCATGTGGGTCATGGCCGGACCGGCCGCCACCCGGGTCCTGGCCGACAACGGGGCCGAGGTGGTCCGGGTGGAGTCGGCGAACAAGATCGAGACCGCCCGCACCATTCAGCCCTTTCTCAACGACGAGGGTGGAGCCGAAAACGGTGGTCTCTACCAGAACATGAACGCCGGCAAGCTGGGGCTCACGCTCGACATGACCAAGCCCGAGGCCCGGGATGTCATTCTCGACCTTGTGCGCTGGGCCGATGTCGTCTGTGAGTCGTTCTCGCCACGGGCCATGCCGAATTGGGGCCTCGGCTATGAGGATCTGAAGCGGATAAAGCCCGACATCATCATGGCCAGCAGCAGCCTGTTCGGCCAAAGTGGGCCGCTGTCGAGCCTGGCCGGTTTCGGGACCATGGGGGCATCCCTTTCGGGCTTCTACGAGTCGACCGGCTGGCCCGATCGGGATCCTGCCGGTTGCTTCGGGGCCTACACCGACTACATCTCACCCCGGTTCCTGTCCTCGGCCATCCTCGCCGCCATCGATCATCGGGACCGGACAGGGGAGGGGCAGTACATCGATCTGGCCCAAGCCGAGGCTTCGATCTCGTTCCTGGCCCCCGCCGTGCTCGACTACCACCTCAATCACCGTTTGCCTCCCCGGCCCGGCAACCGTCATCCGACCATGACTCCTCATGGGGTGTTCCCCGTGGCCGGCGACGATCGTTGGATCACGATCGTCTGCCAGGATGATGAGCGTTGGCAGGCGCTGTCCCGCCTGCTGGGTCTGGGAAGCGAGCTGGCCGAACTGGGCCTCGAAGCCCGTCAGGCCCGTGAGGACGAGATCGAGCACCTGGTCGCCGCGTGGTCCCGCGATCGTGATGGCGCTCAACTGGAACAGGACCTGCAGCATGAGGGCATTGCCGCCCACCAGGTCCAAAACAGCCTCGACCTGGTCGAGGACCCACAGCTGGTGCACCGCGGCCACTTCGTGTCGGCCGAACACGACGAGCACGGCACCATGTGGGTCGAGGGCAGCCGATTCAAGTTGTCACGAACCCCGGCCAATATAACCAGCGCCGGTCCCACCCTGGGTCAGCACACCTTCGACGTGTTGCTCGGCATCCTGGGCTACGACGATGAGCGGCTGAGCGAGATCGCCGTGGCCGGGGTGCTGGAATGAGCCTCACCCCGATCCTCGACGGCCTCTCATTTCCCGAGGGCCCCCGTTGGCACGATGGTCGCCTCTGGTTCTCCGACTTCTACCGCCATGAGGTCGTGGCGGTGGATCCTGAAGGGCGGCGCCAGACCATGCTCGAGGTGCCCCAACAGCCTTCGGGTCTCGGCTGGATGCCCAACGGTGACCTACTGTTGGTGTCGATGCTCGATCGACGCCTGCTTCGATGGGATGGCCGGGCCACCACCGTCCACGCCGATCTGTCGGTGCTGGTCCCGGCCTCGTGCAACGACATGGTGGTCGACGACGTCGGTCGGGCCTATGTCGGCAACTTCGGCTTCGATCGCCACCGTGGCGAGGCCCCGGTTGCGACCACGCTGGTCGTGGTTGAACCCGACGGCTCGGCGAGCGTTGGTGCCACTGATCTGGACTTTCCCAACGGCATGGTGATCACCGGGTCGGGCTCCACCTTGATCGTGGCCGAGACCATGGCCAATCGGCTCAGCGCCTTCGACCGTTCCCCAGTAACCGGAGCCCTCAGCGGCCGTCGGGTCTGGGCCGATCTGGGCGACAACCTTCCCGACGGGATCTGTCTGGACGCCGAGGGAGGGGTCTGGGTGGCCGACCCCCGCAACGGTCAGGTGTTCCGGGTACTCGAAGGAGGAGAGGTGACCGATCGTCTGTCCACCGGGGAGGGGCGCAACGCCTACGCCTGCATGCTTGGTGGTGCCGACCGACGCACGCTGTTCGTGCTCACCAACACCGGTTCGGGGCCCGCCGCCGCCGCGGCCCGCGATGGGCGGATCGAGATTACTGAGGTGGCAGTGCCGGGAGCGGGACTGCCATGAGCCGTCCCGAACCCAGAGTTAGGCTCCACCACACCCACCTGTTCGCCGCTGATCTCGACGTTTCGCTGGAGTTCTACCGGCGCTGGTTCGGGGCTGAGATCCTGGCCGACCGGGTGTTGGCCGGATCCCGCAATGTGATGGTGGGTCTCGGCGACGGCAGGCTCAATTTTTACCAACAACCGCCGCGGGGCACCGGCCCCTCGGCGGTCCACCATCTCGGTCTCCAGGTCGACGGTTTGGCCGCCCTGGTGCAGACCATGACCGATGGTGGCGTGGCCTTTCGTAGCGCCATTCGGGTCTTTGACGACCTCGCCTACATCATGGTCGAAGCGCCGGACGGCGTGCTGCTCGAACTGTTCGAATGGAACCAGACCGAAGCCGGCAACGCCGACGGCCGTGGCCACGGTGGGATGGCCCCGACCGACCGCATCGCCGACTGGTTTGCCTGGTAACACCGACGATCAGCGGCCGGTCCAGCGGGGGGAGCGCTTTTCAAAGAAGGCATTGATGCCCTCGGTCGAGTCCTCAGATTGGCCGATGATCCTGCGGGCCTCTGTGGTGATGGCCCAGCCCTCGTCGTCGTCGACCGAGGTCAGGGTGTCGACAACCCGCAGTGACTGCTGCACGGCGATCGGGGCGTTAGTGGCGATGGTCGCCGCCAACACCAGCGCGGCATCGAGGGCGCCACCTGGTTCGGTGACCTCGTTGACCAGGCCGAGGCGGTGGGCCTCCGCCGGTGAGATCTCGGCTCCGGTCATCAATAGCTGCTTGGCCACGTTCAAAGGCAGTACCCGGGCCGTCCGGAACAGGGCACCACTGGTTGCCACCAGACCTCTCTTGACCTCCGGTAGGCCGAACCGCGCGTTGTCGGCGGCGACCACCAGGTCACAGGCCATCACCATCTCGAAGCCACCGCCAAGGGCCACGCCCTCGACCGCCGCGATCAGGGGCTTGACCCTGCTTCGCCCGACAAGCCCGTAGACCCCGCCCCGCTCGGTTGGGGGCCCAGAGGTCGCGGCCATGTCGGTGCCGGCGCTGAACATGTCCGGCCCTCCGGTAATCACCCCGATCCATAATGACGGATCGTCGTCGAGACGGTTGAGTGCGTCGTCGATGGCCAACGTCATCTCGCCATCGATGGCGTTGCGCTTCTCGGGCCGGGTCATGGTCACGATCAGGACGTGGCCGCGTACTTCGGTTCGCACTCTGGATTGGGAGGTACCGACCTTGGGGTCGGGGTCAGTGGTGGAGGTCATGAGATGATGATCGCAGGCCCGGGCGAAAGTTGTCACAATCGTAAAGAGACGTGGTGGCTGGTTGAAACTATGGTCGGGGTATGTCGGAGAGCGTGTACAACGTCATCGAGCTGATCGGGACCAGTGCCGAGTCGTGGGAGAAGGCCACGGTGAACGCGGTGACCGAAGCGGCCAAGACCTTGCGTGACATGCGGGTGGCCCGCGTGATCGAACAGGATGTCCTGGTCGAAAACGGCGAGGTTGTGTTGTTCCGGTCCAAGGTCCGCTTGTCGTTCAAACACGAAAGCGAGTTCGAGTAGATGGTGCAGGCACCGATTACCGGGGCCGACCAAAGGCTCGACCATGTTGACTTCTGACCAAACCGAGGGTACTCAGTCACGGGCCGAGCACACCTACAAGGTCGTTCGCCTGATCGCTACCTCCGCCGAATCGTGGGAGCAGGCGGCTCGCAATGGTGTGGCCGAGGCGTCCAAGACCATCGTCAAGCTGCAGCGCGCCAAAGTGATCGACATGGACTCCGTCATCCGTGAAGGGGATCCCGTGCTGTACCGGGTCAAGTTGGAGCTGGCCTTCCAACTCGATCGCACCCGACCAAATCCGATCGCAGGTGCACCCGATATCCAGGTGCACCGCTATCTGATCGTGGCCAACGAGACCCTGGCCGGCGACCGCGTCCCCGCCCTGGTGGCCGAACGCATGACCACGGGCCCAGCCGAGTTCCATGTGCTTGTTCCCGCCACCCGCTCCCGTGACACCCGCCGTCTGACGGCGGTGGCCGGTGACCCCCTGTCGGGTTATGCCGTCGTCGACGCCGTTGGCCTGCGGGAGGCAATGGCTCAGGACCGGGCCGAAGCCGAGGAGCGCCTGTCGACGTTCACGTCGCGATTGTCCGATGTGGGGGCCGACTACAGCAGCGAGATCGGCGGCCCCGACCCCTTCGTCTCCATCGCCCAGGTCATGGAACGGGCCAGCTTCGACGAGATCATCATCTCGACCTTGGCATCGTCGATCTCCCGTTGGCTGCGCATCGACCTGCCGAGCCGAGTCAAGCGCGCCCATGCGGTGCCCGTGGTAACAATCACCGTCGAAGGCTGAGCATTCTCACCTGAGATGCGGTGGTCGAATTAGGCGGATGGTGCCACGCCTGCCTGGGGTGTGGGCTGTCGACGGCCCTGTGGGCTGCGGTAGGTAAATTCAACCGTGGGCGCGCTGCATGCGCACGCAAATTCAACTAGAGTGCAGCTACGCCCGACGTGCCGCTGGGCCATCAAGTCACAAGCAGATCGCAAGCAGATCTTCAGTCACCGACGATCCACCGTTCGTTCGGTTGCTGGAAACCCTTTGGTGGGAACCAAGCCGCAGTGTTGGGTCCAACGACCCTTGGTTTGCTGCGGTCCAGTCAACTTGGGGTCGGGCCAATTCGATCCGACCCCAAGTTCACTGAGAACGGCGGCGATCCGGTCGGTCTCGGGCGCCGGCTCGGCAGGTTCTCGCGGATCTGGTACTGCGTGTTGCACCTTGTCCACTAAGGTGATCACAAGAGTGGGGTATGGCAACAAGAGGTGGAGATCCTTGTCTACATCGCGACGCAATCATTTTGATCTTCTCCGTCTGGTGGCGGCCCTCGAAGTAGTTCTGGGCCATGCCGTTGAGTTCATGGAGTTGGAGCTGTCGCCGCCGGTCGAGTTTGTCTACACCCTGCTCCGTTGGTTCCCGGGCGTGCCGATCTTCTTCGCCATCAGTGGCTACCTGCTGGCTCGCTCGCTCGATCGCAACGCGGACATGGGCAACTACATGCGCAATCGGGCGTTGCGTATTTTCCCTGGGTTGTGGCTCGCCTTCGCCGGAACAGCGGTGCTGCTGGTCGTCGCCGGTCTCTTGTCCCAACTATCAGGGGTCAAGATCTTCCTGTTCACCCTGGCCCAGATGACTGTCGGCCAGTTCTGGGCGCCAGGGGCCATTGGCGAGTTCGGACTGGGTTCCCCCCTGACACCCAACCCCGCGCTGTGGACGATCCGGGTCGAGATCGGTTTCTACATCGCTCTGCCGTTCCTGATCCTGGGTGGCCGTCGCCTGTTCCGATCGCCTCGCCGCCACGACCTGGCCCTTGTCATCATTGCTGTTGCCTCGTTCCTCATCGACGCGGTCAACAAGGGTCTCGCCGTCGAGGAGTCATCGCTGTCACCTCTCGTGCGACTCGTGGTCGAATCACCGGCCCCTCACCTGTGGCTGTTCATTGCTGGTGTCATGGTCCATCGCCGTGAGGCCTGGTTTCGGGAAGTGCTTGTCGGCCACGCTCTACGATGGCTGGCCATCTTCCTCGTCGCCCGGAGCGCGGTGTGGGTGGTCTTCGAAGCCCGCGGGGGGAGTGGCGAGGATCTGTTTTGGTTTCCCGGGGCGTTGGGTGTGGCCAACCTCGTGTTGATCATGCCCTCGTTCGCCATGGCCTTCAGCACAGCCCCGTTCCTGGCCCGACTACGGCCAACCCACGACATCTCCTACGGCGTGTACGTGTGGCACATGGTGCTGGTCAACAGCCTCATCCACTGGGAACTGGCCGGGGGGTGGACGGGGGTCGGCATCGTGTTCGTCGGCTCGATCGTCATCGGCTACATCTCCTGGCGACTGGTCGAGCGTCCGGCTCTTGGCCTGAAGCGATCGGGAATGGCACCCGTTGGTGCCA
>Ga0316190_10002109_pt1 | contig 14425 bp, 14 predicted proteins | sample Eddworburrow2_MG_FD_204929 | JGI IMG/M metagenome (GOLD analysis project Ga0316190, IMG submission 204929) | Coastal sediment microbial communities from Maine, United States - Eddy worm burrow 2 | ecosystem: Environmental > Aquatic > Marine > Coastal > Sediment | place: USA: Maine | collected... | reverse complement strand
CAGCAGCAGCTTATGTTTTTCGCCCAATGAATAAGCCCTTTAGCAAACTCATTTTTAAGTTCACTGGCGTTTCTCATCCCACAGAGGAAAAATGAGCTGCCACATACCTGACAAGCGCATTAACCCTGACCGGTTTTACACACCGCTTCGTTGCACTACGCTCTGTGTAAAGCTGTCAGGTTATGCGAAACGTTAGAACGCAATGACATGACAGAGAAGGTTGAATGGGAAGGTAAAGTTACATCTGTCCAGCCGAGAATCCGTCTGAATCGGTCTTTCGATGAACGCAGTCATGGATATTCAGGGTTTTCGCTTCGAGTAGAAGGCGATGTAGCTGGAGTACAAATGACATTTTGGGTGGGTATTGGTAAAGCTGCACAGGCTAAACACCAATTTCAATTCGGGCTTCGTGCGGGCGGAGCAGCACGTCCTGTAGCGGATTCAAGAATGGAAGCCGTAGATTACTATAAGGTCAGTGGACTTAGTGTTACCGGAGGGTCTGAAAGAGATGCCCGACATTCGCCACCCTGGCACGATACACCGCCGACTCTGGAAATCTATCGGGAACGCGGGCATCGTCGTCTGTCATCGAGAACCTATCAATCGAAATGTTCTAGCTGCATTTGGGGTTGTCAGATGCCGGTAGTCATCACTCTGGATCAGTGGAATCCGAGTCAGCGTCGGTATCGCTTTGAAACATTCTGCTATGGCCCAAAATCCTGTAGTTTTTACAAGCCGGGGCCGACTCGGAAAGTGCCCGGCAGATCGGGAATGTCGTGGGAAGAGGAAGATTGGGTTGATGAAGAAGCGACGGCGCATCGGGGCATTAATGAGTAGGTACGATGAGTGGCGTTCTAGTCCGGGCTATATTTTACCGGTAACGTTTGAGAAACTGGCGGCATGAGAAATGTGTCTACAGAATCGGAGCAAGTCCAGACTCCGCTCCGCTATGCCGCTGATGTGAAACGTTGATGGGCCAGGGTATCAACATCCGCGAATTTATCAGCCAGTGACAAGAACAGGAGGGGTCAGGATGTTCAATCAGTTTCATAACGACGCAACGGGTAAATTATTATTACGCTTAACAGTTGCCACTCTCATGTTGTTTCATGGTATTGCGAAGATAATTCATCCAGGGTCACTTGAATTTATCGAGAGCTCACTTTCCAGTATTGGGATGCCTTCAGCAATTGCTTACGGCGTGTATGTAGGCGAAGTCATTGCTCCCCTGATGATTATTGCTGGATTCCATGCCCGTATCGGAGGCTTGATTGTCGTCGCTAATATGATATTCGCTATTGTTCTGGCACACACCGGTGATTTTTTCAGCTTAACTCAACACGGTGGGTGGGCGCTTGAGTTGCAAGCATTTTATTTGTTTGGAGGCCTTGCAATTGTGCTGCTTGGTAGCGGGAAGTTTGCTATTAAACCCGACTGAGATGCCCTGGTTGCCAATGTTATTGAATTTTGTGCCTAGAATATGAAAAATCGGAAGTATTTACCTGTAGATGTATTCGGGAAGCCTTTATATGGGTAGAGCCGTTCCTATTGAATAAAAGAAAGAGTAGTGGTTAAACGCATAACAACAACCCACTGATAATTGACACCTCTCTGTAACTGCCAGATTAGGGCTCGCTGGACAAGCTTTTGGCGGGCCGGGACAACGCGCGAGTTACCTCCTCCGTTTAAAGTAAGCCCCGTAGTCGTACGCATGCTCATTCGACCGGAGGGATTTACTAGTGAATATAAAGGGTGAACCCGGCGACAGGGTACACAGGTTGGCGTGGTTGCCGATTGTTTTTATGAGCGAACAGGAAGATATGTTCGAGCAGTATGGCAGGGACGAGGGTATCGAGGACGCCTATAGTGGTGTAATAAGGGCAAGTTTGTGGGTCTATTTGTTGTACACCTATCACGGGCTGGTGCGAAGACGCTTCGGTAGTGCTACCGAGATGCGGGTGCGCGACTTGCAGCGTGATATATTTGATGATGAGCAATCCGGTTCCGGTAAGGCCATGATTGCGGCGATAGAGCTGGTAGAATGTGCGCTGAAGTCCGGTTTGGAGCGCGATACGGACCGGAGTATCCCGTTCAAAATGCCGGCAGAACTTGCGGTTGCGCTGGCGCTGCTGCTGGGCTTGCCCGACTCACCGGATTTCCGTGCGAGAAAGCCGAAACCTGCCGACTACGCTGTTCACAGGATGCCGGGCGTCGACTGGCGGCTGGCCAGAGTGCTTGCGCGAGGTCAGAAGGAAATAATCAGGACCTTTGCTCCGATTATTGACAATTACGACCCGATGCCTGGACAGGTCTTCAACCAGTAAAGCTCAATGCGGATGAATGAGGCGTGGTGCCCGGGATCGGGCCAACGCGATTAGCAGTTCAGGTAACTCTTCTGTGCCTTAAGCTGTAAAAGTGGACAAGGTGACAGTTTTTTCCTGACGCCCGATCGTCTACACTGGCGGGCCGTTTTTGGAATCGCCGGAAGAAATTCATCGAATGGCTGCAAAAAACTTCAGTTTTCTTAATTTCCTGATTCGGTTCGCACTGGCAGTGGTGCTGGTGTTCGCGACCTACAACCCGTCCGGATATTCCTGGTACCACTGGTTCATGCAGGCGCCTGACAAGTTCGATCCGCTACTCGCGTTTTCCGCAGTGGTGCTGATTATCGGCTGGGTGATTTACCTGCGTGCGACGGTGCGTTCGCTGGGCGAGATCGGTACCCTGCTGGCGATTGCCTTCTTCGCCGCGCTCACCTGGTTAATGATTGATTACAATGTGCTCTCGGTTGAGAACACGGAGGTACTGACCTACGTGGTACTGACCATGCTGGCCGCCATCATGGCGACGGGGATGTCATGGTCACACATACGCCGGCGTATGTCCGGACAACTGGATGTGGATGAAGTCGATGAACACTGAGCCTGAACAGATACAGAAAGCCGGTGGCATGCGCTGGCCGCAGGTAGTGCTTACAATTCTGGTTACCATAATACTCACCATTGGCGGCACCTACTGGGTGGTCAAGACCTATGTGTTCGCTCGTGAATTCAAGCCTGTGGAGCTGAGTGCGAAGGAAGAACAGGTGCTGGAGACAAAACTCAGGGCACTGGGATATGAAGTGGATGTTCAGCCAGCGGCACGGGGGCCCGCCCCGTCTAAGGAAATCGATCAGGATGGTTTTCTGAAACCGGAACGCTACAGTGAAGCCGGCGCGCAGCGTGAAGTCAGCTTTAATGAACGGGAACTGAATGCCATGCTGGCAAAGAATACCGATCTGGCGAAGAAGCTCGCAATTGATTTGTCGGATGACCTGGTGAGTGCAAAATTGCTGGTACCACTGGAAGATGATTTCCCGGTGCTGGGTGGCAAGACCCTGCGCTTTAATGCGGGTGTGGAAATGACTTATCTGCAAGACAGGCCGGTCATTGTACTGAAGGGTGTCAGTGTCATGGGTGTGCCGGTCCCCAACGCCTGGCTGGGTGGATTGAAGAATATCGATCTGGTCGGCGAGTTTGGTGCGCAGGAAGGTTTCTGGAAGTCGTTCTCAGAGGGTGTCGACAACATCCGGGTTGAGGATGGAAAAGTAACAGTCAAACTTAAGGAATAACAGGATTATGAAAGGTTCGTTACGTGTCTTGTCTGGTATTTTGCTACTGACGATCGGGATGTCGGGGAGCGGGCTGTTTGCCGAGTCGAAATCCGAATCTGCGGTGACTACCGGTAATCCGGAAATACCGGTCGACGAGTTAAGCCTGAAACTCAACCCGCTGACGCGTTCCGAGCTTGTGGTTGAGGCGAATGGCTGGTTGAAGCTGCTACAGGCCAAGGTGCGGGAGATCAGCGCCGCCGAGATCGGCGTGAAGCATCAGCGCGAAGAACTGGCTATGGCCGATGAAATCAAGAAAGCGCTCAAGGGTGTGGAGGAAGCAAAGCAGGCTGCCAGGGAAGCACCGGCTGACGGGGAAGCGGCCGACAAGCTGAAAGAAGCGGAGACGAAAGCTGAAAAAGCTGTCACTGAGGCTAAACAGACGGTCAGTGAGCTGAGCGAGAACAGGGAGGTTGCAGAAATATCCAGAACCGCCAAAGAAGAAGCCAGAAAGAAAGCGCAAAGAGAGGGTGAGACGGATCAGGAACAGCCTGCCGAGGCAGATGAAGATGAAGATAAAGAGCCGAAAGGGGAGGCAGAGAAGAAACTTGACAAGTTTTCCAGCGAAAAGGCAGAGGCACGCAGCAACCTGCTGGATTACCTCACCGGGTTAAGGGCACAGCGGACCGCGCTGGTTGACCGTTTCAATGTCGTACTGGATGCACTGCAGGGCAAGGGTGGCGAGGTCAAGGAATATCGCCAGTATGTGACGGCGGTGTCCGGTGTCAAGGTGGATATATCGGATATGGAGGCCGTGTGGGCCACGGTGTCCGGCTGGCTGATGTCGGGTGAAGGCGGACTTCGCTGGCTGAAGAATATCAGTGTATTTGTCGTAATTGTACTGGTATCTATGTTCTTGTCCGGTCTCGTCAGCAGGGCGTTGAGAAAGGTGCTGGCCCGCTCCAGGCAGGCCTCGAAGTTGCTGGAGGACTTCATGGTAGTGACGGTTAAACGCCTGATCATTGCCATAGGTGTACTTATCGGTCTCGCTGCGCTGGAGGTGAATGTCGGACCGTTGCTGGCCGTCATCGGTGCCGCCGGTTTTGTCATCGCCTTTGCACTGCAGGATTCGCTGGGTAATTTCGCCAGTGGCATCCTGATCCTTGTATTCAAGCCCTTTGATGTGGGTGATGTCGTGCAGGTTGCCGGTGTGCTGGGCAAGGTGCAGTCCATGAATCTGCTTGCGGTGCAGATACGAACGCTCGACAACAAGGCTGTCATCGTACCCAACAACCAGGTGTGGAGTGATGCTATCACCAACGTGACCGGCACCAGCACACGCCGCGTCGACCTGGTATTTGGTATCGGCTATGGCGATGATATGGAAAAAGCGCAGGGCATCCTCGAGGATATGGTCAGCAAGCACGAGAAAATACTCAAGGATCCTGAGCCAGTGATTCGTGTCCACGAGCTGGGTGACTCTTCAGTGAACTTTATTTGCCGCCCCTGGGTGAAGAGCGCGGACTACTGGGATGTGTACTGGGACCTGACCCGCGGTGTGAAGGAGCGGTTCGATGCGGAAGGTGTTTCGATCCCATTCCCGCAGCGTGATGTGCACCTCATCACTGAATCCGTTGATGCAGCCCGGCCGGAAAAGGAACTCCGTGCCCAGGCAAGTGGAACAGGCTATACAGGGGGTGACAGTTCCGATGTCGGGGATGAAAGCGCCGCTACCTGATGCTTGTCGTCAGGCTGTGGTAATTCCCGGGTGCTGCGCGCGCCCGGATATATGCTTTCATTAAATATCTGCGCAGAACTGCGCAAGGTTGTCCGGTGCCCCGGCTGGATACTGCCCACCATCGAGTAACCAGCCGGCAATATCGCGCAACACTGACTCAGCCTGCAAGTCCCTGGTTAACATATGATAGCCGTTTTTGTACAGGATGATTTTCCAGTGCATCGGTGTCGTATCCGTGAGGTTCGTCAGTAAACGGCAGGTCGGCGTCTTGGGGATGATTTCATCGTGCATCCCGTACAACAGCAAGGCATCGGTACCCTGCCCGGGCGACACCGTTGCGGCCTGATCCATCAGGTTGCTGATCCCATAGAGCACGTCTACGCGGGTGGCCTTTATAATCTTCGGATCGCGGCCCAGTGCGCGCAACATCTCGATATTATCCGATGGTTCGATATCCAGCCCTTCACCGGTGAGTTGCCTGCCCGGCATGGTGTGCACAGCCAGCCACAACGCCAGCCGCTGGTAGAATGGCATGCTGTCGCGTGACCATACCGCCGGTGCCACAAGGATTACACCTTCTATGTCAGGCTCTATAGCGTCCAGTGCTGCGAGTGTTACCGCGCCTCCCATGCTCTCGCCGAGTACATACAGTGGACAGCCGGGATGCGCCGTATTCAGCAGCGTCACCATGAGACGCAGGTCTTTGAGCATCCGCTCGCTGCCATGCCATAAGCCAAAGCCGTCCGACTCGCCAAAGCCACGCTGATCGTAGGCAAGTACCGTCACGCCCTGCGCGGCCAGGAAGCCGCCGGTGGATTCAAAGGCATTGCGGTAATCATTCAGACCGTGCAACGCGAGCACTTGCACACGGCAATAGCCTTCCGGACCCCAGTGCGTCAATGGCAAGCGGTAGCCATCGTCCATAACCGCGTAGGTATCGTGCAGGGCGGGTTGTATCCGTGTCTCGCCTTCAGGCTGAACATAGGGCTTGGCACAGGCGCAGAGCAGTATAACCGCGCCAGTCAGCACAAGGATCAATTTGCCAGGTGTGTGATCTCGTTTTTGCATTGCTACTGCCAATCTCTCACATTAAGCTGTTTTTGAAAAGCGTCGAGCAACAGATTAAACAAGGTGACCGATGAAAAAGCGGTGCGAGTGGGCAAGCAAGGTAGATAGCCTGTATACCCGCTATCACGACGAAGAATGGGGTGTACCGGTCCACGACGACCGCAAGTTGTTTGAAATGCTGATTCTCGAAGGCGCACAGGCAGGCTTGAGCTGGCACACCATACTCAGAAAACGCGAAAACTACCGCAAGGCATTTGATCAGTTCGATGCTGAAAAGATTGCGCGTTACAGCGAGCGCAAGCGTGAAAAACTTCTGGGGGATGCGGGTATTGTACGCAACCGGCTGAAGATCAACGCCGCTATTGTCAATGCCAGGTGCTTTCTGGAATTACAGGCTGAAGCCGGAAGCTTCAGCGATTACCTGTGGGGCTTTGTTAACGGTGAGCCCATCATCAATGCATGGAAAAATCTGCAAGAAGTTCCGGTAACCACCAGGGAATCCGACGCCATGAGCCAGGAGCTTAAACGGCGTGGTTTCAAGTTCGTCGGCTCCACCATCTGCTATGCGTTCATGCAGGCGGTGGGGATGGTTGACGACCACACCATGGATTGTTTCCGCTATAAAGACAGGCGCCGGTAGACCTGCTGACTGTTGGGATTGTTCAGAGTATTCAGGGTGGGATGTGCGAGTATCCGGGCAAGGTATAATATCGACGCGGCATTTCTGGGGATTGAAATTCAGGCGTGCGTTACAGCGCGCCGAGATCGTGCAACTGCGCTTCAGGATAAATGCCCGGCAGGGACAGGGCGCGAAGTCCAGGGTGCACTATCTGCTGGAAGCCGTACCGGCTTTGGGGAGGCTGGTCTGCCCTGGTGACGGGATACAGGGAAAACCACTGGCGGGGCGGCTCATGCAGGAGTTGGGCAGGTTCCTGGGACACGACGAATGGAGCGGAGTGTCACGCTTGAAAAAGCGTATATGTAATTGAAAATTCCTTGCGGGATTTGGCCGGCACGCTAATTCAAAGCTGGTATCCTGAGCCTATGATTTCTTCGACAAGACGGATACTTACTTTACCGATGGCAAAGCATTCGAGGAATCCTGATAGCTAGCTGATATGAGCAGATCTACGATGTTCTATCTTGCGCTGCTGGTCGGGCTGCTCACCTTGCTGCTGTACAACTACCACCGCTCCCGGCCGCTGGACCAGGAGCGGATCGAGTATTGTAACGAGCTGGTAAGCGGTATGCCGGAGCGTAATGAAGACGAGATCAACCAGAGTATTAACCGTTTCACCGACTGTTTGAGTGATCGCTAACCTTTCTCGCCCAGTCGCCCTGTGCTTCCTTCAGCCCCGTTATCCTTCTGGATGGTGGTTGGTTCCTTCGCTGGCAAACAGAGTGCCCAGTGGATGCGCCGGTCAGCGGCCGAAAATGCGCAATCTACATACACTTGGAACCATCTCACCGCGCCACGTTTTATGATGACCGGATCCTTTAATAAGCATCACCAGACTGTCGGAAATGCTTACACTGATATGATAAGAGCCTGCAGCAGTTAACTTATTGTTAATAGTATATATATTTGGTGCTGTGTGCGTTAGCTCACGTTCGAATTATTTTACACCAATGTTAATAATTAAATGTTTATATTATTGTTAATAAAGCATATTTATTCGAGGCATGCAATGTGCATAATTAACAACAAAATAAAATAGATCCGCCCAAAATTGTGGCGGAGTCGGGAGGAGTAACAAGAATGAATAACTTTATGAAACGTTTTTCCGCGGTCAGCTGCTCGCTGGGTTTTGCCGTTTTTGCCGCGCTGTCTTTGCTGAGTACTGCAACCCTCGCTTCCACACCTGACGGCGAAACGCCCGCCAATGAAGGTGTGTGTGATCCGCTGAAAGGCGGCACCGGAGGCCTGTACGGCCTGTGTGTGGCGTATTGCGAAGCACAGGATCTTGATTCTTTCGAAAAAGAACCGCCGAGATCAAAGATTCTCCAAAACTACAACAAGAAGAAGCAAGCTGGCGATCCGGATATGCCGTGTATGCAGGTGCCATGTCCATGCTGGAGCGGCGCCGAGCTGGCCTCCATCGGCGCAGATGGTTTTGCGATGTGCACAGCTGGTACGAACAGCCTTCAGATCCTGAACACTACGCCAGGCGCTGCCAGACAATCGGCAGAAGCCAATACCTCGCTTGGTGCAGAAAGGTGCCGCTATATTGACTTGGGCGCTTCAACGATAAGAAGTTTCAGAATTACGCCTGAAGAGGCCCAGTCCTGTTTTGCCCAGGTTGAGCAGGCTTGTGCTGGCTTCTAGCTCCGGACGTAACTAACATCAAAATACTAGGGAAGATAACGATGACCGCTACTTATAAAACTGCAACCAGGTGTATCGCTGCGACAGCACTGTTTCTCGTGCTGGGGAGTGCGCATGCTGCGCTTATCGCTTACGAAATTAACGGTGATGTTGTCTTTGGTAATGATAATGGTGGGCCAAATGTTTTCGGGTTAAATTCTGGTGACACCATCACGGCAACCGGCATATTTGATGACAGCGGCCTGTCCGGGGCGGGTAATGGCACCTTATCGTTTGCTTCGGGTAGCGGAAACACTATGTCGATCTCGGTAGGAACCGAAACCTTCACGGCTGCGAATGATACCAGGTTCGGAACTGGAGGCGGTCCGACTATTGCCTTATCTTCTTTTACCACGCTTGATGATTTTGATTTTCTGGCGCTTGTTGGAACTAATGGAGCGAGTGCAGATTTTAGTTCATTCTTTACATCGTTTGATAATTTAGGCACATTTTTTGGTGACTGGCAAACAACCATCTCAACCCAGGTAGTCCCTGTACCGGCAGCTGTCTGGCTGTTTAGTTCCGGCCTGATTGGTCTGGTGGGCATAGCTCGTCGCAAACGCGTCTAGAAGACAAATACTGTTTTTCAATAAAGAGAAAGGCGGCCTTGAGCCGCCTTTCTCTTGTTCGGACCGCAAAACCCAACTGACTCATCATCCACTCCACTCCACTTCAGTAAATGTTGTTTGCAGTCTACCTCTGCGCCACTGTGGAACTCCGCCTCACCAGTTTCACGTTTTTCAGGCTAAACTATAAACGGCCAGCGCTGGCCTGAATGCCGGACACTTGCAGTATCACAAACCGATAATATATGGAGGTATCACGATGGACATTCTCCAAATGGGCGCAGAACTGCTCAAGAACAGTATGGGCGGACAAGGCAACCAGAATACGGAGGCCATTTCAGGTGTGTTGCAAAAGCTGATCGGCAGTGGTGACCAGCTTGACGTGGCCGGGATGGTCTCTGCCATGCAATCCGGTGGTCTGGCCTCGGTTGTAAGCTCCTGGCTGGGCGACGGTGCCAACGACGCCATCTCCGAAAGTCAGATCCGCGATGCCGTTGGTGGCGACAAGATCACCGAGGCCGCGGCTCAACTGGGTACCGACGAGAATTCCCTGCTCGCAGGCTTAACCAGGGCGCTACCGCAGATGGTTGACCGCTCCAGCAGTGGCGGTTCCCTGCTGGACGCCATTGGCGGTCTGGACGGTGCGATGAACATGGCAAAGAAACTGTTCTAGAGTCGTATCCGGATGACAAACGACAACGGCCTGTATCTCGGCAAGGGCAAGCACCCTGTTTATCTGCTTCCCAAAATGGCAAATCGCCACGGGTTGATTGCCGGCGCGACCGGTACCGGCAAAACGGTTTCGCTGCAGATCCTGGCCGAGGCATTTTCCGATCATGGCGTCCCCGTCTTCATGGCCGACGTAAAGGGTGATCTATCGGGTATCGCACTGGCCGGGGTCGAAAAACCGGCGCTGACCAAACGCGCCCGGGAGATCGGCCTGGACGACTATGCACTGCGAGCCTACCCGGTAGCCTTCTGGGACCTGTATGGCAGGAAAGGGCATCGCCTGCGCACAACGATTTCGGAGATCGGCCCGCTCCTGCTTGCACGCATGCTGGACCTGAATGACACCCAGGAAGGTGTTCTGTATGCAACATTCCAGGTTGCCGACGACGAAGGCATGTTGTTGCTGGATCTGAAGGACCTGCGCGCCATGCTGAACTTCGTTGGCGAGAATGCAAAGGAACTTTCTACCGAGTACGGCAACATATCCAAAGCTTCGGTCGGTGCGATTCAACGTCGTCTACTGGTGCTACAGCAACAGGGCGGTCAACAGTTCCTGGGTGAACCGGCGCTGGATATCCATGACTTCATCCGTACCACAGACGACGGTCGCGGATTCATCAACATCCTCGCCGCTGACAAGCTGATGGAGCAGCCCCGCCTGTACGCGACGTTCCTGCTCTGGCTGATGTCCGAACTGTTCGAGGAACTGCCGGAAATCGGTGACCCGGATAAACCCCGAATCGTCTTCTTCTTTGATGAAGCTCACCTGCTGTTCGATGATGCACCGAAAGCCCTGGTCGACAAGGTCGAACAGGTGGTGCGATTGATTCGTTCCAAAGGTGTTGGTATCTACTTCATTACCCAAAGCCCGCTGGACGTTCCGGACAAGATCCTCGGCCAGCTCGGTAACCGCGTTCAACATGCCCTCCGGGCTTTTACCCCGCGCGACCAGAAGGCCGTCAAGGCCGCTGCCGAAACCTTCCGGGCCAACCCGGACTTCAGCGCCGCCGAAGCTATTCAGGAACTGGGCGTCGGTGAAGCCCTGGTGTCGACACTGATGGCAAAGGGAACACCCGGCGTGGTCGAGTGCACATTGATCCGACCGCCTGCGTCGCGTCTTGGACCGGCCAAGCCGGCGGAACGACAGGAAGTCATCGCTGCCAGCCCGCTTGGGGAACGCTACGATACATCGGTTGATCGCAAATCAGCCTACGAGATGCTGACGGTCCGCGCGGAAAAGGCCAACACAGAATCGGTGGAAAAGGCGCGCGAGACTGCAACCAGACCCGCTAAAAAGGCTCCGACCGGACGAAAACGTCAGGGTGTCTGGGAAGCGATGATGAAAAGCGTTGCACGTTCCATTGGCAGCTCGGTAGGCCGGCAGGTCGTACGTGGCATCCTTGGTTCCCTGCTAAAGCGTTAGGTTCGCGAATACCCTCATTCGTAATCTACACTTCGTCAATACTGGCGGCTAACTTCTTTTGGAAAAGCCTGATGCATGCGCATTTGGGGTGCTATTAGAAGCGAGAGATGCAGGGTTGGCCAGGGCTGGGTGAGGTGTGCGTGCTTTGGTAAAAAGCGCTGGAAAAACAGTACTATTCGTAGTTTGTGATAGCTATGTAATATATATGGTGCCGAGGAGAGGACTTGAACCTCCACGGGGTTGCCCCCACTAGCACCTGAAGCTAGCGTGTCTACCAATTTCACCACCTCGGCATGACTGGCCGGGCAGGGCGCCCGAACAGTGAGTCGCGAACTGTACTGACAGGCCATAGGATTGTCAATTTTATGCCAAAGTGGTTAGCATGCGTGCATGGTAAAAACACGTAAAAAACAGCGCAGTAAGAAACCGCGCTTTGCAAAGGACCCGTTCGCCGAGCGCGAAGCGGGAAAATACGGGACACCGATCCCCAGTCGCGAGTTCATTATGTCGGTGCTGGAAGAGGCCGGCCGGCTGATGTCCCGCGAAGACCTCGGCAACGCCCTCAATCTGCACCAGGACGAGGATATAGAGGCCCTGCGCCGCCGGCTGCGCGCCATGGAGCGCGACGGCCAGCTGTTGCGTAACCGCCGCGGTGGTTACGGTCTGGTTGACCGCATGGACATGGTGCGTGGCCGTATTATCGGTCACCCGGACGGGTTCGGATTCCTGGTGCCGGAGGAAGGCGGTGAGGATCTGTTCCTGGCGCCTCGACAGATGCGCCAGGCCATGAGCGGGGACCGCGTGGTCGCGCGCGTGGTCGGCATCGACCAGCGCGGCCGCCGTGAGGGTGCAATTGTCGAGGTGCTGGAACGCAACACTCACAACGTGGTGGGGCGCATCTATTTCGAGAGTGGTATCAGTTTCGTGGTGCCGGACCACAAGCGGCTGACGCAGGATATCCGCATTCCACCGGAACAAGTGGGTGGCGCACGCCACGGCCAGTTCGTCACGGCGGAAATTATCGAGCAACCCAACAAGCGTTCAGGCCCGGTCGGCCGAGTGGTGGAAGTCCTTGGCGACCACATGGCACCCGGTATGGAAATCGACGTTGCCATGCGTGCCCACGAAGTACCGCACGCCTGGCCGGATGCGGTCGAGAATGAAATCCAGGGACTGGCTGACACGGTCTCACCGGCCGCCAAGCGCAATCGCGTTGACCTGCGTGAGTTTCCGCTGGTGACCATCGACGGTGCCGACTCGCGTGATTTTGACGATGCGGTCTACTGTAAGCGCACCCCCGGGGGGTGGAAACTGACTGTAGCGATTGCCGACGTGTCGCATTACGTCAAGCCTGACACGGCGCTGGACAGCGAAGCTTACCTGCGCGGTAACTCTGTCTACTTTCCTGAGCGGGTTATCCCCATGCTGCCGGAGATCCTTTCGAACGGCCTGTGTTCGCTGAACCCGGAAGTCGATCGCCTGTGCATGGCTTGTGAAATGACCGTCGACAAACAGGGTAAGGTGACGCGCTCGCGCTTCATGGAGGCGGTGATGCGCTCGCACGCGCGTCTGACCTATGACCAGGTGGCGGCCATGCTGGTGGAGCGTGACAAAAAAACACGCGACAAGTACGCACCGCTGCTTGAGAGCCTGGAAGAACTTTACAGTCTGTATAAAGCTTTCAGAAAATTACGCGAGCAGCGCGGTGCCATCGATTTCGATACCACGGAAACACGCATTGTGTTTGGCGCCGACCGCAAAATCGAACGCATTGTGCCGGTACAACGCAACGATGCCCACAAAATAATCGAAGAGTGTATGATTGCCGCCAACGTTTGTACGGCGCGTTTTCTCGACCGTCACAAGCTGTCAACCCTGTACCGTGTGCACGAGGGGCCGCAGGCCGACAAGCTGACTGATCTGCGTGAATTCCTTGGTGAACTCGGTCTGTCACTCGGTGGCGGCGATAAACCGCAGGCCCGCGAATACGGCAAACTGTTGAAAAAAGTGCAGACACGCCCCGATGCACACCTGATCCAGACCGTCATGCTGCGTTCCCTGTCACAGGCGCGCTACAGCCCGGACAACATCGGCCATTTCGGTCTGTCGCACGAAGAATACCTGCACTTCACTTCGCCCATCCGTCGCTACCCGGACCTGCTGGTGCACCGGGCTATCCGCCACCAGTTGCGCAACGAAGCACGTAAAAAGGACAAGGGTGACAAGGCGCGCCTGGCCAAGTTCCCTTACAACGACTCCGACATGGTGGCGCTGGGCGAGCACTGTTCAGTGACCGAACGGCGCGCCGACGACGCTACCCGCGACGCGGTAGACTGGCTGAAATGCGAGTACATGCTGGACAAGGTCGGCGAAGATTATGACGGCATTGTCAGCAGCGTGACCTCGTTCGGTATTTTTGTCGAGCTCAAAGACATCTATGTTGAAGGCCTGGTGCATATCACCGCGCTGCACAACGACTACTACCACTTCGACCCCGCCGGTCACCGTCTGCGCGGCGAACGCACCGGCAAAGTCTACCGCCTCGGCGATGAAGTCAGTGTAAAAGTTGTACGCGTCAATCTCGATGACCGCAAAATCGATTTTGAACTGGCGGATGCGGAACCGCAGCGTCAACAGACCGGCAAAAAACAGGGCCGGCGTGGAGGGCGTCGCTCGGCTAATAAAATGCGGCGGCGCAAACAGGAATAGATGATTTCCGGATGAAAAAAGCGGAACGCGTTTTTGGGCTGCACGCCGTCACCAGTCTGTTGCAACGTAATCCCGCAAGAGTGTCGCTGTTGCTGGCGCTGGAATCCCGCGACGATCCCCGCATGCAGGAAGTGCTGGCGCTGGCCGAAAAGGCCAATGTGCCGATACGTCGGGCCTCGCGCCGTGAACTTGATGAACTTGTGCCAGGTGTCAGCCACCAGGGTGTGGTGGCGGAAAC
>Ga0316190_10002107_pt1 | contig 14433 bp, 13 predicted proteins | sample Eddworburrow2_MG_FD_204929 | JGI IMG/M metagenome (GOLD analysis project Ga0316190, IMG submission 204929) | Coastal sediment microbial communities from Maine, United States - Eddy worm burrow 2 | ecosystem: Environmental > Aquatic > Marine > Coastal > Sediment | place: USA: Maine | collected... | reverse complement strand
TCTCGCACAAACTCAGTGTCGACGGCCAGCCAACGACTGGCGGACAGCGTCCCAGTCAAGGCCGCCAGCGACGCGTCGTCGCTTATAAAAAGATCCTGCATCGGGGAAAGCCTGCTCCGGGCGCATTGAGTGGCAGCGCATCATACCCCGAAACGGCTAGCGAAACGGGCGTGGCTGAGAGGCCGTGGTAGCTGCGGGACGGCGTTACCGTTTGGTCAGATGCCGCCGCTTCCGAGGATATCGGCCAACCACTTGCCGTCGGTTTCGCTCAGACCGTGGTAGCCGGACAGTACGTGGCGCTCGGCACGGCCCTGCAGCGCCTGCACGTGATTCAGATCCTGGCTCCAGGCCGGAACCACCAGCTCGCCCAGATCCATGCCATCGTTTTCACGAACAGCGCAAACGTAGCGCGCCGGCGGGTGATCCTGTCGATTCAACCAGTAGAGCAGGCTGCCGGGATGTTCCAGAACCAAGTCCTGATACAGTCCGAGTGACTGTGTGAACTTGCCGGCACCCAGTAGAGGGGCCAACTCCGCAAGTGGGCTTTCACCGGCCAGTACACCCAGATTCGCGCTCTCGGTGCCCAGATGCGGAGAGGCGATGGAGATGAGCTCCGAGATACGGGTTTGCGGCTGCTGCACCATCATAAGGCGGGCCACCACGCCGCCGGCGGAGTGGCCCACTACGGCCAGGGCTTCGTTTGGATGGCGTTTGTGAACCCAATACACCGCATCCGCCAGCAGTCCGGCCTGCACCTGCAACGGCGCGTGGTCCGGAAGCGCAACCGTGTACAGCCGTCTCTCTGCCCCTCCTGTTGTCTCTGGGGCACGGACGACGCCACTTTCAGACGGACTCACGGTACCGGCGTCTGTCCATCCGGACCGGCCCAGTTCCGCCACCACGCCGGCCCGCCGCCAGTCATTGGGATTGGACAGGTAACCGTGGACCAGTAAAACAGTCGCTGCGGATCCGGTTGAGACGAGCATCAGCGCGGCCAGGGCAAGTAAGAGACGCGTCCAGACGGGTGGTCGTGAGGCAGACCGAGTGTCTCTGCAGCCTGGCATTATCCGCGCACCATGGCGATCAGCAGTACCACGAACAACACCACACCACCAATCGGCAGCAGCAATCCGGTCCAGTCCGAAGACTTGGCCTCGCGGCTCTGGCGCAGGGTCTCGCGCCAGTTGGGGCGGAACAGATAAATGCCCAGCGCCGCAAGCGCGCAAATGCCGAGAATTTCCCAGATTTTAAGGTCTTCCATCTTGTACCCTCACCTGATTCCGAAATGCCGCGGAAACCGGGTCTTGCGCCGCCATGTGTTGCCCTGGATGCTGATCAACCAGTCCACTGCAGTCGGGATTGCATCAGATGATGCCACTGTCCCGCAGGCGTTCGATATCCTCCGAGGCCAGTCCGAGAAGATCGCCCAGAACTTCGTTATTGTGGGCACCCACCTCCGCACCGGGCCAGTCGGTTCGCCCGGGTGTCTCGGTCAGCCGTGGGCTCATGGCCGGAATTTTCAGCGGCTGACCATTGATCTCCACCGACTCAAACAATCCCCGGGCCTGAAAATGCGGGTCCACCATCATGTCGGCTACGCTGTAGATGGGGCCGGCCGGAACACGGGCTGTTTCCAGCCGATCCAGCACGTCCTCAACCGTCAGTGTCGCCGTCCATTCGGACAGGGCAGCGTCGATTTCCGCTTCATGCGCCACCCGGCCGCTGTTGGACGCCAACCGCGGGTCGTGGGCCAGATCGACCCGGCCCGCCGCCACCATGAGACGCTTGTAGATGGAATCGCCGTTCCCCCCAATGATCACATAGCGGCCGTCGCTGCAGCGGTAAGTGTTGGTGGGTACGATGCCGGTTACGGTGGAGCCGGAAGGCTCGCGGATGACGCCGGCGCCGTCATATTCGGGCACAACCGCCTCAAGCATGTTGAATATGGCTTCGTACAACGCCACGTCCACCACCTGGCCGGCGCCCTCCTTCTTCGTGTCTCTCTGGTACAGAGCCATGATGATCCCCAGCGCTGCGTGCAGTCCGGCCAATGAGTCACCCAGGCTCAAGTTGGGTCGTACCGGCCGCTCGCCCGGCACGCCGTTTACATAGCGTAGCCCACCGATGCCTTCGCAGACCGAGGCATAGCCGGGTTTTCCGGAATATGGCCCGGTTTGCCCATACCCGGAGATGCGGGCGTACACCAGACCCGGATTGCTCTGGCCGAACGATGCCGGGCCCAGCTCCCAGGATTCCATGGTGCCGGGACGAAAGTTCTCGATCAGCACGTCTGAACGCTCCGCGATGCGCCGGACCAGCGCGCGCCCCTCATCCTTTCTGAGATCAACGGTTATGCATTTCTTATTTCTCGCCAGGCTGCGCCACCACAGGGAGGTGCCGTCATGCACCACCCGCCAACCCCGCACCGCGTCCCCAGCACCGGGTGGTTCAACCTTGATCACTTCGGCCCCAAAGTAAGCGAGCAAGGTACCGGCAAATGGGCCAGCCAGAAGCTGTCCCACTTCCACTACACGCAGACCATCCAAAGGGCGCTGTCGGTGTCGAGCTGTCGCTGGCGTGTCCATATTCGGCCGGATTGAATGACGGGCCCTCGGGAGCCCTCTGATCTATTGGTGAACGTGCATTTCGGGGCGGAAATGCACAGCTTCAGCGTTGCAAATCCTGGCAGTAGAACGTCGTGCCCCATGCGCCAGTGCCCTTTCAGCGAGGCAATAAGCGCGCAGCCGTTAGCCTACGCTCATTCAAGCACCCTCAACACCGCGAACAGACATTTGTCCCCCCTGCTGGCCCAATTAGGGTCCAGCGTCCAGCGGTGGTTCGTCAATCGAAAAACGTTGCCCGATTGATGCTAACCCAGTTCGCATATGCCTCAGGCGGGCCAGTACTGGAATACCATTACATATCAGTAAGTTTTGGTTTGCATGCGAACAACATGCTCTGAACTTGCCCTAACATCATGGCATAGTTAACAAAGTCTATGGCCCGGCGGCTGTTGTCGAGAGGCTGTGGCGAACGGGTAGCAAAAAGGAAACCGGGATGCAGCAGCAAGAAAGTGCGACGCTCGTCGACACCAACCCAGTGGTCGGACGGGCGGCGGCCGGACAGATGCTCCTGGAGGAAATGGCCAAGGCCGCTGGCAGACCGAGGGATGGTTGGGAATCGCTTTTGTCCATGGACGATGAACGGGCCGTGCCGGTGGATCACTGCGCGGTGCTGAGCGAAAACTGAAGCACGGCCTGCGGTTATCGCCGATCAGGCGCATTCTGGTTTAGAGGTACTGTTGGCGGTCCGGACGGGGCGAAAACCCGGGGTCTCGCAGACGATCCACGTCGGCCAGCATGGTCTCGAACAGTAACTCGCAAAATCGCCTGCCTTTGGCGGCATCGGCCTGCGTGGGGTCGCCCCACGCCCCTGTGGGTGAGTAGATTCCAGGCACACCCGGATTTCGGGTGAGGGGGCCTTTGCCATCCGCGCCCGCCAGCTCCGCCTGCGCCCGGTCGATCCGAACCAACTCCGGGGCAATATGCATCATTCTGGATGTTTCCACCTCGTCCGCATGGCCGCCGTGGGGCTGTTCGCTCAGTGCCTCCACTTCTGCTCTGGCGGCCGCTGTCAGGTCCGTGTAGTCCATGTGAACATCTTCACCCGCCAGGGCCAGGCGCGCGGGTTCCAGGGCCCAGTTGGTGCTGACGCCGAGATTGAGCACATAGAAGCGGCGATCCACGTGCCGGGCGATTGACCGGCAAATGCCTATGACCATGTCCCGAAAGACTGTCAGTGGCAGATTCACCGATGCCGGATAGTCCACAAATGCCGGGTAGTAGCCATACGAAACCGTGGGCAGCGACGCCAACCGTCTAACCTTGAGCAGTCGATCGCGGAAATACGCGGCCTGCACCGCATCCGTATTGAGGGGCAGGTGCAGCCCATGCTCTTTGCTGGCCGCGCCCACCGGCAACACGACCAGATCGCAGTCCCGCAGAAATGCCTCTGCCTCTGCCCAGTTCAGATGTTCGAGCCGCACGCCCTGCTTACTGATGCCCGCCTTCCTGCCGCTGGGCGCCGCGGCCTCTGCCGTTTGGCGATGATCACCGCCGTGCACAAGACGTCACAAGCGCCTTTTTTGTACCACGGTGGTTCGAACGGACGCGCCGCGCTCTTTGGTTCGATGCCGTTTCGGTACAGTATACGGACCGGATCGGTACGCGGAGTGTAAACCGGATGGGATTGTTTGATCGACTCAGAACCGGACCCGGAAAGGAGTTGATCCGCGCCCCGGACCTGGCGCTGTATCAGTTCACGACCTGCCCTTACTGTTTTGTGGTTCGGCGTGCTTTGCGCCGATTGGGGGTGGCGGTGGAGTTGCGGGACATATCCCGGGTGTCCGGCCATCGCCAGGCACTGCTCGCAGGTGGGGGAATGGATCAAGTGCCCTGTCTGCTCATCACGAGCTCTGACGGCGGTGAACGTTGGATGTATGAATCCCGGGACATCGTCCAGTATCTGAACCGGCGCTTTGCCAGTGAGCGCAAGCGCCATGGGGCACCCCCTGAGCCGAAGGTTTGACCCCTGTGGGCTGGACTCGCAGCCGGCGCCTCGTTTGAAAAAAGCGGTCATGGACCCGCAGCGTGTTGAAAAGGCATCACTCGGCACGACACGGCGTTGAAAACGCCGTCAAAATGCTCATTTACCGGGTGTTAACTGCGCTTTCTCCGTCGTTTTTGCCTTGTCTCGCACTCGACCGAGACTTTTTCAACAGACTGTCAGTCAGCCAGCCAGGCGCCCGAAAATCCGGAATCCCGCCACATAGGTGCCGATTGCGGAGCCCAGTGTGCTGAAAATAAAGACCAGCAGGGTCCGTGTCACCCGGTTTTTCCACCAGCCCTTGAGATGGGTTGCGTCCCGCCTGAGGTGCCCAAAATCCTCCACTTTGGGTCGTCGAAGATAGGTTTCGACGCCGGCGGTCACCATGCCGGCGCCGATGGTGGGATTGAGCGATGTCAGCGGAGCGGCAAGGAACGCCGCTATCACGGTCAGCGGGTGCCCGCCGGCGATCAATGCCCCCAGGGCCGCCAGGCCCCCGTTGATTACCACCCAGTCGAAGACCATTTGCAGCCCGAGGTCCGGGCTGCGTACGAATCCGATCGCGAACCCCACCAGCAGCAGCGCGACGATGACCCACGGGATCAGCTTTGGCCAGCGGCTGGGCGCCGGCAGGGTTTCAAGGTCCGCTATGACGGCGGCTGGCGCTCCGGCCTGTTGCTCCAGATAGCGCTCGATGCCCCTCATGTGACCGGCCCCGACCACGGCGAGGATGTGCTCGGGTGGATTGGATTCGGTTTCCTGTCGCAGGCGTGCCGCCATGTATTGATCGCGTTCGTCTATCAGCGGCGCGTACAGGTCGGCCTGCTCGTCTGCGAACTGTGCGAAGGTTGTTTCAAGGATGTCCCCTTCCTTAAGCCGTTCGATTTCCTCCTCGGTCACATCCTCGCTGGTCAGCACGCTTGCGACCAGACCGGAAAACAGGTTCAACCTCTTCCACCACGGCACTCGCCGATAGATGCGTTTGAGCGTTACACCGATCTCTCGGTCGATCAGCAGCACCGGCAGACCTTGTTCGCGGGCGCTGTTCACCGCCGCTCGCATCTCGGCCCCCGGCTCGATGCCGAACTGTTCGGCCAAACGCTGTTGGTATGCCCCCAACGCCAAGCTTGCCGTGACCATTGGTGCCTTGCCGGATTTGATCACTTCGAACAAATCCATCTTGGCCAGGCTGTCCGGATTGATCAGGGCATTGTGGCGCGATGGGCACAGTTCCACCGCCACCGCGTCATAGTCCCCGGTGGCCAACAGACGACGCACCTCGTCGGCGCTGCTTCGAGACACATGGGCCGTGCCCAGGACTGTGACCTGGCTCCGCCCCACCGCCACCGTCAGGCGCGGCTCTTCACGTTCGCTCGAGCCTGTTGCGGTGGATTCGATATGGGATTCGGGCATCGATTGGTTCCGGTTATTCAGGGTCGACGGTGTCGCAGGACAGGGCGTCCCGTATGCTGCGCGGGTGGCAGTGTATTGTATTTCAGCGCTGTGCGGGAGCAGGCGGGAATATGGAGTGCGCGGGAGAACCCCACGGTATGCTGATCCGAATGGTCATTCTACTGTTGCTGGCAAACGGGGCTCCCGTTCTGGCGGCCTACGTCTTTGGGGATCGTCTACTGGCGCCGATCGATGGTGGGCGGGTGCTGCCCGACGGACGCCCGTTGTTTGGCATCTCCAAGACCTGGCGCGGCGTGGTTTGCTCTGTTGTGCTGTCAGCCCTTGGCGGTGCGTGGCTGCTGCACAGCATGGCTCTGGGGGTCCTCATCGGTTTGGGCGCAATGGCCGGTGACCTGTTTTCGAGTTTTCTCAAACGCCGTTTGGGGAAACCTTCCGGCAGCCTCTTGATCGGGCTCGATCAGGTGCCGGAGAGCCTGATTCCTGGATTGCTGGTGGCCTCTGAGCTGGGTCTCAGCCCGCAGATTCTGCTGTGGTCCGTAATCTGGTTCAGCGGTTTGGAACTGCTGCTCTCCTGGTGCGGGCGGCGCGTTTTTGGCCGTCCCTAGGGAAGGTCTGAACAATTGATCGCAGCAATTGTTCAGAACTTCCCCTGGGGCAGCCGAGATTGATGCGCGCGGACCGTTTTTCTGTACATTCATTTGGTTCCCGTGCCGAACTGCGGGTCCGGTGGGGTCACCCTCGCTCCAGCCGATGCAGCGTTATTTCTGGCGGGCAGTTGAAACGGGCCTGGGCCACGGACGACCCGGTTCCGAGAGAGGTATATCCCTGCATTTTCGCATAACGCCAAGCGCCGCCGCAGTAGCGTCTTGGGCAGCGGGCGTTGAGGATCAAGGGAAAGCCGCCGGGGAGCCTAATTTGTCCGCCATGGGTATGGCCACACAACAGCATGTCGAAGCCGGCATGCGCCGCATGGCGGTAGATTTCGGGGGAATGGGCGAGCAGCAGTGAAACGGTGTCCGCGGGGATGTCCCGGCAGGCCTCTTCTATATTGTCGGTGCAGAAATAGTGCGGGTCATCGATGCCGGCCAGGTGTATGTGAGCACCGCCCCATTCGACGCGTACCGATTCATTCAACAGTACCTGGATGCCCATGTCCTCCATATCTGGGACCATCTCGATGGAGTCGTGATTGCCCAGGACGGCGTATACCGGCGTGCTCAAATGGGTTCTGAGCCGGCGCAGCGCGTCCGTTGCCGGCTGCCACGGACCGTATGTGAGATAGCGGAAGTCGCCGGTCAACACGCACAGGTCGTAAGTCAAATCGTGCACCGCCTCGCTCAGCGCGCCTGTGAACGTGTCATCCACGTCCAGGTGCAGGTCGCTGAGCTGTAGGATGGTCAAACCCTCGAGGCCGTCGGGCAGGGTGGGCAGCCGCAGACCGTTCTCCGTGATTTGAAATGCCAGGGTGTTTCGGCGCGCCCGGCCCGCAAACAGGGTCAACCGAAGGGACCACTCCACCAGTGAGCGGACAAGGTTTGAGTTCTCGATGTGGAAAAAGCTTCTGCCTTGGCCGAAGATCCGGTGTTCGCGGTGCCGCTCGATGCCCAGGCGCAACCGCAAATGGGTTTCGGAGACACGGGCGGTGAGGCGCGCTAGGTTGACTTGGCTGTTGTCCATTGCGGGTGAGTCGGCTGGTTTGTGGCTCTGCGGCCAAGAGCATATAGGCTTTGGGAGAATGTAACGACATGGACGGGAAGGTCACGACATGCGGGGATGGAACATGATGCGGTTCAATGGACGCCTTGACGGTCTGGATGCGGGTGTATATGCGTCCTGCACAACGGGCATGGCGAGCCGACGGTGACATCCCGCCAACCGGTTCTGACCGTTGATAACGTGTCTAAGCGCTTCCGGTCGCTGGAAGCGGTGCGGGGTATCAGCTTTTCGGTCAACGAGGGCGATTGTTTCGGATTGCTCGGGCCAAACGGGGCGGGCAAGACCACCACCGTTGAAATGCTGGAGGGCATCAGCATCCCCAGTTCCGGGCGAGTCCGGTATCGGGATGGCCCGTTGGACGGTCGCTACCGGGAGGCGGCAGGCATTCAGTTCCAGAGTACCGCGCTTCAGGATTACCTCACAGTTCGCGAGCATTTGCGTCTTTTTGCAAGTCTCTACAAGCACAGCCTTCCTATTGAGGAACTGGTGGAGCTGTGCGCGCTGGGGGAATTCGCCGACCGGGATGCACGCAAATTATCCGGCGGCCAGCGCCAGCGTCTTTTGCTGGCCATATCCTTGGTGAACGACCCCGATGTCTTATTCCTGGATGAACCGACAACCGGTCTGGATCCCCAGGCTCGGCGAAATTTCTGGTCGTTGATTCGCGGCATCAAGGGTCGCGGCAAGTCCATCGTATTGACCACGCACTATATGGAGGAGGCCTATCTGTTGTGCGACGAGATCGCCATCATGGATCATGGGCGCATTATTGCCGAAGGCACGCCGGATGCGCTGCTCGCCCAGCATTTCCGTGACGTGGTTCTGGAACTGCCGAAGGACGATTTTCCAAACACCGGCGCACCCCACCGCTGGACCATGCTCGAGACCGAGCGCACCGTTGAGATTTTGACCGATGACGTGAACGGCGCCGTGCGCTGGTTGCTCGAGGCGGGCGCCTCACTGGCGCGGCTGCAGGTGCGTCCCCGCAACCTGGAGGATTTGTTTCTGGAACTGACCGGTCGGGAGTTGCGACCTTGATGCGGCGCCTCATGGCGGTGCTGAGGGCGCGCAATCTGGAGTTCGTCCGAGATCGCTCGTCTCTGGGCTGGAACATCATGCTGCCTATTTTGCTGGTGCTGGGGCTGGCCTTCATTTTCTCAGGTACCCAGCGGCCCATGTTCAAAGTGGCGGTGCTGACCGAGGGTGATCTGGCCGACGAGTTGCATCCGTTTCTGAATACCCAGTACGTGGATTTCTTTCCGGTCGCCGACGAAGACCGCTACCGGGTTCGGCTGGGTCGGCATCAGGTCGATATGCTACTGGACCTGCGACAGGCGGTGCCGCGCTACTGGATCAACACGCAATCCGCCAAGGGATACTTTCTGGACAAGTTGATCCGCACCGATCCGGTTCCCGGCCTGCAGGGCGGCACGGTCACCGGCGCGGAGATTCGCTATGTGGACTGGCTGGTGCCAGGGGTCCTGGGCATGAACATGACCTTCAGTGCTCTATTCGGTGTCGGCTACGTCATCGTTCGATATCGGAAAAGCGGCTACTTGAAGCGGCTGCACGCAACGCCTTTGACCGCCCTGGAGTTTCTGCTGGCCCAGGTCTTTTCGCGACTGATGCTCATCATGATCATCTCCAGCGGTGTGTTCACGGCCACCAATGCCATATTGGATTTTCCCATGGAAGGACGCTACCTGGATTTGTTCCTGATCGCCGCCCTGGGTGCCGTGTCCATGATCGCTCTGGGACTGACGATCGCGTCCCGGGTCGAAAGCGAGGAGTTGGCCGGTGGGCTTCTGAACCTGGTGAGTTGGCCCATGATGTTGGTATCAGGGGTCTGGTTTTCCCTCGATGGCGCCCATCCATGGATTCAGACGGCCGCCCAGATTTTCCCTTTGACCCATGTTCTTGAAGGGGCGCGGGCTATCATGCTGGATGGTCTGACGCTGTCGGATCTGTCCTACAACGTGGGTGCGCTGGTCTTGATGAGCGTCGTTTTTCTGGCCCTGGGTGCCGGGTTGTTCAAATGGGCGCCGGATTAGAGCCGGCTTAATACGCACCGATCCATAAATCTGACGGAGTTTCGGCCACATGTTGCAAACCGAGAACGGATACCCCGGTGACAGTTTGATTGAGCGTCGTGCCATGGGCATGGACGAGGAAAGCGTGATCGACGATTTGCGCCGCCATTTCAGCCACACGCTGGGGCGGGACCGTTATTGCCGTTCGCCGCACTATCTGTTCCAGGCGCTTGCCCTGGCAGTAAGGGATCGTTTGATGGAACGCTGGCAGCTCACCCTGTATGCATACCAGGAGCGTTCCTGCCGCCGCACCTACTACCTGTCTCTTGAGTTTCTCATGGGACGGACCCTGGACAACGCCCTGCTGAATCTAGGATTGCGGGATGCGGTTTCCGAGGGCCTGGAAAAGCTGGGGCTCCAGCTTTCCGACCTGGAACAGGGCGAGCAGGATGCGGGTTTGGGAAATGGTGGTCTGGGCCGTCTGGCAGCTTGTTTCCTGGACAGCTGCGCCACCCTGCAGTTACCGGTGAAGGGCTATGGCATTCGCTACGAGTACGGCATGTTCCGGCAACAAATCGAGAATGGCCATCAGGTGGAGGAGCCCGATCACTGGCTGCGCAACGGCAATCCCTGGGAGATCGAGCGCCCGGAGTTCACCCAGCGCGTGAAGTTCGGCGGGCGGGGAGAGATGTACCGCGATGCCGACGGCCGCCAGCGCGGTCGTTGGGTGGACAGCCAGGACGTGCTGGCAGTGCCCTACGACGTGCCGGTTCCCGGGTATCGCAACGGCACAGTCAACACCTTGCGGTTGTGGAAGGCGGCGGCAACCGATGAGTTTGACCTGGGCGAGTTCAATGCCGGCAGCTACCCGGAGTCGGTGGCGGCAAAAAACGCCGCGGAGCATATCAGCATGGTGCTCTACCCCAACGACGCCAGTGAGAATGGCAAGGAACTGCGTCTGCGGCAGCAGTACTTTCTGGCGTCGGCCAGCATGCAGGATGCCTTGCGCTACTGGAAGCGGTTCCACGGCGAGGATTTTGCCGACTTCGCGGACAAGAACCGCTTCCAGCTCAACGACACCCACCCGACCTGCGCTGTGCCGGAGCTGATGCGTTTGCTGATGGATGACCATGGGTTGGAATGGGATGCGGCCTGGGAGATCACCACCCGGACCATGGCCTACACCAACCACACGCTGCTGCCCGAGGCCCTGGAACAATGGCCGGTTCGCCTGTTCAAATCGTTGTTGCCCCGATTGATGGACATCATCTTCGAGATCAACGCGCGCTTTCTGACCCAGGTTGCCCAGTCCTGGCCAGGTGACAATGACCGCTTGCGGCGTATGTCCATCATCGCCGAGAACGGACACGAGCCGATGGTCCGCATGGCGTTCCTGGCCATCGTTGGCAGCGCCTCGGTTAACGGCGTGGCCGCCCTGCATTCTCGCCTGCTGACGGAGGGGCTGTTTCGGGATTTCTACCAGCTATGGCCCCGGCGTTTCAACAACAAGACCAATGGCGTCACTCCACGGCGCTGGTTGTTGGGCTGCAACCCGGGAATGGCCGCCTTGCTGGACGAAACCCTGGGCTCGTCCTGGGTGACCGATCTGGATCGTTTGAGCGGATTGCGGGCACTGGCGGACGATGCGTCGTTTCATGCCCGCTGGGAGAGCATCAAGCAGGCTAACAAAGCCCGGCTCGCCGCCACCGTGGCGCGTGATTGCGGCATCGAATTCGACACCGACGCGTTGTTCGATGTGCAGGTCAAGCGCATTCATGAGTACAAGCGCCAGTTGTTGAACGTGCTGCACGTCATCCATCTCTACCGACGCATCAAGGCCGGAGATACCGAGGGTATGGTACCGCGCTGTGTCTTGATTGGTGGCAAAGCGGCCCCCGGCTATGTCATGGCCAAGTTGATCATCAAACTGGTCAACAACGTGGCCGCAGTGATCAATGCGGACGAGCACGTCGCACCGTGGCTGCGCCTGGCTTTTCTGCCCGACTATCGGGTTTCGGCAATGGAGCAGATCTGCCCGGGTACCGATCTGTCCGAGCAGATCTCCACCGCCGGCAAGGAGGCATCGGGCACCGGCAACATGAAGTTCATGATGAACGGCGCTGTGACCATCGGGACCCTCGATGGGGCCAACATCGAGATCCGTGAAGAGGTTGGGGCGGAGAACTTTTTTCTGTTTGGCCTGACTGTCGAGCAGATCCATGCCGCGCGTCAGCAGGTAGAGTCGGGTGCTGTGCCTGAAATGGACGGCGATTTGAAGGCCGTTCTCGACCTCATCCGGAGCGGCCACTTCAGCCGTTTTGAGCCGGGTTTGTTCGACCCCATTGTCAATGCGGTGATCAGCCTCAACGATCCGTGGATGACGGCCGCTGATTTTCGCGCATACGTGATTACCCAGGCAGCGGTGGCAAAAGCCTATGCCGATCGGCCCAGATGGGTGCGCATGAGCATCCTGAACAGTGCGGCCAGCGGGAAGTTTTCCACCGATCGAACCATCCGCGAGTACAGCGAGCAGATCTGGGGGCTCACCCCGGTGCCACCGCTGCCCGGAGGTGACAACACAAACGTGGAGGCCAGAGAGGAACGTCGGCGGCCCGTGCCGCTTGACTGAGCACCCGCCCGGCGCTCAAGCCGCGCCAGGTGCCCTGAGGGATTCCAAACCGGCTGTGTTGCCTCTATTGGGTGGTGAAGCCCGTGCTCTGCTGAGTCTGGGGGCTCCGCTGGTGGCGGCGCAGCTGGTGCAGGTCGGCATGGCGGTCACAGACATTCTGATGGCCGGCCGCCTCGGCGGGCTGGAACTGGCGGCGGTTGGGCTTGGTGCGTCTCTGTGGATGCCCATTATGTTGGGCTGTACCGGTCTGATGATGGCCGTCTCGCCTATGGTGGCCCGGGCGCGGGGGGCGTGCCAGCCGAATCGCGTTGCCGCGGTCCTGAACTCCGCCGTGTGGCTTGCATTGGGTCTGGCCCTGCTGGCAACGCCCGCAGCCCATGAGGTCAACCGGCTTCTGGCGTGGGTGGGCGTCGACACGCCGGTACAGGATCTCGCCGGACGCTATGCACAAACCCTGGCCTGGACCATGCCGGCACTGTGTTTTTACCTGCCTCTGCGGTTTTTGTGCGAGGGCCTGGGTGACACTCGCCCTATCATGTTCATCCAGATCGTTGCCTTGGTCGTCAACGGAGTGGGCAACTACGTTTTGATGTTCGGTCACTTCGGTTTCCCCCGCTTGGGTGCGATCGGAGCGGCCTGGTCCACCGTCTGTGTCCTGTGGTTGGATTTCGCCCTGGTGCTGCTCTACGTGCACCGAACGGGGCGTTTGCGGGTAAGCCGGCGTTTCAATCTCAAAGGGCAACTGGAGCTGCTCAGGATCGGCCTGCCCATCGCTGGCGCCACCCTGCTGGAAACAGGGTTGTTCAGCGCCGTAGCGCTGCTTATGGGAAAGATCAGCACGCTGGCTGTAGCCGCTCATCAGGTGGCCCTGAACTTTGCCGCCCTGACCTTTATGGTACCCCTGGGCTTGTCCATGGCGGTGACGGTGCGGGTCGGACATGCCGCGGGCGCAGGGCGGCTGTCTGAGGCCCGGTCGCGGGGGTTCGCCGGCATCGGCGTCGCCGCATTGGTGATGGTCTTTGCGGCCGCCGCGATCTGGTTCTTCGCTGCCGAAATTGCGCGGTTCTATTCCACCGATCCAGGTGTTGCCGAACTGGCAAGCCAGCTCCTAATAGTGGCCGCCCTGTTCCAGATGTCGGATGGGATTCAGGTCGGGGCACTGGGCGCATTGCGGGGCCTGCATGATACGTTTCGACCCATGCTGATCACCCTGGTAGCCTATTGGTTCGTGGGTTTACCCAGCGCCTACTGGCTGGCATTTCGCACCTCGCTGGGGGCGGTCGGCTTGTGGATCGGCTTGACGCTGGGTTTGAGCGTTGCCGCGGTTCTACTGGTGTTGCGGTTTTGGCGCATCAGCCGGCCTGGCGCAGCGAGATGATCGGCCAGCCGCGCCGGCGCGCCTCTCGCGCCAGGGTGGGATCCGGGTCTACAGCCACGGGATCTGTGACCTGCTCAAGCAACGGCAGGTCGTTCAGCGAATCGCTGTAGAACCACGTTCGTTGGGGTTTGAAACCGCCGTCATCAAGCCACTGCATCAGACGCGCCACCTTGCCCTCCCGGTAACAGGGTATGCCGTGGATGGCGCCGGTGGGATGTCCGTCCACCAGGACCGGTTCGCTGGCCAGCAGCAGATCGATTCCCAATTGTTCCACGATGGGTTGTGTCAGCAGCCGGTGCGTGGCCGTGATCACCATCAGCAGATCACCCTGTTGCCGATGTCTGTCCAGCAGCGCGTGCGCCCCGGGCGCAATCACGTTGGGGATATGCGCTTCCAGAAAGTGTGCACGGAGGCGCTGCAGGTCCTCTGGGGGCAGCGGAACCAGCGGGGCGAGCGAGAACTCCAGAAACCCCACTATATCCAGCTCACCGGCCCGATACTGGCGCTCGAAGTGCTCGTTGGCCCGCTGAAACAGCTCCGCTTCCAGCACTCCCTGCGCAACCAGAAACTCTCCCCACAGGCTGCCGCTGTCGGCGGCCAGGAGCGTGTCATCCAAATCGAAAATGGCCAGGGTTTGGTTCAATGTATCCGCCGCATCGTAA
>Ga0316190_10002103_pt1 | contig 14459 bp, 14 predicted proteins | sample Eddworburrow2_MG_FD_204929 | JGI IMG/M metagenome (GOLD analysis project Ga0316190, IMG submission 204929) | Coastal sediment microbial communities from Maine, United States - Eddy worm burrow 2 | ecosystem: Environmental > Aquatic > Marine > Coastal > Sediment | place: USA: Maine | collected... | reverse complement strand
TGAAGGTTTTCCTGGAGTTCGTTCTTGGCATATTTCAGTGAGTGATACACGATACGGACATGGTTCAATTTCCGCTGATAGTTCATGTAATTCTTCAACTCAGGATTTTTGTCCTCATCTCGATGCTTCGGTTGGCTTTGAGTGATGTCTTTGGCAAACGCTAACATAATATTTAAGGCCTTGAGGATTCCGAAAGCGGAGTTACTCGGTTTTTTATAATTAAAATATGTGTCGGTGAAATTAAGACCCATTATAGGAAGTTTCCTATATAATGCAAGCCACCGATATCTCCTGTAAAAATCGTAGTTTTTACAATCGGCCGGTCCGAATGGACAGGCCTATCGAAGATAAGCAAGGGTTATCAGAAGGTGTCTCGCAGGGCTCATCCTGCATTTTGGTATTGGCCTTGCGCCAATGGAGCTGTTATTCAATGAACATAATTTTAAATAGTTATTGTAATTTGAAGTGTAATTACTGCTTCGCCGATGAGTACATGGAAGAGAACGTCAAGACCCCCGGAAAATCCATGGACTACGAATTTTTCACCGGTGAAATGTTGCCGCGGGTTAAAAACGTCACGCTTATCAATTTCATGGGAGGGGAGCCGACCCTGCATCCCCGGTTCAACGATATGCTTTCCAGAACTCTGGAAACCATGCAACCATTCACCTATCTTGGAGTGTTCACCAATGGGCTGATGCCGGAAAAGACTCTGGACTTGTTGTTGAAGACTATCGGACCGGGTGGAAGTATTGAGAAGAATATTCAGTTCTCAATCCTCCTGAACTGGCAGACAAAGGAGAATATCAGTGAGCGTAATCATGAACGTTGCCGCGAGGTGGCGGAAGCGATTCTTGGCGAAAATGGTTACAGTCTTATGTTTAGCCTCAATTTGTATTCGGTTGATCAGGATCTTGAAACGCAGTGTCGTGAAATAAATGCTATTTATCAAGACTTGGGATTGCCAGAAGGGCAGAGTTACAAAATCCGAGTCAGCCCCGCCTTTCCCATTGTTGGGGAGGATGAAAATGTTTCGTTGCCGATCAAGGATTATCCCCGGATGGGACGCAAGATGATCGATATTCTCAAGGAGTTTCCGCAATTAACGTTTCGGTTCGATTGTTCATTTCCGCCCTGCCTGTTGGATAGCATTAATGAGGAGGAGTTTCCTCTTGTCGAACGGTTTTTTTATCACGCCAATCAGCCCGTTCCGAATATTACGGAATGGAAGGACAAAGATTTATACCTCGGTTGCGCGGATGACAGCCCGATGGACGTCGATCCCAAAGGGGATTGTTTTAATTGTTTTCCGTTTCACGGTCTCAAGTTGGGGAATGTTCAGGACTTCAAGGAAGTCAACGATATTGCTGTTAAGAAAATGCACACTAAATTCCTCAGCCATGTATTTGAGGACACGCAACCTAAGGAACCCTGTAAAAGCTGTCCGCACTACATGGTGCGTTGTACAAGCGGGTGTTTCGCCTACAATTTTACTTGATACTGTTTGACTCGCATTAATTAAGAGGACTCTCCAACAAAAAGTAAAGTACGTTGTCGGTAAAGGCAGGATTTTTGGTAAGCCCCAGATGGTCTGAAAAAATAAAGTGTACCTGATTCCAGTGAATCGGTGAAACCAACCTGCGGTCTAGATGTCCGGACATCCGCTCGTCCATAAGAGCGCTACTGCGTAACACGGTGCCATCCCCCGGCCCGGTTTTAATAATTCTAATCCCTCCCTCAGGATTGATTTGAGCGGCCATTTTAGTTTCCTCGGCGTCTCCAACAATTAAAAGCAATTTAACGGATTCAGGTGGCTTGGCTGGCAGGTCCATGGCAGTGGTGAATTGTCGCCCTCGGCGCAGTGATTTGGCTTGATGATCCAGTGCGATTTCGAGACGTTGTTCCCGGCTTTCAACTTCCGGTAGTAGTAATTTGAGTACTGGGTCCTGTTTGGGGTCCGCCAAACCCCATTGCTGATTTTTCCAAAGTTCCGGATCATAGAGATCGGCTACCGGTTGTCCGTCCACTCGCAATAAAGGATGATGGCGTGCTCTCGGGAGTAGCTCGTACATGGAGGGCATGGTACTCAACACGGCGGCAGGATAATGAGGGAACAGAGAATCTATACTGGCACCATGAATCATATCTTCCAGTGAATCCATGGACCCGGCGTTGGGAGTTCCTATAATAACCAGATGCTCAACATACTCGGCTCCGGCCCAGGTAAGTTTTGGAAGACTTCCGTCTTCCGGGAGGTCTGCCGCGCCGTATCGGAGATAATAACGCGCGACCAATCCGCCCATGGAATGGGCGACGAGATCAAACTTCACCTTGACCATTTTTTTTCCAAAACGCTTTTCGGTTTCTTTTTGTACGTATTGTGCTCTGGTCTTTATAAAATGATCCAGTTCCTTCGCGCTTTCGACAATATCCCGGCGCCAGTCATAAGCGAACTGAAAACACGTGTAATGGTCCTTGCCGTAATCGACGGCTCCCGCCATACCCAGCTCTTCATCTCGATAACCTCCTACACCAAGAGTTTGCAGGATATTATAGTATGCGTTGAGTTCGAGAGGAATCCCCAGGAAATTAACAACGATTCTATCCAATGCGCCATCGGGCTCTACATGGTCACGCAATTCACTTAGTTTTTTTCCTTTAGCCATGGGGAGGGAAAACTGTCGCGCACCTGTAGGTGTATTCGGATCTACCTGTCCCAATCCAAAAGTACCCCATACTCTATCTCCGGTATCCAAATCAATCAGCTTAGATCCCAGAAGGCCGGGAATTACGATAACGGGATTGCGATTAGGATCCTCATGCATCGCTAGTTCGTTATAGAGGCCTCCCAAGTCGGGAGTATTGACACCAGGGGTGCAGGCAGACACTAAAAACAAAAACAGGGATAGTACAGGGAAGTATTTAGGCATCTTCGTCTTATGGAGGCAAGAGGATACAAAGGGTATCGCTCTTTTGTTGAGAAGATACGATCAGGTTAGGTCGCCATCTGGAATTTCGACCCATTTGGGGTCGCCGTGGGTTTTGTAGTTCTCAGTGCCGGCAAAGGTGCCTTCGTGATAGATATTGACCTTGAATTTACCGCCGCCGTATTTTTCGGTGATATAGGGTACAGGGTCTTCCAGGTGGATTAATTCCTTCGTGTCGTATTTACCGATCAATTTAAACTCCATACCCATACCGACTGGAAGAAGTACATAAAACTTGAGGTTGGTATCGTGAAGAAATGTAAGCATTTCGTCGTGCATGTCCTGCTTGGTATAGTCGGGCCCTATTTTCTTCCGACATCGACGTTTTAAATGGTCTTCCAGTAAATTAGAAAACCACCAGTTTTTACCCTTGCGATCATCGTGCAGGAAAGGATACTCAACAAAGCCGTACTTATTAATGAATGGTTTTTTAGCCAAAATTAATCTCCCACTTGTGCAAGGTTTAAATCTATTATATGGACTTTGAAGGGACTGAACAAGACGGAGAATCGATTATTTTTACATCACTCTATAAAAAATACTGGGAGATCGGTTTTAAAACCCGTCTCTACGACTGGCTGTCCCCTGAGGCTTATAAGGAGTCTCTTCGGAGTGTAGCAGACTCTATAAGGCTGGAGGATGGTGAATGGGTGTTGGATGTGGGGTGTGGCTCTGGATCGCTTCTTCCGCAATTGACGGATCTATTGACCGCTCGAAAGCGATATTTGGGTATCGACATTGTGCGGGCGGGTGTGGTTTCGCTAAAGACCAGATCAAAACGACTAAACATTGAAGGGTCCATTTTTGGAATCCAGGCAGATCTTTCCAAGAAGTTGCCTTTGGAGGATGGCTCTGTTTCGTGTGTGGTGGCTCACTTTTCGATATATACGTTGACGGAGGAAAAAGATCGAAGGCAGGTGTATCAGGAGATTTTTCGTATTTTAAAGCCTGGCGGCTTATTGGTAACTGCCAACCCGTCTCACTCCTATAACGCGAAACAAATTATCTGCGCGAGCCTGGAGAGTTTGAAAATTCAGCGGAGGCCCTGGGTCGTTAAAAAATATGGAATTTATCCGTTTACTTTTCACTTGGGGTTAAAACATATAGAGAAGCAGTTAAAGTCCGGCCGATGGCATGGCTACCAACCTGAAGAACTGTGTGACCAAATTAAGCAGGCGGGTTTTTTCATCGAACACACCGAGGCGGTGTATGGAGGATGCGGGATACTTGTGGTCGCACGAAAGTTGTAAATACTGGACGAATATCCGATAGTCGTTGAAGTGTACGTGAGACAGGTGTGCGGTGCCTTTCGATGAAAATGAGTATGAAAAGTTTAACCGGGAGGAATGATGATACGTTCTCCGTCACTATTGAAACTTTCATTCACAGCCTGTGTGAACTTCATATATTCCACCCCGGTTGTGAACGTGGTGAACTCGGTATCCTCGAGGCCGCGAATCGTGTTGATGAATTCTTGTTCTGCCCGCAATTTACCGGCTTGGTCCGGAGTAATTTGTACCTCGTTCAATTCATTGAATGGACTAGTAGATTTGTATAGTTTGCCTCCCATTTCAAAATCCAAATGGAAGAACCCTGTGTCCCCATATATTTTGATGGAGGAGCTGACGGGGCGAGTGCTGAGTTCGTGAAGAAACAGTGATCCCATAATGCCATTGGTCATTTTCATTTGGACTGACAAGTAGTCGGGAATCTCGATATCGACTTCTTGATTGGTTTCAGGGTCCACTGCTCGATTGTTGATCACTTCGGCATGAGCGTTCACCCATTCGGCGGATCCAAACCAACGGAGAAGAGACTCGTAGATCATCCCAAGTACCATGATATTGGAACCGCTGTATTTTTTATTTCGTCTCCAGTGAAGCAGTCCTCCCGGTGGAACTGAGGGAGGAGCCTGGTATTCGAAACGAAAAAATCGAGGCGTTCCAATCTCACCACTATCGAGCATTTTAAGTAAAATGGGATCAGCATGTAGTGTAAATGGGGACGGGACAATTTGCACCACACATTCGGGGTCATTATAGGAGGCCTTTAACATGGTTCGTGCTTCAACTTCATCCATGGCCATTCTGGCCTCACAAAGGACATGCTTGCCAGCCTGGAGAGCCATACAGGTAGCCTCACTATGGAGATAAGGCCACGTTCCAATAACAACAGCGTCGACTTCCTTGGAATTGATAACTTCTTGCCAATTGTTTCGAACGATCGGGATTTTGAATTCGTCAGCAACTTTTTGAGCGGAGGCGGTTGTCCGGTTTGCAACCTCAACTATCTGGACACCTTCTATTGCCTGGAGCTTCGGAATATGCACTTCACGGGTATTAGAGCCTGCTCCGATTATGCCGATTCGAATATTATCTGCTGCCATATAAAATCCTTTGTATTGATATTAAATTAGTTCAAGCGTCTGTACGCAAGGTATCCATTTCTGGCGGTTTTAAAAGTTTTTATGCTCGATTAAGATTAAAGTCCTGCAGATTTTTTGAGCTTAGCTGCTTTATCAGTTTGTTCCCAGGTAAAGCCCTTTTCTTTTCTGCCAAAATGACCGTAGGCAGCAGTTTGTTTGAATCGTGGTTTTCTAAGATCCAAAGCTTTCACGATGCCTGCGGGCTTTAAGTCAAAATGATCCCGAATCAAGCGTTCAATATTTTTTGGGTTGATGTGGTGTGTGTTGAAGGTTTCGACGAAAATGGATACGGGGTCTGCTACGCCGATCGCATAGGCCAACTGGACTTCGCATCGGTCAGCTATTTTGGCCGCTACAAGATTCTTGGCTATGTAGCGGGCCATATAAGCGGCTGAACGGTCAACTTTGGTGGCATCTTTACCGGAAAATGCACCGCCGCCGTGTCGGGCAAACCCGCCGTAAGTATCAACTATGATTTTGCGGCCTGTCAAACCACAATCCCCCTGAGGACCTCCAATAACAAAACGGCCAGTTGGATTGATGTGGACTTTCATTCTTTTTGCCTGGAATTTTTTTGGGATTACCTGTTGGATCACTTCCTCAATGATTCCCGAACGAATTTTTTTATTGGAAACATCGGGATCATGTTGAGAAGATATAACGACGGTTTCGATGCAAACCGGCTTGCCTTTTTCATAACGTACCGAAACCTGCGATTTGCTGTCTGGGCGGAGAAAAGGGAGAACACCGCTTTTCCGAACATCGGCAAGTTTCTTGACCAGCTTGTGGGCATACACAATAGGAGCCGGCATTAATTCCTTGGTTTCATTGGAAGCATAACCGAACATCATGCCTTGGTCTCCGGCACCCTGCTCATGTTGATCATCATCCACACCTTGTGAGATATCCTGGGACTGCTCGTCGAGAGTAACCATCACACCACAGGTTTCATAATCAAACCCCATATCGGAATGTGTGTAACCAATCTCCTTGATAGTTTGTCGTGCAATTTTTGGAATTTCCACGTAGGCCTTAGTGGTTATTTCACCGGATATAACGACAAGTCCTGTGGTTACCATTGTTTCGCAAGCGACTCGTGATCGAGGGTCTTGTTTTAGGAGGGCGTCGAGAATTGAATCGGAAATCTGATCTGCGACTTTATCGGGATGACCTTCGGAAACAGATTCCGAGGTAAATAAGTAGTTACCTGAGCTCATATGAACTTACCTTGTTTGAGGGTGAAAAATTTATTTTAATATATTCATTCATTGATAGAGAAACTCTGTGAAGAGTAGTTGTGTTGCATATCCCGATCATTCTTTTTTCTCGCCAAAGGCCAAGTCTCGGTCGAAATCAGATGGGAAACGACTCCGCATTTCACTATTAATAAAACGGTTGATATCCTCTGATGTAGACAGGCTTAAGGAATGATCTGCTAATTCACGGGCTTCTTTTAATGTTATTTTTCGTAGAATTTTTTTCACTTTGGGTATGGAATGAGGCTCCATACTCAACTCATTCACTTTGCCCAAACCCAAAAGTAAAAAAGTGGCCATGGGGTCTCCTCCCAATTCGCCGCAGATTGAAACGGGTTTTCCCATTTTTTCGGCAGTTTTGAGGATTTCTCTCAAAATTCTCAGGACCGAGGGATGAAAAGGTTGATAGAGGTGGGCTACATTCTCGTTGATACGATCCACCGCCAATACATATTGTATCAAATCATTGGTGCCGATGCTGATATAGTCGACGATTTTGAGAATTTGGTCAACAATGAGAGCCGCTGCCGGAGTTTCTATCATGGCTCCCACTGGGATGTTTTCTTCGAAGGGGATCTGCGCGCTTCTTAATTCCTCTTTCGCCTTCTCCAGGTGACCGTTTGCCTCAATGATTTCCTCTACACTGGAAACCATAGGATATAGGATTTTAGTTTTTCCGTAAAGACTTGCCCTTAAAATTCCCTTCAATTGATCTATGAGAAGTTCGGGGTGTGCTAATGAGAGACGAATACCCCTTAATCCCAGCGCTGGATTGTCTTCGGGGGCGCTGTTGATTTTCGAGAGCTGCTTGTCGGCCCCGATATCCAGTGTACGGATCACCACGGGATAAGGCTCCATGGTTTGCACAACTTTTTTGAAATTGGCGTATAAGTCATTCTCGGTCGGCAGTGTGTTGGCGGCCAGATACAAAAATTCTGTCCGATAGAGTCCGATTCCTTCGCCACCATACTTGCGGATAGATTTCGCTTCATGAATGGTCTCAATATTGGCCATCAGGTGGATTTTTTCCCCGTCCAGAGTTTCCGCTTCCAAGCCAATATTTTTTAATAAGTTTTTTTCATATTTCTGGAAATTCTTTTGCTTCTTCTGGTAATGGCTTAATTGTTCCTTGTCGGGATTGACAATCACCTCACCCTGAATGCCGTCGACAATCAGTGTATCACCCGAGTTGATGAATTCAGTGAGATTACCCAGTCCAACGACCGCTGGTATTCCCAGGGCGGAAGCGAAAATACCTACGTGGGAAGTTTTGCCGCCCACTTCAGTGGCCATTCCGAGGATAAAATTTTTGGGCATCAGGATGGTGTCCGATGGGCTTAATTCATGGGTGATGATGATGACGGGCTCGTCGATGTCCTCCAGGCTTTCCTGATAGTGGCCGATGAGGTTCTTAATGACGCCGTGGACTACCAGATCCAAGTCGTCTTTCTTGCCTTTTAAATATTCATCGTTGATATTGTTGAACAGGTTGGTGAACTTTTCGAGAGTGATCGTCAAGGCCCATTCGGCATTGCAACGTTCCTTCTTGATGATTTCGATGGTTTCGTTGACGAGAATCTCGTCTTCTAACAGCAGGGTGTAGGTATCAAGGATGATGGCGTATTTGTCGGCGATGGAACTGGCTTTTTGCTTGATGTCCTTCATCTGGGTTTTGGACATTTCTATCGCATCGCGAAGGCGTTTGACTTCCTTTTCGGTTTCTTTTTCAGGAAGACTGCGCTTGATGACGCACACTTTGGATCGATCAAGCAGATAGGCTTTACCGATGGCAACTCCGCTGGATACGGCAATTCCAGAATACACGAAACACTCTCAGTGAAAATGAATAATCCCCCATATTTGGCGGGTCTAGCTGATCTTGGAGTCCTCGTCTACAATTAAGGAGCTGATTGTGTCGGCATCCTCCGCCTCTAAAATATTTTCACGTAAGGATAGATTTTTAAAAAGCCGGGCAATTTTAGCCAAGGCTTTCAGATGCAGGCCTGTTGATGTTGGTGGAGCGAGGAGCAGGAAAATAAAGTGGACTGGTTTTCGGTCCAGGGATTGGAAATCGATGCCTTTCCGGGACCGTGCAAATACGGTGATGATTTGTTCGACACCCTCACACTTGGCGTGAGGGATAGCCATGTTGTCGCCAATGCCAGTGCTCCCCAATTTTTCTCGATCCAAAAGTGATTGAAATAATTTATGGTGGTCCTGGATGTCTCCCTTGCGTTCCAAAAATAGTGAAACTTCTTTTAAAGCTCCCTCTTTGTCACCAGCATCCAATTCCGCTATGATGTAACCTTGTTTAAGTATATCGCTGATCTTCATGAAAGAATTTAGCCGATCCGTTATGTTTTAATTGGAAAAGGTGATGGTTGGTTAGATCAATCAACTTGTCTGTCTTTTTCTTCAACACTCTGTTTTATTTTAAGGGATTTTGATCGATCTTTATGTTTTTTGAGTTGTTTTTCAGTTCTCTCCACGGCTTCGTCCATGGCAGTGTAGAGATCGTTTGTTTCAGACTCTCCATGCACAGTATATCCTTTGTCCTTGACAGTAACTTCAGCAAAATGCCGATGTTTTTCGACAGTTAGAGCCACGTGAACATCTGCGGACTCCGGTAGACTTTTTAGTGATTTTTCTATTTTCTTGAGCAAGTGATCTTCGATCGCTTGAGTTATCTTTATTTTTATTCCTGCGACCGTCAATTTCATAAAATTATCTCCTAGGAAAACGAGTTTAATGGGGGCTAAGAGTAGCGCGACCCACCAAAAAATTCAAGAAAGTATGAAGTGTATCAATAGATTTTTTTCCGTTTGCTGGCAGGAAGAATACTCAGCTCCTTGCGATATTTGGTAACTGTTCGCCGGGCTATCTTGGCATTTCGCTTCACTAAAGCTTCCACCATTTCATCATCGGTCAGTGGCTTCATCGGGTCTTCTGATTTGATGATTTCCTGAATCATATTTTTGACCCGGAGGGAGGACATATCGTTGTTCCCAATGAATGATTTAATTCCACTATGGAAAAAGAATTTAAGTTCAAGGATACCCTGAGGGGTATCAATATATTTATTGGTGGTGATCCGGCTTACAGTGGATTCGTGCATTTCGATATCTTTCGCCACATCTTTCAGGACCATGGGCTTGAGGTGGGACAGACCATGATCCAGAAATTCCCCCTGTAACTTGACAATACTTTTCCCAACCTTGTAAATCGTTTCCCGTCTTTTATCAATACTTTTGATTAAAAACTCAGCCGCCTGGTGTTTCTTTTTGAGGTATTCCTTGGTCTTGGGTTCGGAGGTGCTCTTCAACAGGTGATTGTAGTAAGGACTGATTTTGACATTAGGGAGGCCGTCGTCATTCAACACTACTTCATATCCCTCATCGGTCTTCACCACCACCAGATCTGGGACGACATAGTCGATGCCCTCAGAACTGAACTGAAGCCCTGGTTTAGGGTCCAGAGTTTTGATCGTGTTAACCGCGGCGATGATTTCTTCGACGGTTGTCTTGAGCTCGGATGAAATCTTTTGATAGTACCTCTCGTTCAAACGCTCTAGATAGTTTTCGATCAAATTCTCAACCAGAGGCAGACGCTCCGGTAAAACTTTGGCTTGATTTAAAAGGCATTCCTTGAGGGATCGTGCGGCTACTCCAGTGGGCTCAAAAGTCTGGATAATTTGAAGAACCCTTAAGACATCCTCTTCAGAGGCTTGGCTGACTTCCGCGATTTCTCCCAGCTCGGCGATACAGTATCCATCATTTTGAATATTGCCGATAATGACAGACCCGATGAATTTATCCAGGTCCTCATTCACCGAAAGGCTCAATTGCCACATCAGATGATCCGCCAAGGTGGCCTCTTTTTTATAGGTCGCCTCTATGGAGGGTCTTTCGGTATAGTTGTCGGCAGAGCTTCCCTGTGACAGATTATCCTGAATATAATTGTCCCAATCCTGTTCATACTCAAGTGGGTCGCTTTCCTTTTCGGAAGAGGGCTCTTCTTGAGTCTGGCCGATGGAGTCGAGGGTGGGGTCTTCAGGGTTGTCTTGTTTTTGGTCTATCTCTTCCTCCTCTTCGAGGATTTCTTCCAGAATGGGATTCTCGACCATTTCCTGTTGCACCGCTTGGACCAATTCGAGGCGTGAGAGCTGGAGAAGCTTGATCGCCTGCTGTAGCATGGGAGTCGGCACCAGCCGCATCTCTTGCTTAAAATTTAACTTCATCTCCATTGCCATGGACAATCTCTCAACTCACACGATGTGTTTAAAAGGTGAACTCTTCCCCTAAATACGTTTGTCTCACTTTGGGATTGTTGGCGACTGCATCTGGATCACCGGCGGCGATGATCTTGCCTTCGCTGATAATATAGGCGCGATCAGTGATTCTTAAAGTCTCCCGGACGTTATGGTCAGTGATCAAAACGCCGATCCCTTTGGTTTTTAACTTTTGTACGATAGATTGAATATCCGATACGGCTATCGGGTCAATCCCGGCAAACGGTTCGTCCAGCAATATAAAAGAAGGGGAGGTCGCTAAAGCTCTGCTGATCTCGACTCTCCGTCTTTCTCCGCCAGAAAGGGAAAACCCCTTGGCTTCTCGAATATGCTCAATATTGAATTCACTCAGTAAAGCGCGGACCCGTTTTATCTTTACCTTATTGGGAATTTTTTGAGGTTCCAGTACGGCCAGAATATTTTCCTCAACGGTTAGTTTGCGGAAAATAGACGGTTCCTGAGGGAGATAACTGATCCCTCTCTGCGCCCTCATATACATAGGATAAGTGGTCAGATCTTCCTGGTCTAGCAAAACTTGACCTATGTCGGGTCGGATAAGCCCCACCACCATATAGAAGGTTGTGGTTTTGCCGGCACCGTTGGGACCCAGCAAGCCGACAATTTCACCTTGCTTGACCTCGATGCTGACCTGATTGACTACACGCCTGTTTTTATAGGCTTTAATCAGCTTGTTGGTTTTGAGTCTTTGCACAGTTTTTATAGGGAGACGGCCTTGAATTTTGCCGTATAAGGTTCGGTTATCTTTTCTTCTCTTGAGGCGGATTCTTGGGATTAAATTCCACGACGACTCCTTTTTCTACCTTGAACAAATCCTTCGCCAATACAAATGTCATTTTCTTGCCTCGGATGATATTGTCTCCTTCCCAAGCTGTGGCAGGATTCCCTGTGACAATAATGATCTGTTTTTTATTGTCATAATGCGCTCGATCACCTTTGGCTCGTCGATCACCTTTTTTAATTTTTACATTGCCAATAGCAATAACTTTGTCCAGATCCTGACTCGCCTGAGTGATGTCTTCGGTCGCTTTTTTTCGGCTTACCTTGTTTTTCGGATTGGAATACACTTCCAGAATATCGGACTTTATTTCCAGGTCTCCCCAGGTACTTCGAACATTCTCGGAAAATATAAACTTCTTGCCTTCGTTTTCCGACCGTAATTTATCGGCGCTGATTTTTATACGCTTATTTTCCTGCTCCTTTTTCAAGGTTTCTTTTGAATTTGCGGAAAAGGCGCTAAGCGGGGTCATACCCAAAAGGGTAAGACTGACTAAGAATATGATTAGAGGCTTGAAGGTTCGCAAGGGTCGTATCCTTTACTTGGTATCGTTTTCTTTTAACTCATCACTTTGTTTTTGAAATTGACCGAATAAGTTGTCTATATTCGCCTCGAATTTGACGTTCCCTTCCAGTTGAATATCTTTTGTTTCGCGATTTATGGTGCCATTGTCAGCAGAAATAGTGGATTTTCTGTTTTCTTCAGCATTCAGGGTCACGTTCACGTCTGTCAGGATGATTTTGTTCTCTTCGTTTTTAACTTTTGCGTCCTTTGCTTCTATTTCCCAACTGTTATCGCCTAATCCCTCATGTGTTACTTTAAAGTTCTCGATCTCGATATCGACGTTCTTGCTCATCGTTTTCAAGGTCTCTATGGGTAAGACGTTCTTCTTCAATGACTTAATCAAACTATAGGCAGAGATAGCGACCAAGATTAGAATCAAACCCAATAGAATTTTTCTTATGTTATTTTTTTGCATGAGGAAGCTTTCTGAGGACATGCAAAGGATGTACCAATCTGGATTCTCCCATAATGCACATTTAATGTAAAGTGAAAACGGGGTGCCCGGCAGACTCTATGTTGCGGGTTTTTAAGATCAATTTTCTAGAGTTTTCCTGCTCGATTGCTATGTGAATTTCTATCCACCGCTCGATTCCCAGTAGGGGACGTGAGGTGTTCTCAGGAGCAAATAATTTCTCCGCCCATTCCACAATAGCAATTCCATCTCCTGAAAAAACTTCTTCGAGGCCCAGGTCTTCCAGTTCAAGGGATGATGCAATCCGATAGAGGTCGATATGAAACACGGGGATATTGCCCTTGTACTGGTTCACAAGAGTAAAGGTTGGGCTTCGAACATATTCTTCCTTTGGGACCCCCAGGCCCCGCGCGATTCCCTGAGTCAGGGTGGTTTTCCCGGCCCCCAGATCTCCGAACAGGAAAATGATATCCCCGGTTTCCAAGTGCCGTCCAATTTTCTCTCCCAGAATCAGCGCCTCATTGGCAGAGTGTGTTTCAAACTGTATGTTCAAGTGAGTATCCTCTTGACGGCTTCCGGGATTTTATCCAGAAGATCACTGGCAATGAGTGAAACTTCGTGATTGGCTTCGACGTAGATATCCCCGGCCATTCCATGGATGAATGCGGCCGCAGAGGTAGCAGACGGCGCACTCAAGCCCTGCGATATCAACCCGGCGATAAGACCTGTTAATACGTCTCCGGAACCGGCTGTCGCCATACCCGGATTGCCGGTTGGATTGATCAGTACCCTGCCATCGGCAAATGCCATTACCGTGCGTGCTCCCTTGAGGAGAAGAGTGACATTATGATCTTGAGCATATTCACTCGCCCGTTCAATCCTCTGGCTCAAAATATCCTGCACGCTCCATCCTGAAAGACGGGACATTTCCTTGGGGTGAGGGGTCAATACTGTTTCGGCATGGATTTGATCGATCAGTTTTCCGCTTTTACCGAGGGCGTTTATGCCATCGGCATCGATGACCATTGGACATTCTACCTGCGGCAAGAGTGCTTCCAGTAATTGAACTGTTTCTTTATCCGTGGATAGTCCCGGTCCAACAGCCAGTGAATTTTTCCCCTTCAGACTTTCCAGAATCGTATCGATGGCTTTTGTGGAGATACAGCCGCTCTTGGTTTCCGGTAAAGAGACCGTCATGGTTTCGAGTGGATTGAACTCCAGAGCCTGATGGCAGGATTCGGGAACAGCAAGGGTGACCAGTCCCGCTCCGGCCCGTAACGCGGCCAATCCCGTCAGCCCGGCCGCACCTCCCTTACCTTTGGAACCTGCAAGCACTAGCGTGTGACCGTATTCTCCTTTGTGCGTGTTGGCCGGTCTTTGGGGTGTCAATGACTGTATGTCATGAAATTCCAGCCATGAAGCCGGGATATTCTGTTTCTCAATGGCTTCATGAGGAATACTGATGTCGAGTATCTGGACTTCACCCATACTGTCTGCAGCGGGGAACAAGAGGTGACTGCGTTTTAACAATGCCAGTGCACCGGTAACAGTGGCCTTGATATGTGGACCGATCAAATGGCCTGTGTCGGAATCCACTCCGGAGGGAATATCGACTGCAAACACGTATTTTTTGGCAGAGTTTATTTTTTTAATGACCTTTTCGTAGATGCCCCCGGCGGGCTTGGAAAGTCCGGTGCCGAATAAAGCATCGACTATGATGTGGCAGTGACG